>Ga0310786_10013665_pt1 | contig 10014 bp, 15 predicted proteins | sample AusTroGonzalo_MG_FD_203881 | JGI IMG/M metagenome (GOLD analysis project Ga0310786, IMG submission 203881) | Bovine rumen microbial communities from tropical cattle in Woodstock, Queensland, Australia - Gonzalo_03 (v2) (version 2) | ecosystem: Host-associated > Mammals > Digestive system >... | reverse complement strand
CCCAAGAAATAGACAAGATAATCGCAAACGCCGGAAAGTTAAAATAATATTCTTTGCCGTACTTTTATCAAAAATTCAAACTTTAAAAATTTTTGATTATGGCAGAGATTTACCAATTACCCGAGACTTCGGGCGGGAGTGCCAACAACGGCATTCCCTTTTCTATTCCGCTCGGCAACAACGGCGGTTTGTTTGGCAACGGCAACAACAGCCTCGCCGACCTTTTCGGATTCGCAATTATAGCCTCAATGTTTGGTTGGAACAACGGTGGTTGGGGCAACAACGGCGGATTAGGCGGCAACGGAGCGTTCCTTGCTAATCAGTTAAACAACGACAGCGGCAGAGAGTTAATAATGAATGCAATTAATTCTCAGGGTGAAGCCAACCGCGCAGCCGTCCAAAACCTTGCTACAATGTTGGGACAGGATTTTGCAACCGTCAACGCAGCGGTTCAAAACGTTCAAAACAGCCTCTCAGCCCTTGCCGCTCAGCAGGGAATGTCAACATTGCAGGTACAAAACGCAATCCAAGCCGGTAACGCGGCAATTATAAGCCAATTCCAGCAGTGTTGTTGTGAGAACAAACAACTTATTATCCAACAAGGCTATCAATCACAGATTGCAACGTTGAACCAAACCAACCAACTCGGCGCACAGGCAGACCGCAACACAAACGCCCTGATGGGGGCAATCAATGCTCAGACCGTTGCAATGAACGACCAATTTTGCGCATTAAAAGAGCGCGAATTGCAGTCGAAAATCAACACTCAGGCTGAAATCATTACACAATTGCGCGGACAAATCGACAACGCCAACCAAACTGCACAGATTACCAACTATGTAAACGCAGTAGTTGCACCGTTGCAAAGCAAGGTCGACCAAATAGCGGCAAAACAGTTGCCGACGGTTAACGTTCAGTGGCCTCAACTCACAGCCGTAAACACCACACCTTATATGGGCGGCTATGCATACGGCAACGGTTTCGGCAACAACATTTATTTCTAACCCCTAAAATTCAGGATTATGGCTTGTTTAGACGTAACAACCAACGTTCAAGGGATTCCTTATTTGCAAACAACCAATGTTTCGGTATCTGATACGGCGGTTGATTTTGCGCTCGGGTTCCGACGGATTCCGCCGGTTGGATTAATAGCAATAAGGGTTGCAAATTCAATTCCCGACGGCACAACCGACACTTTGCCAATAACTCTGACTTTGAACGGCACAACCCGACCGTTAACATTTTTCGGCGGCGCGGCTGTTACCGTTGCAGATTTGGCAGGTACAGGAGTAATTCTCGTATTCAACGACCGTTACAACGGTATTTTGCAAACATTCCCAGTTGCACCAGCAACGGCAGGATAATAAATTAAATGTAAAACAATGGATTTTAACTCGTTAGGAAACGGCGCACCGGTTTATGTTTTAAAACTTGTAGACGGCAAACCTATATTTTCCGTCGGTGCTCTCAAAAGTAAGATAAACGCAAAAACAAAGTACGGTACACCCGGCACACCGCAATTTTTCAATGCCAACAATGCCGTACAAGTATTTGATATTGTGGTTTCATTCAGCGGCAAAGGCGATGAGGTGTTTACAGATATTCCAATTGCGGCAGTAGTGGCAAACACAGAAGATCGCAAAAACTTTTTTGCAACGTCGCAAAATGCTATTGCAAACGTACTGCGCGATTTAATAACCACATCACAAAAGGCAATTGAACCCGCCGAGATAGAACGACACAAAAATATGATTGCTGAAGGCAGCAAGATAATGGAAAACATCGACACACGCTACGCAGAGGAAAAACGGCAGGCTCGTTCTATCTCTGAATTGCAAAAGAACCAAGAGGCGTGGGACAAACGATTTGCAAAAATCGAATCTGACAATGCAAAAATAATGTCGATGTTGCAAAAACTAACGAGTGAAAAATCCGCTAAAATTTAAAGCAATGGCAGGATTAATCATTATTAACGACGAGGACGGCGGAGGCAAATTGCGCTCCCAAATGCGCGAAGGTATGCGCAGGAGTTCAAGGTCGAACTATCGCACAATGTACGGCGATTACAACAGCGGATACCGTGAGGGATACAAACACGGTTGGGAAGACAAAGAGGACGACGACGAATACGGCGACGAAAACTTCCGCCGCGACCGTGAAAACCGCCGACACTATGTTTAACCACAAACAAAACTAATGTTTAACCATTCAGGCGGCACAAAACACCGCCTGAATTTTATTATTTTGACAATATGAAATACTACATATCAGAGGGTAGGAGAGTGTACGAAGATATTAACCACGGTTTTTTCTCAAAGGAACTTGCAAAGTGGGCAATATCTAATATGCAAGTAAAAGACACCGAAACTGAAAAAATGAAAGCCTTAAAACCTCATTCGATTGAGGAAATGAAAGAGGTTTTGAAATCTGCAAATGTCAATTTAAAAGACGATTGCATTTATTCCGCGTGGTATCTTTACAATATGACTTTTGCCGACTATCCAAAAACTATCAGGACCGACGAACAACGAGCCTCGTTTATTCAAGAAACTTTGTTAGACCCTGATTGTTGCCCCGAGGCAGTGTTGGAATGTTTCGTGGCTAAAATGTGCATAATGGGCAAGCCGATATTTTGGGAAAACTATTTGTAACGCTATGATTGAGGCAGGGTTTTACATCGAAAAGGAGATACCGCGCAAATGGTGGGTAATGCTTTATTGTGGGGTTGACACGCCCGAAGATATAGAAAAAGTTTTTGGAGCGATACTATCCGCCGGAGCGGGACGCAACCGGGCAGAGATTGCCGCCGACGAACTCAGCAAGATAAACAGCGGCTATATTTTCACAGACGGCAGGCGGCGTTTCTCTCTTATTGCAATGTCAAGGGCCAGCAATTACGCGCAATTATTCAACACCGTGGCACACGAGATCAACCACCTTACCGCGCACGTTTGCGAACGTTTCGGATATGATACCGACGGAGAAAAAGCGGCATACATTCAAGGCGAAATCGGGCAGAAAATGTACCCAGTAATTGCGGAGGCAATCTGCCCGAAATGCAATTGTGGAAAATCACACGTCAAATTTTTGCATTGATTCTTTTTTGAGTGTGTCCACGATTGCCACGTATGGTTGCATTGCTTTATAGTCAGAATGTCCCGTCCATTTCATAATCACCTCGGCAGGGATTCCACGCCGCAAACATTCAACGACAAAAGTACGACGGGCGCAATGAGAGGAAACAACCTCCCATTTTTCGTGTACCGTTTCCACGCGGTTGCTACCTGAGAAACTAACAAGTCTTACAGGTTTGTTGATTCCGGCAGCGCGGCAACACTCTTTTAAATGCTGATTGTATTTTTGATTGCTAACAACATATAAGGCGAGCCGTTCGTCAAACTCTTTATGTTTTTCCAATATTGCCCTTGTGTATTGGTTCAATTCTATGCGCAAAGGCTCGGAGGTTTTTTGTGTTACCACGTTGATGCAGCCGTCCACAATGTCCGATTTTTGCAGTTTCTTAACGTCCGAAAACCTCAGCCCGGAGAAACAACAGAAACAAAACACGTCCCTTATATTATCCAATACAGGATTATTTGTAAAATCAAAATTATATAGCAACATCAACTCGTCGTATTCAAGATAAATAATTGCGCTATTGTTGCCGTATGCACCTTTCAAACGTAAATCGAATGTGTCAAGGTTGAAATCGGCGTATCCTTTGTTGTTTAACCACCTGAAAAACACTTTCAATATTTTCACGTTCTTTGTTATCGTGCTGTTTTTTTTGCCCGCGGTGATTTCTGAATTTATGATTTTGCGGAGTGATGTTTCCACGTTAGCGCCGTTCAATTCGCACACCCAAGATCGCAGCGTTTTATATTTCTTTCGGGTATTTACCGACCACGATTTCAACGTTTCGGTTTCTGACATAAACTCGTCGTAATATTCCGGCAACGTTTTTTGTGTATCAGTCAACGCCCGGCGGCAAAACGCAGCCCGTAGCGTTTCGGCATTTGGCGAGGCGTTTCTCAATTCGCAATCAGCAAAATATTTGTCGATAAGTTCAACGGCAAAATTGATTGCCTTGTTTATCTCGGCGGCTGTTTGCCGATTGTCGTTTCGTGTATTGTTTTTTGCACGTTCTAAATCGGCATTCCACTTGCTAAGGTTGTAACTTTCAGAAAGCGACAAATCCACGCGGCAGCCGCCGAAAGATACGCGCAGCCTTATTGGGCGGAGGTCGTTTTTTCCCTTTGCCAAATCCACTTTTATCGAATGTTTCATTTTACAGGAGATTTAAACATATTCCCGGTGCCGAAATACAACCATTCAAGGCTCAGGTTAAACCGTTTTACAGTTTCGTATATTACGCGAAACTCTATGCGTGAGAATCTCACACATTTTAATTCGTTGTTGTATACGTATTGTTGCCGCATAGTGCGATAACGGCTCGGCGACGCCTCAATCTCTCGCATATATCCGCTAAGGCTCGGAATTTTGCCGGTGGCCTCCAATGCGTTCAACGCCTGAAAAAATCGGCGGTTAAATTCGCGTTCTATCTCTATTGTCATTGTTACACCTTATTATTATAGATTATTATTTTTCGGTCAATTTGTCGATTAACTTATCTATTTGCTCGTCGCGTTTGGCTATCATATCGGTATATGATTTTCGTTGCTCTGACATTTCACAAATCAGTTTTTCCAAGGCAGTGCCGAGCGTTTTATCTGAATTTACATTTGATAACACGTTAAAACTTGCCGTATTATCCTGATTGTGTGATCCGATGTCGCTTTTAAGCATATCACCCTCACCGGTAATTATCCAAACTTTGGAATAAGGAGGGAATACAGAAATTATCTTATTTGCTAAATCCTCGCTAATGGTTTTCGTTTTGTTTTTGAGTATATCGTAGATCCTTTGTGGACGTTCAAAACCTAATTTTTCCGAAAAAACCTTTGCGTTAAGCCCCTCTCTATCAATTATTTCTTGTAACCTTTCGTTTGCTTTCATAGTTGTAAATGTTAAAATTTGTTAAAATTAATTTTTTTATACAGAAATAGTTTGTATTTTAAGAAACATTCTGTATTTTTGTAGCGTTATAAAAATTAAACAAACAGCAAGCGCAGATTTTATTTTACAACATACGCGCCAAAGATACGCAGATATAAAATAAATCACAAATAAAACAATGTTAAATTTTTAAAACCATAAATAAAAATGAAAGGATTAGAAAACGTAAAAAGTAGCCAACTTAAAAAAGTCCAATACAAGGACGGCGGCGTGGTTGCCGATTTTTTCGACGAACAAGGCAACCAAATTACAGTTAAGTCGGTAGATGTGCCGCACCCTGATTTTCGCAATGCATTTGGCAGCCTTGCTTATTATCTCAAATTGATTATGTCAATATCGGGCGAGGTTACGCGGGTTGAACCCACAGCCGTGGAATTTAAAGACGGTGATAAAATCGTTTTGCGCGGAGAGGTTCACACCGAATTTGCAGGCACAGAAATTAAAACAGAGCCATTGTCATACGCAGAACTCAGAGACACCCCGATTTCTGATGTTTTTAACGCTATCGACCGAATCAAAGACGAAACAAAAAAATTCTTATTCGAGGGCAAAGAGGCTCAGCAATCACTCTTCCCAATGCAACACGACGGTGCCGACGGCGCAAGGGCTCTTTTGTCAATGACTGGTACAAACTAAAACCCCACATAATATGAACGAAAAAGTGATTCAAGGATTTGCATTTGGAATTTCTCAGGTGCAAATCCGATACAAAAAAGAGATTGAGGAAAAAATAAAGGACGTGTTAAACGTCAACTCCTCGGCAGCCTACCACAATTACAGAACCGGCAGGCAGAAACTAAAAACCGACCAAGCACTCCAAATTCAAGAAATTTTTAAGCAATATGGAATCAATCAACCGTGGGGCAGTGCTAAGTGAAAAACGCCTTATCGACGCGACTTTTGGAGATTTGGAACAATGGCTCGATGATTATATTAAAAACGCCCCAATTGTCAAAAAAACGCCCGAAAACAAGGTAATCCGAGGATTAAAGAACATTGCAGATTTCCTGCAAATCAGTACTCGGCAGGTTTCGAGGCTCAAAGCGCAAGGCATTCTCGACCACGCACTAAGGCAATCAGGCAACCTGATTTATGCAAAACAAGACGATTTAATTAACTGTATTAATACCATAAAAAAATGAAAATCACATTAAAACAAATTGAAATCAAGAATTTCAAAGGCATTGCCGACCGAACAATTAATTTTGCCGGAGACGTAACCACAATCAAAGGCAAGAACGGCACAGGCAAAACAACCGTATTCGACGCGTTTTTGTGGTGTATGTTTGGCAAAAATGCCGAAATGAAATCCGCGTTCAACGTTGCCACTTTGGACGAAAACGGCGCAATCATTCCGGGCCTTACTCACTCGGTAAAGGTAGTAATCGAAAAAACAATCGCCAACCTTGCCGCCGTTGATACTTACACGCTCGAAAGAGTGCAGATCGACAAAAAGAACGGCGGCAGCACTTGTAAGTACATTGTTAACGGTTACGACAAGGCAAAGAAAGAGTTTGACGAACTTGTGGCTAAGGAACTTTGTACAGAAAACAATTTCAAGGCAATAACCTCGCCGTTTTTCTTTACCGCGCAAAAATGGCAGTCGCAGCGCGAAACCCTTATGTCGTTAATCGACGAAAGCAAAATTGAAATCCCGGCAGAGTTTCGCGAGAAAATCGCAAACTTGAAACAAAACGGCATTACCCTTACCGAACACCGCGCAAAACTCCAAAAGGACTTAAAAACAATTCAAAAAGAAATTGATAGTGAAAACGCGCTTGTGGTAGTGCTTAAATGTCAAAACCGCGTATATGCAACCGACTTTGAAAGCATTGAAACCCTCAAAGCCGCAAAGGAAAAGGAACTTGCAGAAATCGAAAACGGCGGAACTCAGATCGTCGAACTTACAAAAAAGAAATCACAATTGGAAATAGCCTTGCAGGTGGCAACCAACGAGGCAAAGCAAAAAGCAAACGAGGCTTACTACTCACAATTGAACGAACAAAACGCACTCAAACAAAAATTTTCACAGGCACAACGTTTCATTATTGCAGACGATACGCAAATCAAGGATTTAACAAGAGAAATTGAAGTGATCACTCAGCACCGCGACCAACTCAGAGCACAACACAAAGCCGTACACGACCAGCAATTGCAATTATCTGAAAACGATTTTAAGTGTCCAACTTGTGGCCGAGAATTTGAACCGGGCAAAATTGCCGAAATTCAAGAGAAACTCACCGCCAAGTTCAACGCAAACCGCAGCACACAATTAAAGGATATTGCAGAAAAAGGCAAAAAAGATAACGCAGATATTGAAGGCAACCAATTCCTTATTAACGAGGCCCAGGAAGATAAAGCAAGATACATGGCAGTTTGTAAAGAGATTAACACAAACCCATTATTCACCGCCGAACTTAAACCGGTTGCCGAAGTGGCAGACACAGAGCAAATGCACGATTTGCGCCAACAGATTGCCGACGTATCAGAGCAATTGAAAAAATGCGAACTTGCCTCAGAGGTTGAACGCCGCAAAACTGAGTTGAAACAAACCATTGCAGACCTTAACCAAAAACTCGGATTGAAAACCCTGATACAAAAGAACGAAGAGCAAATCGCAAAATCTGAGGCATATATCGAAAGTGAAAATCACGAATACGCAGCCACCGAAAAAGAGATTGCCGACCTTGCCGACGTGCAAAACACCATTAACGCCGAAATCGAAAAGCAAGTTAACGGATTATTCAAGTTAACAAAGTTCAAACTTTTTGAAACACAGGTTAACGGAGAAACCATAGAGACGTGCGAGGCAACCGCCAACGGCGTACCATACTCAGACCTTAACACCGCTGCACGTATCAATGTAGGTTTGGATATTATCAATGTTTTGTCTCGCAATATCGCTGTTTACGCGCCGATATTCATTGACAACACCGAAAGTGTTAACGAGATTCTCGACACAGAAAGCCAACAAATCCGCCTTATGGTATCAGACGACACCGAACTCACAATCCAATAATAATAGTTAAACTTTTAAAACACAAAGAAAATGGCAACATCAACAGGACTTCCGGCATTGAAAGCAATGCTAAACACAAACCAAATCAAAGAGCGTTTCAACTCTATTTTGGGCAAAAACGCACCGGCATTTATTGCCTCAATCATTGACTTATACGGCGACCCGCAAATCGCCCAATGTGATAACAACCTGATTGTTCGCGAGTGTTTGAGGGCAGCAACAATGAATTTGCCCATTAACCGTGCCCTCGGTTACGCGTGGTTAATTACATTCAACACCAAAGTTAAAGAGGAATACGTCGATGATAAAGGCGTAAAACAGACCCGAGAAATAACAGTCAAAACCCCGACTTTTATCCCGTCATCAACCGGCTATGTGCAATTGGCTATCCGTTCGGGGAAATACAAAACAATTAACGCCGATAAGGTATACGAGGGCGAACTTGTAAAGGCAGACAAACTTACAGGCGCAATCGACCTTTCAGGAGAGCGCACAAGCGACAAAGTAATTGGTTACTTTGCTTACTTTGAGACAAACGAGGGATTCTCGAAAGCCTTGTATATGACTGTTAGAGAAATGGCAGAGTACGCAAAAAAATACTCTCCAACACTCAAATTCAACACAAAGGTTACAGTCGAGAGCCTTATGAAACTTGCAGGCAATTTGTCGTCGGGGCTCGGTTGGCTCGGGGATTTTGACGCGATGGCGAAAAAAACGTGTATACGCCGCATTTTAAGCAAATACGGCATACTCAGCACAGAAATCCAAACCGCGCTCGAAAACGAAAACGCAATTGAAAACAACACCGAAGCACTCACAGCCGCACCTGAGAAACAAGATTTGAACGTGCAAGACGTAGTCTACACAGAGGTAAAGGCAGCAGACCCGAAACCGGCATTGAACGCGCCGAACCCCGCCGCAGCCGTCAACAACATTCAGGCAGCCGCACAACCGCAAACCGCCAACGCTGAATATCAATGCGAATTTTAACAATAGGCACCGGCAGCAAAGGGAACTGTTACTTGCTCGAAAAAGACGGCGAACGCCTGATTGTAGAGTGTGGCAGTTTCCAATACGACAGGCTTAAACGCGCCCTCGGCTATGACTTTACATCGGTCAAGGGCGCTATTATAAGCCATTGTCACAAGGATCACGCCGGAGACGTGCGAGAATTGCTAAAACGCTGTATCAACGTTGCAGCACCTAAGGACACGTTCAAAGGCTTAAACCGCTATGCCGTTTATATCCACATTGCCGAACCGCTCAAAGGTTTGAAATTTGGCAATTTTAAAGTTATCCCGATGTCAATGTTGCACGATGTTGAATGTTTCGGGTATTGGGTAGAAAACGGCGGAGAAAGTCTGTTTTTTGCTACTGATACAATGGATATACCTTACAACATACCGCAGACCGATTGTCTTATGATAGAGGCAAATTACAGTCGTAAAATCATAGACGAGAAAATGTACGACGGCACAATCCACAAGGCACTCCACGACCGCATAATCCGCAGCCACCTGAGTTTCGAGACCGCGCGGTTTTTTATCTCTCAGCAAAAGAACCTTAAATGTATTATCCTAATCCATTTGTCGGAAAACAACGCGGTGGAAAACATTTTTGAAACGATAATACAAGAGGACACAGGCGTACCAACTTACATTGCAAAACCTGATTTAATTGTTGAATATGCATAAAAACGGTTGGATTTGCGTATGGCGCAAAATACAGGAGTGGGAATGGTGGTCGGGTAATTCAAACGTCCTTAAAGTGTTTTTGTATATCATTATGAATGCGAACACGGAAAACCGACGGTGGCAAGGACGCGAAATCCAGCGTGGGCAATTGGTTACAAGTTTGAACAAATTATCGCTCGGTTGTTATATCTCAATACAAGCAGTCCGCAAAGCATTAAAGCACCT
>Ga0310786_10013664_pt1 | contig 10014 bp, 7 predicted proteins | sample AusTroGonzalo_MG_FD_203881 | JGI IMG/M metagenome (GOLD analysis project Ga0310786, IMG submission 203881) | Bovine rumen microbial communities from tropical cattle in Woodstock, Queensland, Australia - Gonzalo_03 (v2) (version 2) | ecosystem: Host-associated > Mammals > Digestive system >... | reverse complement strand
CGCCGCCGCGCAGGAATACAAGCGCTCCGAACACAGCCAGAGGCACTGTAATCATAACGATGAGCGGATCCTTGAAACTCTCAAACTGAGCAGCCAGAATCAGGTAGATAAGCAGCAGAGCCAGACCAAATGCGAACAGCAGGCTGTTGGAGCTCTCGCGGAAGTCCTTTGACTCACCGGTAAGTGCGGTACGGAAAGTATCATCCAGAGTCTCCTTTGCAATCTTGTCCATCTCGTCCAGAGCCTGTCCCAGGGTATAACCCTTACCCAGTCCGGCCGATACGGTGGCCGATACGAATCGGTTGTAACGGTACAAGCGGGGTGGTGCGATATCCTCCTTCAGGTCCACCAGGTTCTCCATCTGAATCATGTCACCGGCGCCGCTGCGCATGTAGATTGACTTGAGCGCCTGGGTGGTGTTACGCTGCTGACGGTTAATTTCACCTATAATGTCATACTGCTTTCCATTCATGTACAGATAACCCATACGCTGGCCGCTCAGTCCCCACTGCAGGGTCTGCGCGATATCACGGGTGCTTACACCCAGCAGGTTGGCCTTCTCACGGTTGATCGATATTCGGACCTCAGGCTTGGAGAACTTGAGGTCGGCATCGGCCATCTGGAAAGCGGGGTTCTCGTTAACCTTGGCAAGGAATGTGGGCAGCACATCCTGCAGTTTCTCGATGTTGGTGGCCTGCAGAACGTAACGTACCGGCATACCGCCTCGGCCGCCTGCAAATGACGACTGCTGCTGCACGAATGCGCGGGCATCGTTCTCGCGGCGTACTGCGGCGCTCAGTTTGTCGAACACCTCCATCTGCGAGTAACTGCGCTCGTTGATGTCCTTAAGGGTGATCTGTATGTTACCGCCGCCACTGGATACTCGTGCCGTAACGAATTTGGCATCGGGCATAATTGAATCGACGACGTCGTTTATGCGCTCGGTGTAGTCACGCATGTACTCGTAGGTTACGCCCTCGGGGCCCTGAGTGCGGACTGTTACCTGTGATCGGTCCTCCATAGGAGCCATCTCGGACGGGGTCTTGGTCCACATCCAGGCGGCTGCGCCTAGAGCCAGCACCATTGTCACGATTGTGATCCAGCGGTTGCGCAGGATGAACTCCAGACTCTTGCTGTAGTATTTGTTCATACCCTCAAAGAAGGGCTCGGACCATGCGTAGAAGGCGTTTTTCTTTTCACGCTTAACCAGAATCTTGGTCGATAGCATGGGGGTGAAGGTAAGGGCCGCAAAGGTCGATATCACTACGGCGCCTGCAATCACGAAGGCGAATTCGCGGAACAGTCGGCCCGTCTGACCCTGCATGAATACGATAGGTACGAATACGCAGAGCAGTGTGATTGAGGTCGATATGATGGCAAAGAGGATCTCGCGCGAGCCGTCTATACCGGCTTGCAGCGGGGTCATGCCTTTCTCTATTCGGTTGTAGATGTTCTCGGTCATAACGATGGCGTCATCGACCACAAGTCCTACCGACAGTACCACAGCAAGCATTGAGAGCACGTTGATACTGAATCCCAGCATGTACATCACAAAGAATGAGCCGACGATTGAAACCGGGATTACAAGGCAGGGGATAAGGGTTACGCGCCAGTCACGCAGGAACAGGAAGATGATGAAGATAACCAGTATGAATGCCTCGTACAGGGTTGTCTTAACCTCATTGATTGATGCGCGGATGAATCGGGTGTTGTCAAAACCGTACTCGTAACCCACGTCTTCAGGGAGGTCCTTTTCCATCATTTTCATGCGGTCATAAACGGCGTTGGCAATGTTGATGTGGTTGGCGCCCGGCTGCGGGGTAACTGCCACACCCACCATCGGGATGCCGTTCATCTTCATGTAACTCTTTATGTCGCGCGGGCTCAGTTCAGCCTGACCTACGTCGCTGAATCGGATAACCTTGGTGCCGTCATGCTTGATTACCAGGTTGTTGAACTCCTCGGTGGTGTGCATCTGGCCAAGGGTGCGGATCTCAAGCTCAGTGGTGTTACCCTCGATTGTACCTGAGGGGAGCTCCACGTTTTCGCGGTCCAAGGCGTTCTTTACGTCCATCGGGGTGATGCTGTAACCCGACATCTTTACGGGATCCAGCCACAGGCGCATGCAGTAACGCTTCTCACCCCAGATCATTACGGAGCTTACGTCCTGAATGGTCTGCAGTTGCTCCTTTACTACAAGGTCAGCAAGTTCACTCAGTTCCAGCAGGGAGCGCTTATCGGAATGCAGGGCAACCATAAGGATAGGCATTGCGTCTGCATCGGCCTTGGATACTGTGGGGGGATCGCAGTCACGGGGCAGCATTCGCTGGGCGCGCGATACCTTGTCACGCACGTCGTTGGCGGCGGTCTCAAGGTCAACCGAGAGCTCAAACTCTACTGTGATGCGGCTGCTGCCGTACTGGCTGACCGATGAGAGCGAGCGGATACCCGGGATACCGTTGATCTGCTGCTCCAGCGGCTCGGTGATCTGGTTTTCTATGACCTCGGCGTTGGCTCCGGGGTAGGAGGCCGATACCGATATGATGGGGTTATCGACCGATGGGTACTCGCGGACACCAAGGCTGGTGTAACCCACGATACCGAACAGTATTATTATGAGCACCAGCACTGTTGCAAGTACCGGGCGTCTTATACTTAATTCTGAAATGTTCATCTTGCGGCGGGATTATTTCAGTTCAACCCTCATTCCGGTACGCAGCTGCATGGTGCCGCTGGTGATTACGGTATCGCCTACGTTCAGACCGCTCAGCACCTGAACCATCGCGTCGGTGCGCAGGCCTTTGGTGATTTCCTGCGGGATGGCTTTGCCAGACTTATAGAGGAATACCTTGTCAATACCCATCTCGGATATGATTGCCTCGCTGGGCACTGCCAGCGTGTTCTGGAATGTGCGGGTGTTAAGGGTAACGCTTACGTATCGGCCGGGAACAAGTTTGCCGCCCTTGTTGTCGTAGATGGCGCGGACCAGATAGGTGCGGGTGCCTTGGTCTACCTTTGAGTTGGTGGCGTAGACTTTTGCCGGGAAGACCTCGTCAATGCCCTCGACCGTGAATGTCAGGTCGGCGCCGTTCTGGAGTACTCCGGCGTAACGCTCGGGGATTGCGAACTCCACTTTCAGTTTTTCTGTGTTGGTAAGGGTTGCGACGTTTGTGTTGGGCGATGCATATGCACCTACGCTCACCTGACGCAGGCCGATGATTCCGTCAAACGGGGCCTTGAGCTCGGTCTGGTCCAGCTTGGCCTTGCATTCTTCGATATCAGCCTGGAGTTTGTTGAAGTTGGCCTCGGCCTCCTGGTATGCCTCCTTACTTACGGCCTCTTTCTCGTAGAGGGCTTTCTGGCGTGAAAGGCGGTCCTCTGTTGACTGATACTGGGCCTCTAACTTTTTGAGCTGAGCCTGGAGCGGAGCGTCGTTGATCTTGGCCAGAACCTGACCCTTCTTAACTTTGCTGCCCTCCTCAAAGAAGATATCGGTAATCTTGCCCGATGTCTCGAACGACAGGTTCACCTCCTCGTTGGGGATAAGGCTGCCGCTGATGTTAATGCCGTCCACAAGCTCGGTTGGCTCCATGATCACATGACGCACCAGTAAGGTTTGGCCGCCACGACCTAATGCCGCTGCCGGTCCGCCCTTTGCTTCGGCCACGGGTGCGTCGGGAATGTCTTTGTTTTTCTTGGGTTTGAAACTGATTATGCCCCACACTACAAGGCCAATCACGATCAAGGCAGTAAGAATCTTCTTCATATAGGGTTAAGTAATAATTCTAAAAACGCAAATTTACTAATTAGACATCTTCCCCACGCGCGCGTGTAATTCCGTTAACGTTTTTTAAGTACCAATGGGGTCAGGCCCCAATGGTACCGTTTTCGCAAAATGAGGCCAATGGGGCCTGACCCCAATGGTATCATTTGAAGAGGAGGGGAGCGAATTCGTAGAGGCTGCGGCGCCAGGTCTGCCACTCGTGGGCGGTCAGGGGCGACTCGTAGTAGACTGCGTTCAGGCCAAGCGATTTAAGGGCGCTGACAGTTTCTTTGGGAGCCTGCCCGCGCGGATTCTCAACCTCGCGGCTGCCGTAACTGATAAACGTGAGTTTGTTTTCCTTCTTGAACTCGGGATGCTGCTCAATATCCTGGGCCGATATCACTCCGCCGCTGAAAATACCAATCTGCGAGAACACGCCCGGATAATTCAGGCTGATGTGACGGGTCTGCATTCCACCCATCGATAGACCGGCAAGGGCCCGATGATCGGCATCGGCGATAGTGCGGAAATGCGAATCGATATATGGAATCACATCCTCGATTAAAATCTTGGGGAACAGCGTGTTGGCGTTGTTCATGAGCGTGCCGAAGCCGGCGTTATCGGCCCGGTGTGAAATCTCGCCGTTCTCCATCACGATTATGAACGGCAGGCACTTGCCATCGGCCAGAAGATTGTCCATAATCAGGCCGCAGTGACCCTGTCGGCTCCATCCCGTCTCGTTCTCGGTGTATCCGTGCTGCAGGTACAGGACCGGGTATCGGGTGGTATAATCGGCGTCGTACTGGGGCGGGGTGTAGACGAACACGTGACGCAGGCCGCCGGTTGCATCAGAGTGGAAATAGAGCTCGCGGATCTGGCCGTGGGGCACGTCACGCAGCGCATATTTGTAGTCGTCGTGTGCCGGAATCTCAATCTGAGTGCACTCCGCACCCGATCCGTAAAGGAACCGGCTGGCGGGATCGGGGACCGATGCACCATCAATCACCAGACCGTAGTAGTGGTTGCCCTCGTCGAGCGGATCGGACTGACCCATCCAGAAACCCTGCTCGTCCTTGGTCATGGGGTAGTTTATGCCGTTAATCTGCAGGAACACCTCGTGCGCGCCGGGAGCCTGTATTCGGCCCCTTACGATACCCTGCGAGTTCACCATGGGGTACTCCTGCCCGTACTGGTTGGTTGACATACTCTTGAAATCCTCCTTGATTTCCTGGGCCGATGCCCGCGCCGTCATAAACAACGCAGCGCCCATCAAAACGAAACCCAATCTGCTCATATTCCTTTAAATTTCAAAGTCCAAACAACTGCGCTGAACGGTGTAGGGGCGCACTTTTGTATCGGCCACAGCCACGTGAGCGGGGTGCTTTGCGTACGCCTTCAGGGCCTCGTAGCTCTCCAGTGTGCTGTCCAGCATGACATCGGCGTTCGACGAATCCAGCCGCCCGTCAATCTGCACCTTCACGTCAATCAGTCCCGGGACCTTTCCTACCAGCCCCTCGAGACCCTCCTTAATACCTGCCTTTACGGCTTTCTTCTCCTGTTCCGATAACTCCGGATTCAGCGTCCAGAGGATAATATGCTTCACCATACTTATTGTGCTTTTCTGCAAAAGTAGCAAAATAGTACCAATGGGGTCAGGCCCCAATGGTATCATTTTTCAAAAACGGTACCATTGGGGCCTGACCCCATTGGTACCGTTTTGCAACGTTTTTGCAACACGGGAGGCTTGGTGATGGCGGATGGGGACAGTACTTTTGTCGCAAACAAATGATTAATGTTATGAAATATTCATCGGCCCTGTTTCTGTTTAGTTTTCTGTTGACGGCTTGCGCTTCGACGGGCGGGCATCGGCTCGTAAGCAAGGAAGAATATTATGCTGGCATGCCTCGTTACTATACGACCTATCAGTATGAGGAGGGTGAATTGGTCGCAGATACAACTGTGTATTATTTTAAAGATTTTAATTGGGATGACCATATTGATACCGTATATTACTCGTACCAGACAAATAAGGTCGGTGACAATATTGAGGAAATAATATACAGGACCGATATCAGGAAGGATGGGGTACACAAATACAAATCCGTTTTTGGCAGCGACGACACTCATTCCGAATTTATTTATGTTGGCGATGAATGGGTCTTGGATGCAAGGTACAGTAACGATGATGCTTCAGGTGAAACAATCCGTAGCGTCACGTATTCATCGGATAGCTTGCAGTCCACACACTTGGAAATATTTCGGACGGCCGATGCCCCAGACCTTCTAGTATCCAAGACTATAAACAGGTACGATGAACAAGGCCGAAAAATAAGTGAAGAGCAATTTGACCCGGATGAAACTGACGATGTTTATCCCAACCTTTGCAAATACACCTATCGGTATACCGGAAGGTGCAAGAAAGTGACATCACGGGTCATGAAATTCGAGAACGGAGAATATACGGAGAGCGCCTGCCAGAAACGGAAAACTGTGTATAACAGACGTGGCTTGGAAACGAAAGCGGTTGATTACGATGTGAAAAACGGCAGGACATCGAGGGTACAACGTACCATATGGAAATACGACCGTAAGACCGGAAATCCTCTTAAACTAACCCGCTACAGCATCTATGGCTATGGCGTTGCTTGGTTCCGCAAACCTCTCTACAAAACCATCTGGACGTACGAATAAGCAAAAATGGTACCATTGGGGTCAGGCCCCATTGGTACGTCCCCATTGTCACCTTTTTCAGTAATACTCAATCTTGAGCACATCGCTAACCAAAAAGTCCTCATGGAAATCATCGTCATACTGGTAGATTATGCGCAGTCCGCGATACGAGGCAGGGACCTTCAGCGAATCAAGCAAATGCCAGCGGGGAATCCCAAAGTCATATGACGCCCGGTCCAGAATCATGCGGTTGCAGGTAAAGTCAAACTGATAATACCCGCCGCCGATGCAATCGTCCTCGGGCTCCAGCAGGTCCTTGTGCTGGTTGACCATTCCCAGGCGCAGCACTCCGTCTCTCGTGATTATGAACTTGGGCAGCACGTCTTAAAACGATTTGAAACCCACAAATACGTGCCAGCCACACCAGATGATAAATCCAAGAATAGCAAGGCCAACCACAGCACCCAATCCAAGCAGGATCTTGGCAGCTATCTGAGCATTATCCTTCTTGGCCGGCTCGCCATATTCATTCTTCTGATATTCCATGATTGTAGGGAAAAGGTTGTTATCCAGCGAAATTACTCAATTTTCCTTATGGGCCGATGCCCGATGCCGCAGAAAATGATACCAATGGGGTCAGGCCCCAATGGTACCATTTTTATCTTTTCTTTTGGAATACAATAATTGACTTGCTTGAATCATCTTTATCATAAACTTCAATTTTTGTATCCGATATTGACTGTATGGTAAATATACTGTATACTAAGATACCGCTTTCCTGTCCATCATAATTTGAAAAAACAATTTCAAGTTCATTGCCGGCAAGGCTCCATGTAAAGGTCTGTGTCCTGCCCCTTGTAGTACGCGAACCAGTATGATCATTATTGAAAACATAGGTCCAATTGTTGGTGGCGTCCCATGTACCAGCTATCTCAGACTCATTGATCTGGGTTCCTATGTAAGCAGTGTTTTTTGACCATTCCGTTTTCCTGTAATCATCATTTAAGCCGGATGCTTCATACTGGAAAAGTGGAACATACACGCTCATGCCACAATATGAATTAACCTTGATTTCTTCTTTATCGCCGGGGAAAATATAAGGGGTCGATATCTTAAACTTCACACATTCTTCCATTTGTAGACGGAACTCAGTCAGATATTCGCGGCTTACATTCAGATTGGCGACAAAATCCTCCAGGTCAAAGAATACATGATTGCTGAAACGGTCAAAACACTGGATGTTACTTACATCCATACCGGCAACAGAATCATTCATCACTGCCATTATCTTCTTGAAGCAACGGGCCAGGCTATCAAGTCCTTCTGTGTTCACAAGAGATATTCCGGCCGTTTGCTCCCAACCGCTCATAGAGTTGTAATAATTGTAAAACTCGTTGCAGACATTAATCAAATCTCCATTCAGGAAATCTTTTGTGACAATATGATATGGGAATCCATAACTTACTGTTTCGTGACAGTTCGATATTATGCTCTTGGCTTTATTTCTCAATGCATAAATAATCTCAATATTTCCCATATAGCAAGCGTCAAATGCGATGAAATCAAACAGTCCGTCTGGTATGGCATCGGCCAATCCATCCAAATCCATACCGGTATATGCTGGGGTTTCGCCTGCCCTTTGTTCATATGCATATGCTTTGGTGGCTTTCGTCTGGCCACGGTTGGCTGCATAATCACGAGTTGGAGCATATCTTAAATTAGGAGCCACAAAATGATACTGTGAAATAGGTAGCCAGCCCATGCCATGCCCCCAAAGAACCAATCCGTATGATTCTGTCTCATAGTTATCCTTTACATAACCAATCACATCGGCCAGGGTTGTCGGATCGGCACTATTTAATTCCTGATAGACCCTGATGGTATCAATTTGACCTCTATTAAGTTTAAGTAGAACAGGATTAACATCCTTGCGGTCAACAAAAACGATCAGATTATTATTATCGTAGTAATTCCATGTGGTGGAATTCATGGAATAGATGTTAGAATTAGCTGTATATGAAAGATTATTGTCCGCAGCCATGTATACAAGCACGGTACGCTCAGGTATCCTATCACCTTCATTACCGGCAATACCGTCATCATCCCAATCAAAATAATCGTCAAGTGAAACAACAGTAATGGGCTGACCTAGGTCTTCATATCTTTTTCTGATATTGTTTTCTATACCGCGCAATTTAGCCCAAATGTTGTTGCGGTCATTCTTGATAGTATTCTTAGTCTCATCGCCAAAAGAACCGTTTTCTCCAAATTCCAAACTGAGTTTAGCCAGATATTCAGTTATTTGAGCCTCACTTCTGTTTAACAGTAACAAAGATGAGATGGCAATAAGGGCACCAGCTTCTGGCGTGCCGGTTGTTATGCTATAGTTTGACGCATCCGTATCGGCAAATCTCTGAAGGCCGAATTGGGTAAGCAACTCCCTCTGCGCCTGTTTGTTGGCATCCTTATATGTCATGTTCTCCTTCTCAACTAAATCCATTATACGTGCGTACTTCAGGTGAGTAAGGATGTTGACATTCACGGTAGATTGTTCGGATAGGTCTGCAATTGCCCTTAGTGAGAGGGTGCCGTTTGAGAGTTGTCCGGTTATCTCATTAAAGAAATAGCCGTTGGCAGTCAGCTGAGCATACGGAGTCTCCAGCGTAGCGGTATTGAAAGCAAAATTACCTGCATTATCTGTTATGGCCGATGAAAAAGTACTGCCGGTAGGCACCAGTTTTGCATCCATCGGCTGCATGTTTATAGTAGAGCCACTTACAAACGGGCCTTTCTCTACTTTACCCTTAACTGTGTAGTCTGTGGGCTTGAAGTTGTCTTCGCCTTCCAGAACCTTTTCATCGTCACATGAAACTATGCCCACAAATAGGGCTGCTATTGAAAGTAATGTTATAAACTTCTTCATATTGTTTTGTACCATTAATTGGTTACTACAAAACTAGTTATTTATGCCTATCAAACAAAGAAAGCAAGCAAATTAAAAAAATGATACCAATGGGGTCAGGCCCCAATGGTATCATTTTTCATTTATAATGAACTCTACACCACACTTGCCGCATTTTTTATTCTTGGAGGGTAAGCTTGAAACTTTGCCTCCGCATAACGGACATGTGTAGCGGTTATTTGAAAGTAAATATGGACTTCTGGTAAACGCCCAGGGCCTTTCATCCTGCTCAAATGGTATATTCTTGTCTCGATGATAATAGCCATCTTTTATTAGTTGGGGATCCGGTTTATATAATCCCACATTCTGTCTATGATGGCTAACAATATTGCAATTGTCTTCACAAGTGTCATCATCTACCCATTGTATTACAATACCATTGTCTTCTCCCAACACATTTGTGCCCATGAAAAACGCATTATACACATATGTGGATCTGTTTTCTATTAGGGGATAAGCCTCGAAAAAGTAGTTGCTTAAGTTGCCTTTGTATTCTATAACTTGACAGGCTCTTATTAGTGCGGATGCTCGGTATAAGGGAGATACGTTGTTTTGGTCCTCAAAGGTTATGTCAATACCTGATTGGTGAGTGTGCAAGCTTCCCAAAGGTAAAGCAGGT
>Ga0310786_10013663_pt1 | contig 10014 bp, 6 predicted proteins | sample AusTroGonzalo_MG_FD_203881 | JGI IMG/M metagenome (GOLD analysis project Ga0310786, IMG submission 203881) | Bovine rumen microbial communities from tropical cattle in Woodstock, Queensland, Australia - Gonzalo_03 (v2) (version 2) | ecosystem: Host-associated > Mammals > Digestive system >... | reverse complement strand
AAATCTGGACACTCCGGAGAATGTGCTTACAAGCACTGAGGCATACAACCAAATGCTGGCAAAGTGTTACTCGGGTCTTTCTGTAAGCTCACCTGATGGTGATAGCGGAAGTCCTGATATCGAGGGTATCGATGGTGGTTTCGGTCAGTATCTGCGTGCCCTTTACAACATGCAGGAACTGCCTACCGATGAGGCTGTTATCGGTTGGAACGACCAGACCCTGAAGGATTTGCATGGACTGCAGTGGACCTCAAGCGACGTATTCGTAAGTGCTGCTTACAGCCGTGTTTTCTATCAGATTTCTATCTGTAACGAGGTTATCCGTCAGATTGACAAGGCTGGCAGCAACGATGCTCTTATGCAGCAGTATCGTGCCGAGGCTCGCGCCATCCGCGGTCTTAGCTATCTGCATGCCATCGACCTGTTCGGTAATGTTCCTTTCACCGACGAGAACTCTGAGGTGGGCGGTGCTAACCCTGTTCAGATCAGCCGTGCCGAGCTCTTCAATTGGCTGGTTAACGATATGGAAGAGACAGCCGACAAGCTGCCTGCTGATCCCGAGAAGTATCGCGCAGGTAAGGGTCTTTGCTACATGATTCTGGCTAAGCTCTATCTTAATGCAGGCGTTTACACTGGCACACCTAACTACCAGAAGTGTGCTGAGTACTGCCAGAAGGTTATCGACCTGGGCTACAAGCTCGAGAGCGCTAACGACTATTGGAAGCTGTTCTGTGCCGATAACGACCAGTATCTGGGTGTAGGTCATGAGATTATCTTCAGTGTATATCAGGATCACATCAACACTCAGGCTTACGGTGGTACTACCTATATTATCAATGCTCAGGTAGGTGGTAATATGAACTATGCCGACTACGGACTTGGTGGTAACGGTTGGGGTGGTATTCGTGTAACTCCACAGTTTGTCGACAAGTTTGAGGATGGCGACCAGCGTGCTACATTCTTCACCGATGGTCAGAGCAAGGAGATTAAGGATATCAGCGACTTCTTCAGTGGCTATGCATTCACAAAGTTCACTAACCTTAAGGCTGATGGCTCTATTATCCCTGGTGCTAACTCATTCCCCGATACCGACTTCCCAGTATTCCGTTTGGGCGATGTATATCTGATGCTGGCCGAGTGCCAGGTAGTAGGCGGTGTAAGCTGCGATGGTATCGCTAAGTTCAATGCCATCCGCACCCGTGCTGGTGTCGACGAGATTGCTAACCCATCAGCCAGCGATATCATCAACGAGCGTGCTCGCGAGTTGGCTTGGGAGTGTCATCGTCGTAGCGATTTGGTTCGTTTCAATCTCTTTACTACAGGCGACTACCTTTGGGCACACAAGGGTATGAACAGCAATATAGGTACTCCTCACGCTGTAGATGCTAAGTACAATCTGTTCCCACTGGCTTCGAGCGATGTTATTTCGAATCAGAACCTGAAGCAGAATGCTGGCTATTAATTTAAGGAATTAAATAAAGAATTAAGAGTTATGAAAGCAAAATATATTATAAGTAGCATGTTGTTCGCTGCCTTTGGCATGTTGTTCACATCATGTGATAGCGACCGCGACGACAATCCTACATTAGGCCCGAACCACACCGCTAACACTTTCGTGGTGAATACTTCGGCTGTTGCTGATCAGTATATCCAGCTCTCTCCCGATAATACTGTTAACCTGACCTGGACTCAGCCCAATTACGGTGTTAATACTGTAGTTAGCTATAGTGTTGAGGTAGGTATGAATGGCACTTGGGAGCCACTGGAAACAAACTATATTTCTTGCAATGTACAGCTTAGCGGCGAGGAGATTGCAAAGGCAATATGCAAGCTCGATGGTTTTAAAACCGAGGACGACTATGTTGATATGGGCTTCCGTCAGGTTGATTTTCGCGTAACAGCTAAAATCCAGACTACAGCTTCTGAACTTGTTCCTGGCACAACCATCACCTCTAATGTTGTAAGCTTCAATCACATGGCAGCTTACTGCAATATCCCAAGCAAGGGTACTTTGTGGGTTATCGGTTCTTGCTGCGGTTGGCCTGAGCCATCTGCTGGTAATAAGGAAACTCTTGTTGATGGCAACTGGTTCATCATGGAAACAGAGATTGGTAGCAAGGTTTACAAGGGTTCTGTTGTAATGCCTGAGGGCGACCTTACTTTCCGCTTCTACGGTAAGCTCACCGGTTGGGACGGAGGCGACTCTTATGGATTCATGGTAGATGACACAGCAACCGAATTCGTGTTCTCTGATGGCGTATTCAAGAATACCATTATGAAGGGTAAGGGCTCTTACTCGTTCCCAGGATTCCCAGGTGGTGTACTCGATATCACTGTCGATTTGAACAAGGGTGCAGTAGAATTTGTCCTTCAGTAATTTCGTCAGTATTTAAAGATCGTTTAATCAAATGAATAAGAAGATGAAAAAATTAGGTTTATATACAATGGCTCTTCTCAGCTTGGGTCTCGTGGCTTGTAACCAGGACTTCGACACCGAGTTCGTGCCACAGACTAATCTGCCTGAGAGCCTGCTTAAGGTTAGCGACGTGAGTGTTGCTACTGCTTCGGCAACCACCATCAATCTGGCTGACTATATCGACGAGGAGACTGGTGTTAACAAGGATATCTCAATCGGTACAGTTAGCGTAGCTGAGGGTGCTATGCCAGCCAATACCATTCTTAAGGCTTTGGTAGAGTTCTCAAAGACTGAGGACTTTGCCGAGAGTATCACACTCGATGCTAACAGCCTTGAAGGTTCTAACGAGATCAGCGTTAAGGCCAGCGATCTGCAGGATGCATATTTCAATAATATCACCCGCAATCCAGCCCAGACTCCTCTTTACATCCGTACCGTTATCCACACCGTTACAGGTGGATCAGCCGAGGCTATCGTAGGTAAGCCCGGCGAGAACTACTTTGCCGAGCGCAACGTTCAGTTCACTCCGCTGTTCAAGGTACAGATTTCTCCTGCTTACTATGTAATTGGTGCTGGTGCCGGATGGAGTGCCGATGGTGCACGTACTCAGAAGTTCAGCCACAGCGATGCTGATGTTTACGATGATCCTATCTTCACTATCATTGTAGATGCTGGCGGTGATGATTGCTGGTTTGCTATCGGCGACGATACAGCTATCGATGCTGTAGCAGACGGTGATTGGAATCAACTCTTTGGAACCAAGGGTGCAAGCGAGGATCTCGAGGGAATAATGGATCGCCGTTACAATCTGGGTGGAGACCACTCATTCCACGTAACAGGTGCCAAGAAGATTCGCATCACTCTCGACATGATGGAGTACAGCTACAAGATTGAGCCTGTAAATATCTCAGACGCATACTATCTGATTGGTGGTCCTGGCGAGTGGAATGCAACTTCGGCTAAGACTATGAAGTTCTCTCATAGCTCAAAGGATGTATTCGAGGATCCTGTATTCACATACACATTCGAGGGTACTGGCAGTGAGATGTGGTTCGCATTCGGTGATGAAGAGGCTATCGATGCTGTTGCAGATGGTACTTGGAACAAACTCTTCGGTACTAAGGGCGAGAGCACAGACCTGAGCGGTTCGTTCGATCGTCGTTATAACCTCGATGGTGATCACTCGTTCTGCGTAGACGGTAAGGCCAAGTTCTATCGTGTTAGCATCAATATGGCCGATATGAAGTACACCATCACTCCTCTGAACTTCGCAGAGTATCTCTGGGAGGCAGGTGTAAACAACAACTGGGGTAGTGATGCTCAGCCTCTCTACTGCGGCGATGGTAATGGTACATACAAGGGTTTCTTCTATGCTCAGGATGCCGACTGGTCTGGTGGCAAGGGTGCCTTCAAGTTCCAGAAGGAGTTTGGTAACTGGGATGTTAACTACGGCTTTGGCAGTGGCGATGATGCATCAGGTACACTGCTCGAAGGTGGTGATAACATCATGGTAACACCAGGCTTCTACCTTGCTGAGATCGATCTCGCTGCTATGACTTATAAGCTCACAGCTATCAGCGGTATTGGTCTTATCGGTCCTGCACAGGCTGGTGGTTGGGATACCGACACCGATTTGACCTACAACCCAGAGACACGCGCTTGGGAGGGAACAGTTGACTTGGCTGCCGACGAGTTCAAGTTCCGTGCCAACGATGGTTGGGATATCAACTGGGGTGGCTCTACTGACAATCTGGTTCAGAATGGAGCTAACCTCAAGATTGACGAGGCTGGTAAGTACTTCATCCAGTTCTTCCCCAACTGTGAGACTAAGTCATACTGCGTGATTACTAAGAAGTAAGTTGAAATCCTTATATCATTCAAGCGGGCCGCTTTTTGCAACGGCTCGCTTGATTATATAAAGAGAAACAAAAACTAAATAATTATGAAGAAAGTATTATTATCCATTGGTATCATTGCTGCACTTGTGGCTTGCAACCCTCAGCAAGAGTCAAAAAATGTTGAGTTTGAATTACCTGCTGTTAATGACATTGCAATGTATCAGGTAAATCCTCGTGTTTTTGCCCCAAATAACTCACTAAATGCTGTAGCTGCACGTATAGATTCTATCCGCGATCTTGGTGTAAATATTATGTGGGTTATGCCTATCTACCCCATAGGTATAGAGAAGGGTAAGAATTCGCCTTATTGCATCAGCGACTATAAGGCAATTGCTCCTGAATTTGGCACAATCGATGATTTTAAGAATCTGGCTAAGGTATGTCATGAGCACGGCATGGGCATAATACTCGACTGGGTGGCTAACCATACGGCTTGGGATCATCCTTGGGTGAAGGAACATCCAGGTTGGTACACTCGTGATGAGAAGACTGATACTATTATCTGTCCGCAGCCATGGAATTGGGAGGATGTGGCTGACTTGAACTATGAAAATAAGGACATGCGCGAGGCAATGATTGATGCAATGAAGTTTTGGATAGTAGAGGTTGGCATCGATGGATTCCGTTGCGATGTGGCCGATGGTGTGCCTGCCGATTTCTGGAAGGATGCTATCACCCAACTGCGTGCAGCTGCTGGCGACAGGAAGATAGTGATGCTGGCCGAGGGTAAGAATGTAGATAACTTCACCGTGGGTGGATTCGATATGAACTATGGCTGGGACTATAAGGACGAAATTGTAAAAGTTTGGAAGGGTGCACCTGCCTCTGACCTGATAAAGGCCGACAGCGCTGAATACGCCCAACTGCCTGCAGGCAAGGTGAAACTGCGCTTTACCTCCAATCACGATCACTCTACCGAGGCTACGCCTTGCGTTGAGTTTACTAACGATCGTGGTGCTATGGCTGCCTATGTGGCCAGTATCTTCCCTCATGGCGGAGCCCTGATTTATGGTTCGCAGGAGGTGGGTTATCCAGAGCCTATCAACTTCTTTAAGTATGTGCCCGTTGACTGGACTGCTAAGCCTGAGCTCTACAAGGAGTATCAGCATCTGATAAGTCTCTACAATGAGCATCCTGCCCTGCGCAAAGGCAAGTTGACTACATATCCTGACAACGATGTGCTTGTTTTCGAGAAGGCTGATGATGCTGAGCGATTCCTGATTCTTGTTAATGTGCGTAACGAGGCTAAGAAAGTGAATATCCCTGCTGATTGGAAGAAACTTGGCGAGAGCCTCACACTCAAACCTTACGAATATCGTATAGAAAAGATGTAAATGCATGCAACCGATTGCGCAACATAACTAACAGATTTTAAGCCGTTTGGAGAACATCCAGACGGCTTTTTCTGTATCTTTGCACCGGAAATAATTAGATAACTAAAAGCGTATGAGAAGATTTTACTCCACATTGATATTCTGTTTGGTTGCTATCACGTCGATGGCGCAGGGTTGGCCCGAAAACTACAAAGGCGTAATGCTGCAGGGTTTCTATTGGGATTCGTTCGAAGATTCTAATTGGAAGATTCTCGAAAAACAGGCAGACGATCTGGCTGCAAGTTTCGACCTGATCTGGATTCCTCAGAGTGGAAACTGCGGAGGAATGTCGATGGGATACGACGACCTGTATTGGTTTTCTAATTATACCAGCTCGTTTGGTAACGAGGCCCAGTTGCGCTCAATGATCAAGACCTTTAAGGAGAAAGGCCTTGGCACCATCGCCGACGTGGTGGTAAATCATCGTAGAAATATAGGTAAAGATGGCTCTTGGGTAGATTTCCCCGTAGAGACTTACAAAGGCGAAACGTATCAGATGCTGTCTACCGACATCTGTGGAAACGATGATGGCGGCAAGACAAAGACATGGGCCAATCAAAATGGTTATACACTTGGTAACAATGATACCGGTGAGGGCTGGGATGGCATGCGCGACTTGGACCACAAGAGCGATAATGTGCAGCGCATAGTTAAGGCCTACCTGAAGTTCCTGCTCGATGACCTTGGTTATGCCGGCTTCCGCTATGATATGGTTAAGGGCTACTCGTCATCATTCACAGGTACGTACAATGCCGATTCTAAGCCTCAGTTCTCTGTAGGAGAGTATTGGGACGGCGATGCATCAAAAGTCCGTACTTGGATAAACGGCACAAAGGTAAACGATGTGATTCAAAGTGCAGCCTTCGACTTCCCCTTCCGTTATGCCGTGCGAGATGCTATCAGTGGCGGATGGAAGAAATTGGCAAGCCCCGGCATCATCGCTACTAAGGACTATCGCCGTTATAGTGTGACGTTTGTTGAGAACCACGATACAGAATATCGTTCAAGCAGCTCGCCTCAGGATCCTATCAAGAAAGATACTCTGGCTGCAAATGCATTCTTGCTGGCAATGCCTGGTACACCTTGCGTATTCCTGAAACACTGGCAGGCATATAAGCCGGAAATTAAGGCAATGATTGAGGCACGTAAGTTGGCTGGTATCACAAATACCTCAGCCTATTCGTTATACAGTAATCCTAATCAAACGGCCTATTTTGCCAACACCATCGACGACAAGCTGCTGGTAGTTGTGGGTAATGTAAGCAAACTTACTCCCGAGGCCGACAAGTGGACCAAGATTCTGTCGGGCTATCATTATGCCTATTATCTGGCCAATACACTTGAGACAGCTTGGGCTGATCATGGTAGCGGCGACTTTACCGATGCCTTCGATGTGGTGCTCACTGCTGTTTCGGCCACAAGTGGTGCCAAGCTGGTTTACACTACCGATGGCTCTACACCATCGGCATCGAATGGAACTAAGGTAGACAGTGGTTCGAAGATTAAGATAGACAAAACCACAACACTAAAGGTGGGTCTGCTTGTGGGCAGTACTGTTAGCGGCGTTATCACCCGTGTGTTTACATATAAAGAAAAGGAACCGGAGCCAACTATCGAGATTCCCGATTTCTGTAAGGTTAATGAGGGCGAGATATGTGCCTTCTTCGAGGCTCCAACCACATGGACTGATATTTACTGCTGGGCTTGGACCAATAGTCCTGCCGATAACTTTACTTATGCCAACAAGAACTGGCCGGGTGTGGCTTGCGATTATCTGGGCGAGGCAAAGAATGGTAATCAGGTATGGAAGTGGACATGGGATGGCACAAAGCAGAACAACACGACGGCCACTCAGCCAGCTCAGATTATATTTAATAATAATGGTAGTGCGAAAACCGCTGATATGGATTTCAAGAACGGAGGTTATTACACAAAGAATGGTCTGTATGATGTTGTAACACCTACCGGCATTCATGCCATCAGTGTTGATGTACAGGAGTCTACAAAGGTTTATACACTCGACGGACGACTGGTGCGCACAGCGCCTAAGGGCAGCGATGCCCTAAGCGGATTGGCCAAGGGCATATATATTGTAAACAAGAAGAAGTTCATATTGAAATAATTGGTTATTAGTTAGTGTTTAAGAAGGGCGCGGACTACAAACCATAGGTGTAGTAGGCAGGTTTGTATGCGTCCGAAGTGATGCTCCATCACCCGATATCGTTCCCAGAGCGATTCGCGGTGGTGGAGCGTTGTTTGTCCCTCTTCGGTATAGTTGGCTACAACCATCTTCAGGTTCAACAATGGAACATTCTCCTTCTCTGCAGCTTTCATCACACGAATGCACCAGTCAACATCGGCCGAGTAGCGGTATTGCATGTCGTAAGGTGTTGCGATGGCGAAATCGGTACGGGCATAGAATGCCTGATGACATACCAGCATACCTTGCTTAAACGACTTCCATGTCAGGTTTTCGGGTGGCGACAGTCTGCGATGATGCAGGAACCGACCCTCGCCGTCTACGATATCGGTGTCGCCGTAGAGCACAGCTGGCAGCTGGGTGTTGGGGGATAGGTGTTGGCTGATAGCTTCTGCTATGCGGCTCACAGTATCTGCTGAAGGCAGGAAATCGCCGGCGTTTAGATAGCACACGTAGTCGCCATCGAGACTGCGCAGACCTTTGTTCATTGCATCGTAGATGCCCTTGTCGGGCTCTGATGTTACTTGTATGCGGTGTCCGTTCTCGGCAGCGTTCGATTGGGCGATGTAGTCATCTACCAACCTTAGAGTGTCATCGGTCGATGCCCCATCAATAATAAGGTGTACTATATTGGGATAGTCCTGTTGCAGAACACTGTCGAGAGTGCGCTGCAGTACCTTGGCGGCATTGAATGTGATGGTAACGTAGGTGATGCGTATCATAGGTTGTAGTGTTTAAAGGCCATTGCCTGGTGATAAACATCGAGATATTTCATTGCTACACTCTGTTGCGAATAGTTATGTGTCACCTTGTGGATGGCGTTTTCGCTCAGAGTTCGGTAGTCGGCCTCGTTAAGAATCCAGCTGATTCCGCGAGCCAGATCCTCTGCATCGCGATACTCGGCCACGTAGCCGTTCTTCTTGTGATCAATCTCCTCGGGAATGCCGCCCACTCTGAATCCTACGCAGGGTACACCGCAGGCCATAGCCTCCATAATGGTGTTAGGCAGATTCTCGGATAATGATGGTAACACAAATAAATCTACAGAATTATACACATCAACGATGCGTTGTTCTTCGTTAACATAACCAAGTGGGTATGCCTGGAGTGGCAATTGTTCCACAACCTCCTCTGCATGACCGCCCAGAATAACTACACCGGGCTTCTCACCATTGCTGTTGGCCAACTGTTTGCAGGCCTCTATAAGGTAGCTCATGCCTTTGTTTTCGTTGGTTACTCGTTGTGAGGCAAAGAGTATCAGCTTCTTGTCGTTGGGCAGACCTAAACGCTGGCGAGCTTCCTGCTTATTGCTCTTCTTGTAAATATGTGTGTCGATACAGTTGGGCACACTGGTTATCTTCTGTCCGCTGAGCAGGGCGCTCTTCTTGGCTTCTTGCTCCAGCCATCTGCTGCAGGCCACGTAGTATATGTTCTCATCTCGTGCCATAGCCAACTTCTTCTGCCAAGTCTGGTAGGCCAGATCGTGGCTTGAGCCATTACCTGGCAATAGACGGCAGTTGCTGCAGCCTGTAGTGAACTTCCTGCAGTTGAGAGTTACGTGACAGATGCCAGTGGCAGGCCAGATGTCGTGCATCGTCCATACCACGGGTTTACCACTGCGAAGAATCTTGCGGATATTGCTTAGCGACAACATGCCTTGGTTTATCCAGTGCAAGTGTATTATGTCGGCTTCCTTAAACTCGCGTAGTTTTGTTATATCGGTACCGGCGTTGGCAATATCTACCTCAAACAGGTGTTTCTTGTTAAAGTGCAGATGGCAGAACACCACTAGTCTTTCCCAAAGGAAATTCCAGCGTTTCATTGGCGACTTGGGCAACTCTGCAACGGTAAGCGTGTCGGTTTCTTTTTCACGCACCAGCATCTTTGCCTTTACACCATTATTTATCAGAGCCTTCATCAGTCGGTTGGCTGCTACAGCCGCACCGCCTGTCCGCTCGCTTGTATTTACTATCAGTATCTTCATCGTTTCTATTTGCTGTTGCAAAGGTACAACAAGTTTTGTTAAAACCAAGTAAAAATACGTAAATAATTGTTGTGTGCGTCCACAATAGCTTGACCTAGGTCAATAATAATGTTAAAAATTACACTTATTCTGCTAAAACATTT
>Ga0310786_10013662_pt1 | contig 10015 bp, 5 predicted proteins | sample AusTroGonzalo_MG_FD_203881 | JGI IMG/M metagenome (GOLD analysis project Ga0310786, IMG submission 203881) | Bovine rumen microbial communities from tropical cattle in Woodstock, Queensland, Australia - Gonzalo_03 (v2) (version 2) | ecosystem: Host-associated > Mammals > Digestive system >... | reverse complement strand
GAGCCGGTGCTTCTTTTGAGCAGATACTGTTTGAGTAGGCAAGGGCAGGGGGGTCAGTATAGGTACCAGCTATCATACCTGCAATGGTGAAGTAGTTGAAACGGTATCTGATGCGTGCAATAGGTCCTATTATCAAAATGGGGATAATGGTAATTAGGAAACCTGTGAGTACGTAGAGCAATCCGTCACCTTGAACCACAGTCTCAAAGAAGCCTGCACCAGCTTTGATGCCTACCGATGCCAGGAAAAGCACCAGTCCTATCTCTCGCAGCATCATGTTGGCTGATGTGGTGGTATAGGTTACCAAATGAATCTTATAGCCGTAACGACCTAAGAGGATGGCAATAATCAGCGGTCCGCCAGCCAAGCCGAGCTTGACGGGAACGGGCATGCCGGGAATAGCCAGGGGGAATGAGCCGAATATGAGTCCGATAATGATACCCACAAAGATGGTCGCAATGTTGGGCGCATCCAAACGACGTACGGAGTTACCCATCTTGTTGGCTACACGGTCAACGGCATCTTCAGGACCTACAACCATAATCCTGTCACCGACTTGCAAAGGCAGACCTGCTGAGGCAAAGAGGTCCATGCCGTGACGGGTTACGCGGGTGACGTTGACACCATGTACACTTGAGAAGTGCATGGAAGCCAGTGACTTGCCGTTGATGGCTGGATTCGTAATCAGAATACGTTTTGATACCAGCGGCTGGTCTTGCTGCTCAAAGTCAATATCCAGTTTTGGGCCAATAAAGGCCATGATAGCTTCTTGGTCTGCCTCGGCACAAACCACGAGCATCTGGTCTCCCAAGTGGAATACAGTGTCGCGGTTAGGAATGATAAGCTCGCCCTGTGAAACCAGTCTTGATACCACGAAGTCGCGGTTCAGGAAGTCGTGAACTTGTAACAGCGTCTTGCCTTCCAGATATTTGTTAGTGACCTCAAGATGCATCTTGTAAGGCTTTTTATTGGCACTTTGCTCTTCCATTGCCTTTAGGCGAGCCTCTTCTTTCTCAAGCTTGACACTACATATATACCTTATTAATATAATACCAATAATGATACCAACTACACCTAACGGGTAGGCGCAGGCGTATGCCGAGGCTATCTGTGGCGCGTTAGTGCCAAAAACAGTACCCAGTGCTTCATTGGCAGCACCAAGACCTGGCGTGTTGGTCACTGCACCATATAGCGTACCCACCATCATCGGCAAGTTCATTTTGTCATTAGTGTCGAAGAAGATATAGTAGCAGGCGAACATAACCAGAATGTTCAGTAGAATGGCTGTTGCTGCTAATCCATTGAGTTTGATGCCTTGTTTACCAAAGCTTTCAAAGAAACCAGGTCCCACCTGCATACCTATCATGAAGACGAACAGGATAAGTCCAAAGTCTTGTACAAATGTCAGGATGGGAGTTGGGGCTGTGAAACCGATGTGTCCTGCGATGATACCTGCAAACAATACAAATGTGACGCCCAGTGATACGCCACCAATCTTAATTTTACCTAGATAGACGCCCACGGCGATAACGATAGCATAAAGCAGCGCAATATGCGCTACGGAGTCCGTTGCCGTGAACAAATCGTTTAACCATTGAAATGATTCCATAACATACTTTCTTCAAATTGCCTGCAAAATTACGAAATTCTTGCTCAATCCGTGCATTTTTGTGCAACTATTTTTCATAAATATAAAATAATTATTAATTTCTTCTTTATTTCGGAATAATTTACTACCTTTGCAGAACGTTACTTAAAGCAATAATATCTTATATAATAAACACTATTTTTATGGCAAACAAAGAAAAACTCTTTAGCGAGTTCCAAGCGCCAACCACCCAAGAATGGCTGGACAAGATTGAAGTGGACCTGAAAGGGGCAGACTTCCAGAAACGACTCGTATGGAGAACGAATGAAGGCTTTAACGTGCAGCCTTTCTATCGTCGGGAAGACCTGGCGAACCTGAAAACACCTGACGCCCTACCGGGCGAGTTCCCATTTGTGCGTGGCAACAAGAAAGACACGAACGAGTGGTATGTCCGTCAAAACATTGTGGCAGATAATCCTGTGGAGGCCAACAAAAAGGCCCTTGACATTCTGAACAAGGGTATCGACTCGCTGGGTTTCAAGATTCCTGGCAAGCTGGTTTCGAAGGAAACTGTTGAGGCGTTGCTCGATGGCATCTACTGCGATTGTATTGAAGTGAACTTCTCTACCTGTCCAAAACACGCACTTGAATTGGCCCAGATTCTTGTCGACTTCTTTGCCGTTAAGGGCTATGACAAGGAGAAGGTAGTGGGCTCTATTGAGTTCGACCCCATAGCCAAGATGGTGATGAAGGGTAAGGATGTAACACCTGTTTTAGAGGTGGCTCCAAAGCTCATTGAGACCTTGAAGGAATATCCTAACTTCCGCTGTATTGCTGTAAGTACTGATGCATTGAATAATGCTGGTGCTTATATCGTTCAGGAGTTGGGTTATGCTTTGGCTTGGGGTAATGAGTACCTGCAGCAACTTACAGATGCTGGCGTTGATGTTGACCTCGCCGCTAAGAGCATCAAGTTCAATATGGGCGTTAGCGAGAACTACTTCATGGAGATTGCCAAGTTCCGTGCAGCACGCCTGTTGTGGGCTCAGATAGTGAAGCAGTACGAGCCAAAGTGCGATTGTGCTTGCAAGATGATTATCAATGCCACCACCTCTACTTATAACCAGACGCTGTTTGATAGCTACGTTAACCTGCTCCGTTCGCAGACCGAGGCCATGAGTGCTGCACTGGGTAGTGTTCACTCTATGGTGGTTACACCGTTCGATGCACCTTACGAGGAGGCTACAGACTTCTCAGAACGTATCGCTCGCAACCAGCAGTTGATTATCAAGGAAGAGAGTCATTTCGACCGCATCGTTGACCCAGGTGCCGGATCTTACTATATTGAGCACCTTACTGATGCGTTGGCTACTGAGGCTTGGAAAATCTTCCTGAAGGTAGAAGAGGAGGGAGGCTTCCTGGCTGCTGTGAAGGCTGGTACGATCCAGGACGATATCAACGCTACCAACGTGAAGCGTCATGGTGATGCTGCCAAGCGTAAGGAGTTCCTTTTGGGTACCAACCAGTTCCCCAACTTCACCGAGAAGAGCGAGGGTAAGAAGGCCAAAGGTTGTGGCTGCTGCTGCGGTCATGCCGAGACTGAGGAGCATCCCTTCAAGGCTATCGAGAGTACCCGTCTGGCTGCCGATTTCGAGGATCTGCGCATCCATACCGAAGAGACAAAGGTTCCTACAGCCTTCATGCTGACTATTGGTAATCTGGCTATGCGCCAGGCACGTGCACAGTTCTCTTGTAACTTCCTCGCCTGTGCAGGTTATAAGGTGATTGACAACCTCGGCTTCAAGACTGTCGAGGAAGGTGTCGATGCCGCTTTGGAGGCCAAGGCCGATATCGTAGTCATCTGTTCTTCCGACGATGAGTATGCTGAGTATGCTATCCCTGCATTCAAGTATTTGAATGGTCGTGCCATGTTCGTCGTAGCTGGTGCACCTGCTTGCATGGAGGACCTGAAGGCTGCTGGCATCGAGAACTACGTACACGTTAAGTGCAACGTGCTTGATACTTTGAAAGAATATAATCAGAAACTTGGTATTTAAAGAATAGGAGACTTGAATTATGCGTAAACAATTTAAAGATATTGATATCTATGCAGGCATCAAGGCTCAAGATGGTGCCAAGTGGATTAAAGACAATGGAATCGTAGAGAACTGGAAGACCCCAGAGCACATCGAGGTTCGTCCCGTTTATACGAAGGAAGACCTCGAAGGAATGGAACACCTCGACTTTACGGCTGGTATTCCTCCTTATCTGCGTGGTCCGTACTCTATGATGTACCCCTTCAAGCCTTGGACCATCCGTCAGTATGCCGGATTCTCTACCGCTGAGGAGTCGAATGCTTTCTATCGTCGTAACTTGGCTTCTGGTCAGAAGGGACTTTCTGTTGCCTTCGACCTGCCTACACACCGTGGTTACGACCCCGACAACGCCCGTGTTGTAGGTGATGTGGGTAAGGCTGGCGTGTCTATCTGTAACGAGGAGAACATGAAGGTCTTGTTCTCAGGCATCCCCTTGAACAAGATGTCTGTGTCAATGACCATGAACGGTGCCGTGTTGCCTATTCTGGCATTCTACATCGTGGCCGGTCTGGAGCAGGGTGCCCAGCTTGAAGAGATGGCTGGAACTATCCAGAACGATATTCTGAAGGAGTTCATGGTACGTAATACCTATATCTATCCGCCTGCATTCTCGATGAAGATTATTGCCGATATCTTCGAGTACACCTCGCAGAAGATGCCTAAGTTCAATAGTATTTCAATCTCGGGTTATCACATGCAGGAGGCTGGTGCTACAGCTGATATCGAGCTTGCTTACACCTTGGCCGATGGTATGGACTACCTGCGTACAGGTGTGAATGCCGGTATTGATGTGGATGCTTTCGCACCTCGCTTGAGCTTCTTCTGGGCTATCGGTATGAACCACTTCATGGAGATTGCCAAGATGCGTGCCGGTCGTTTGTTGTGGGCTAAGATTGTGAAGAGCTTCGGTGCCAAGAATCCTAAGTCACTCGCGCTGCGTACCCACTCACAGACCTCTGGTTGGTCGCTTACCGAGCAGGATCCCTTCAACAACGTAGGTCGTACCTGTATCGAGGCTATGGCTGCTGTATTGGGTCACACCCAGTCGCTGCACACCAACGCCCTCGATGAGGCTATCGCCCTGCCTACCGACTTCTCGGCTCGTATTGCCCGTAACACTCAGATTTACATTCAGAACGAGACGAAGGTCTGCAAGCAGATTGACCCTTGGGCTGGCTCTTACTATGTAGAGACGCTGACCAATGAGCTTGTTCATAAGGCTTGGGAGCATATTCAGGAGATTGAGAAGCTGGGCGGTATGGCTAAGGCTATCGAGACAGGTATTCCCAAGATGCGTATCGAGGAGGCTGCAGCACGTACGCAGGCTCGTATCGACTCTGGCTCACAGACCATCGTGGGTATCAACAAGTACCGTTTGGAACACGAGGATCCTATCGATATCCTCGAGGTCGATAACACCGCTGTACGTAAGCAGCAGGAAGAGAGTCTTAAGGAAGTTCGCTCAACCCGTGATGAGGCTGCTTGTCAGGCTGCCTTGAAGGCTATTACCGAGTGTGTGCGCGACTTCAAGGAAGGTCGCAAGAGCGAGAACAACCTGCTCGACCTGGCTGTCAAGGCCGCACAACTCCGTTGTACGCTGGGTGAGATTTCAGATGCCTGCGAGGAGATCGTGGGCCGTTATAAAGCAGTAATCAGAACAATTTCAGGCGTGTATAGTTCAGAATCAAAGAACGACAAGGACTTCGAGGAGGCTAAGAAGCTGACCGACGAGTTCGCACAGAAGGAAGGTCGTCGTCCGCGTATCTTCGTTGCCAAGATGGGTCAGGACGGTCACGACCGTGGTGCAAAGGTAGTGGCAACAGGTTATGCCGACTGTGGCTTCGACGTGGATATGGGACCGCTGTTCCAGACACCTGAGGAGGCTGCACGTATGGCAGTAGAGAACGATGTGCACATTGTTGGTGCCTCGTCACTGGCCGCAGGTCACAAGACGCTCATTCCTCAGCTTATCGAGGAGCTGAAGAAGCTGGGTCGTGAGGATATTATGGTGACAGCCGGTGGCGTGATTCCTGCTCAAGACTATGACTTCCTCTACAAAGCTGGCGTAGCTGCCATCTTCGGTCCTGGTACGCCGATTCCTTATTCTGCTATCCAGATGATGAAGATTCTGCTTGATAAGGATTAACGATAATAGTTAAACTATTTTAATGATTTGATGGAAAAGGTACGTAGTTTGAAAAAAACTGCGTACCTTTGCCGTCGAAAATGAAGAGGTTTTATCATATCAGCCTGTCGCTACTGCTTTCTTTGACGTTACTGTTCGTAGGAAGTGGCATCAACATTATGCGCTGTGCACATACGGGAACGGTAAAGGTCGTGACCGTGTTCGACAGTTGCATAATGAGTGGCATGAGCTGTAAGATGAACGCTCCGTGTATGTCTGTTGAACATGTCGAGCTGTCGCCTACAAGCGTAGCACCGACTTTTAACCACGACTTCCACGTCATTCAACCCATATTAGCTGTTCTGCCAAGCCTTGTCGCAGAGTGGCTGGTGCCTTTCGAGAACAGGGCTGAGGTTCAGTTTGCACCAAAGGTGTGGAAGAGTCCGCCTCGCGACTATCTGAACTTCATACAAGTGTTGCTCATTTGATTTTAATATGACCTGTTGTTTTAGGACATTGCCCTATGGGGCAGTATCCTGATTGTTTATGGTATCATATTAACATCAAAGAAAAGATATTAAATGAGATTTATACTGACAAGCATCGTTATGATGCTTACCCTGTCTGTATTCGGACAGGATATGGATTCGCTGCAGGCGGACACGATGAAGACGCAAAACCTGCAGAATATTACAATCACTTCGCGACGTGCCGGAACACGCCGTGTCAGTGGTCCTACCAATGCCCAGCTGATTATGCGCGACGAACTCTTCAAGGCCGCCTGCTGTAACCTGGGCGAGAGTTTCACTACCAACCCCTCTGTCGATGTGAACTACAGCGACGCCGCCACAGGTGCCAAGCAGATTAAGCTGTTGGGACTGAGCGGCACCTATGTTCAGATGCTGACCGAGAATCTGCCCAACTTCCGTGGGGCCGCAGCGCCTTACTCGTTGGACTATGTTCCCGGCCCTTGGATGAACAGCATTCAAGTGTCGAAAGGTTCTTCGTCGGTACGTAACGGCTACGAGAGTATCACCGGTCAGATTGACGTCGAATACTTGAAGCCCGATAATGACGAGGGCGTGACTATCAACCTGTTTGGTAATACGGAGAGCCGTCTGGAGGTCAATGCCGATGCCAACATCCATCTGGACGACAAGCTGAGCACCGAGGTCTTGGCACACTATCAGGACGAGTTCAGTCATCACGACGTGAACAAGGACGGTTTCCAGGACCAACCTAATGTGCGCCAGTGGAACTTGCAGAACCGCTGGAAGTGGAAGGGCGACTATTACATCTTCCATGGTGGCGTCAGCATGGTGAAGGAGAAGCGCGAGGGTGGACAGACACACCATACTGCTCCTGACGTACATCATCTTTACCAGATTGGTATCGAGACCGACCGCTATGAGGGCTATATGAAGCATGCCTTCATCCTCAATCCTGAGAACGGCACGAACATTGCCGTGATGGGTAATGCCTCGATGCACCTGCTCGATGCCAACTATGGTGAGAAACGCTACAGCGTGAATCAGAAGAACGCCTACGCCCAGCTGCTGTTCGAAACCAACTTCACCAAGCAGCACAATCTTTCTGTAGGTCTCTCGCTGAATCACGACTATCTCGGACAGGACTTGTTCAACGTCCAACTGTCAAGGCTCAACGAAAAAGAGACAACCCCCGGTGCCTACGCCCAGTACACCTACAACCTGAACGACAAGGTGGTGGCAATGGCTGGTATGCGTGTTGACCATAGCAGTCGTTACGGTACGTTTGTGACACCTCGTTTCCATCTGAAGTTGGTGCCCAACGAGATTGTTAACCTGCGCCTGTCGGCAGGTAAGGGTTATCGTACCGTTCATGCGTTGGCAGAGAACAACAATTTGCTGGCCAGTGGACGCCAACTGGTCATCGACGACCTGAAGCAGGAACAGGCGTGGAACTACGGCGTCAGCACGTCGTTCTATATCCCCCTGTTCGGCAAGACGCTGAAACTGAATGCAGAGTATTATCACACGCATTTCAGCGAGCAGGCCGTCATCGACTACGACACCAATGCTTCTGTGATTCACATCACCAACCTCGACGGCAAGTCGTACTCAAACACCTTCCAGGTGGATGCCGCCTATCCCATTGTTCAGGGACTGGAACTGACGGCAGCCTGGCGTTGGAACGACGTGAAGTGTACCTATGGCGGACAGCTGATGGAGAAACCTTTGACCAGCCGTTACAAGGGCCTCGTCACTGCCAGCTATAAGACACCCCTCGGCCTATGGCAGTTCGATGCCACGCTGCAGCTGAATGGTGGTGGACGCATGCCTACACCCGTCAACGGACTTTGGGACGAGCGCTTCCACGCCTACGAGCAGGTGTCGGCACAGATTACCCGTTGGTTCCGTCATTTCTCCATCTATATTGGAGGCGAGAACCTGACAGGTTTCCGTCAGAAGCAGACCATCATCAACGCTGCCGAGCCTTTCAGCAGCACTTTCGATCCCACGATGGTGTGGGGCCCCGTGCATGGTGCTATGTTCTATGCCGGCGTACGCATTAACTTCGGAAGACTTTAAACATTAAACATTAAACATTAGACATTAAACATTAAATAATTATGAAAAAGTTTGTTGTATTAAGTGCCATGATGCTGACCGCAGTAGTTGGCATGGCCAAGGATCTTAAGACATTAGTAGTTACCACCGTACCACAGATGCACTGTGCCAGCTGTGAGAACAAGATTAAGGGCAACCTGCGTTTCGAGAAGGGTGTCAAGCAGATTGAGTGCGACATTCCCAAGCAGATGGTTACCATTACTTACGACGGTGAGAAAACCAATCCCGAGGCTATCATGAAGAGCTTTACGAAGTTCGGCTATAAGGCTACCGAAGTGAAAAAGGATAAGCCAGAGGCCAAGAAGGAGAAGTAAAAAGTTTAGTGCCGGTAAACATGAGGTTTACCGGCACTAATGTTTATGTTTAGAGGCACTAAACTCGTAGCCAATAACTACTTGAACTTAACACCCATATTATACAGGATGAAGCTGTAGATGTCAGCCTGTTCCTCCAGCACTTTGGCCAGGGGCTTGCCGCCGCCGTGACCAGCCTTGGTGTCGATGCGGATCAGGACGGGGTTTGTACCCTCATGGCACTCCTGCAGGGTGGCTGCAAACTTAAACGAGTGGGCAGGTACCACACGGTCGTCGTGGTCGGCAGTCGTGACAAGTGTAGCAGGGTAGGAGGTACCCTTCTTCAGATTGTGCAGGGGCGAATAGCCTTTCAGGTATTCAAACATCTCCTTCGAGTCCTCGCTGGTGCCGTAGTCGCTGGCCCAGTTCCAACCGATGGTGAACTTATGATAGCGCAGCATGTCCATCACACCCACCTGGGGAATAGCCACACGGAACAGGTCAGGACGCTGTGTCATGCAAGCACCTACCAGCAGTCCGCCGTTCGAACCACCTACGATGGCCAGCTTCTCCTTCGAGGTATAACCCTCTTTGATCAGGTATTCAGCAGCCGAGATGAAGTCGTCGAACACGTTCTGCTTCTGCTGCTTCGTACCTGCCAAGTGCCACTCCTCGCCATACTCGCTGCCACCACGCAGGTTCACCTGTGCGTAGATGCCGCCCTGCTCGAGGAATGGGATGCGTGTTGCCGAGAAACTGGGGCCCAGTGCAATGTTGAAGCCGCCGTAGCCATACAGATAGACAGGATTCTTGCCGTTGCGCTTCAGTCCTTTCTTATACGTAATAAACATAGGAACGCGCGTACCGTCCTTACTCTCAAAGAAAATCTGCTTGCTCTCGTAGTCCTGTTGCTTGAACTTTACATTAGGCTGTGCGTAAAGCGTGCTCTCGTTCTTGGCCATATCGTAGCGATAGATGGTGCCAGGCATGGTGAACGAAGTGAAGGTGTAGAAACATTCGGGCTGCTTCTTGTCGCCCGTAAAGCCTACGCTACCCACCATCGGCAGCTTCACCTCGTGGCGCAGCTTACCATCGAGACCATAGACAAAGGCGTGGTCGGAAGCATCCTGGGTATATGTCAGAATCAGCTGACGGTTGATGATATCGACACCGCCCAGCATGTCCTTCTGCTCAGGAATCAGCTCTTGCCAGTCGTTGAGGCCTGGCTTGCGGATGTCTGCCGTCATGATGCGTCCCTTGGCGGCACCGTAGTTGGTATAGAGGTAAATCTTGTCGCCTTCGTT
>Ga0310786_10013659_pt1 | contig 10016 bp, 6 predicted proteins | sample AusTroGonzalo_MG_FD_203881 | JGI IMG/M metagenome (GOLD analysis project Ga0310786, IMG submission 203881) | Bovine rumen microbial communities from tropical cattle in Woodstock, Queensland, Australia - Gonzalo_03 (v2) (version 2) | ecosystem: Host-associated > Mammals > Digestive system >... | reverse complement strand
TGTCCTTCATGTCACCTGGCAGGAATCCAAGTTTCTCGCCTGCCTCGACGGCTGGGCGTGAGAGGATGATCTTCTTGGCCGTCTTTTCCTTCAGTGCTTTCACAGCCAGTGCTATCGACAGATACGTTTTTCCCGTGCCAGCAGGGCCTACTGCAAACACCATGTCGTTCGCCTTGTAGGCCTCAATCAGCCGCTGCTGATTCTCAGACCGTGCCTTGATGGGCCGTCCCGACATAGAGTAGACTACTACGTCGTCGGGTACTTCTTTAGCTCGTCCACCACGAATAATTTCTAATATATCTTCTTCTCTTAAAGAGTTGAATTTCAGTATATGGCGTCGCATTTGCTCAACGCTTTCCTCAAAAGATGCCATTTGCTCTTCATCGCCAAGGACGCGAATTACATTGTCGCGCGCTACGATTCTTAACTTGGGGTAGAGCGACCTGATCATCTGCAGATGTACATTACCGACGCCGTAGAAAACCACGGTGTCAATGTCCTCCAGAACAATATGCTTCTCTATCAATCTGTATACAAATTTTGATTTTGCTTGCAAAGTTACGAATAATATTTGTATCTTTGCACCTTGAAAGAGAATTTTTTTATGAAACTGACAAAAAAGAGATATTTGCAAGGGTTTATTGCTGTGACATTTCTTTTAGCATTGGTGCGTTTGATCTTCCCTGGAATTGCTAAGTCGGGTGAGGTTTCCACTACAGCAACAACAGAGGAATGTATAGAGAAGGTGTCGATAGCAGCTCCAACAGTGGTTCCAACAGCAATACCGACTGCAGTTCCGACAGCGTTTACGGAACACCGTCCGCATCGCATATTGAGTGTGCCTAGTTATAAAGAGGAGTTTCCAGATACCAATGCAGTGCAGTTAGTGGCTGCTAAGCGGTGGGGCGTGAAACCAGTGAAAAACCGTGCCGATGCCGAGGCTCGTAAAAAAGAGTTGGTCTATGTCGCCAGCTCTCCTTATTATCATGTCGACCGTCTGCATCAAAGCATTCCTTATCTGGTTCCGCGTGCGGCTGTGCTCCTACAGGACATCGGACAGGCGTTCTTTGACTCCTTATATATAAAAGGTGTACCTCTGCATCGTTTCATTGTGACCAGTGTTCTCAGAACTCAAGAGGATGTTGGTAGGCTTCGCCGCTTCAACGGCAATGCAACAGAGAACTCCTGTCACCTCTATGGTACGACGTTCGACATCTGCTATAATCGCTATGAGACCATAGAAGACCCGGACGGCCCATGTCGTCGTGCCGTTCGCAATGATACGTTGAAGTTTGTGCTCTCAGAAGTGCTGCGTGATATGCGACGGCAGGGACGTTGCTACATCAAGTACGAGGTGAAACAAGGGTGTTTTCACATGACCGTTCGTTAATGGAAGATTTACGAAAGTGTCATATTATGCTCGAATAGATAAAAAAAAGTAACAAAATGTTTGGTGGTTTCAGCAGAATTATGTAATTTTGCAGCCGATTAATAAAAAATCGTGAAATAATGAAGAGTCTGAATCTAATTAGCAGCATTATTATTATTCGACTGCCTTTGGTGGTCGGAAGTGATGAAGCGTGCTTGTAGTTCAGTTCAGATTTGAATCGTAATAGATGGAGCCTTTCTCACTTCCGAGTGCGAAAGGCTTCTTTCGTATAATGTCAAAACAACGTAACAACATAACAACAAAAGACAAAACAAGATGAACGACAGATTGTTTATTTTCGACACGACGTTGCGCGATGGTGAGCAAGTGCCCGGCTGTCAGCTGAACACGGTAGAGAAGATTCAGGTGGCCAAGGCCTTGGAGCAGTTGGGCGTTGACGTGATTGAAGCAGGGTTCCCGGTTTCAAGTCCAGGAGACTTTAACTCGGTAATTGAAATCTCGAAGGCGGTCACTTGGCCAACGATTTGTGCGCTGACACGAGCCGTAGAGCACGACATCGATGTAGCCTTTGACGCTTTGAAGTATGCCAAGCACAAACGTATTCACACTGGCATTGGCACCAGTGATGAGCACATCCAGTACAAATTCAATTCTACACGCGAGGAGATCCTCGAACGCGCTGTTGAAGCCACGAAGTATGCCAAGCGATACGTTGACGACGTGGAGTTCTATTGCGAAGATGCAGGGCGAACAGACAATGAATACCTGTCTCGTGTGGTGGAGGCCGTCATTAAGGCTGGAGCGACGGTAGTCAACATTCCTGATACAACAGGCTACTGTCTGCCACAGGAGTATTATGAGAAAATCAAGTACCTGATGGAGCATGTCGACGGTATTGACCGTGCCATCATCTCGACCCACTGCCACAACGATCTTGGCATGGCCACAGCCAACACTTTCAGCGGTGTGATGGCAGGGGCCCGACAGGTGGAAGTGACCATCAATGGTATTGGTGAGCGTGCGGGTAACACCAGTCTCGAAGAGATTGCCATGATTCTGAAGTGCCACAAGGGCATCGGTATTGACACTAATATCAATACAACCAAGATCTATCCCACGAGTCGGATGGTATCGAGTCTGATGAACATGCCCGTACAGCCAAACAAAGCTATCGTGGGTCGTAATGCTTTTGCGCACTCGTCGGGTATCCATCAGGACGGGGTTTTGAAAAATGTTCACACATACGAGATTATGGATCCGAAGGATGTTGGTATCGATGACAACAGCATTGTGCTGACTGCACGTTCGGGTCGTGCTGCCCTGAAGCATCGTCTTCACGTAAATGGTGTCGATGTGGAAGAGTCGAAGCTTGACAAAATCTATGAGAAGTTCTTGCAGTTGGCTGATCAGAAAAAGGAAGTGGCCGATGCAGATGTACTAATGTTGGCAGGAGCTGATACGGCCGATCAGCATGCCGTTCGTTTGGACTTCTTGCAGGTAACGACGGGGAAGGGTGTGAAATCTGTGGCCTCGATAGGTCTTGACATCAGTGGCCAGAAGTTTGAGGCTGCAGCCTCGGGCAATGGTCCCGTTGATGCTGCTATCAAGGCGCTGAAACGTATTATCATGAAGCAGATGACGCTGAAGGAGTTTACCATCCAAGCCATCTCGAAAGGCTCAGACGATGTTGGAAAGGTACACATGCAAGTGGAATATGACGGTCAGCTCTATTATGGTTTTGGTGCTGATACTGATATCGTTACAGCCTCTGTAGAAGCATATATTGACTGTATTAACAAGTTTAAAACGGATTAAGAATTATGAATACACTATTTGATAAAATATGGGATAAGCATGTCGTGCAACAAGTTTCTGACGGTCCCACACAGCTGTATATAGATAGATTGTACTGTCATGAAGTGACGTCACCACAAGCTTTCGATGGCATGAGGGCGCGTGGTCTGAAGTGTTTCCGTCCGGAGAAAATCTACTGCATGCCCGACCACAACACGCCAACACACGACCAGGACAAGCCCATCAGTGACCCTGTCTCAAAGGCACAGGTAGATGCTTTGGAGCGTAATGCCCGAGAGTTTGGACTTACACATTACGGCATGAACACACGTGACAATGGCATTATCCATGTCGTGGGGCCGGAAAAAGGTCTTTCATTGCCAGGCATGACCATCGTCTGCGGTGACTCACACACGTCAACTCATGGAGCAATGGGGGCTGTAGCCTTTGGAATCGGTACCTCGGAAGTGGAGATGGTGCTGGCCTCACAATGCATTCTACAGCAGAAACCGAAATCGATGCGCATCAGCATAAACGGACAGCTTCAAAAAGGTGTGACGGCTAAAGATGTGGCACTATACCTCATGGCGCAGTTGACTACAAGCGGAGCTACGGGCTACTTTGTGGAGTATGCCGGTGAGGTGGTGCGAAATCTGTCGATGGAAGGTCGACTAACACTCTGTAACCTTTCAATTGAGATGGGAGCCCGTGGCGGTTTCATTGCCCCAGATGAGATTACCTTTGATTATATTAAGGGGCGTGAATATGCCCCCAAAGGTGGGGAGTGGGACAAGGCCGTGGCCTATTGGCGGATGCTGAAGAGCGGCGATGACGCCGTGTTTGATAAGGAACTGACTTTCGATGCTGCCGACATAGAGCCAAGAATCACCTATGGAACGAATCCGGGTATGGGTATAGGGATTACGGAGACTATTCCTGCCAATGCTCAAATTGCAAATTCACCCGAACAAGGTTTCCAGAAGGCTTTAGGATATATGGGCTTCCAGGCAGGTCAGAAATTGTTAGGTACGAAGGTCGACTACGTGTTCCTTGGTGCCTGTACCAACGGACGAATTGAGGACTTCCGTGCCTTTGCATCACTCGTCAAAGGCAGGAAAAAAGCTGAGGGTGTGGTCGCATGGTTGGTACCTGGCTCATGGGCCGTCCGTCAGCAGATTGAAAACGAAGGTCTTGATAAATTGCTGGCAGAAGCTGGTTTTGAAATCCGTCAGCCCGGTTGTTCGGCTTGTCTGGCGATGAACGATGACAAGGTGCCAGCAGGTAAACTGGCTGTTTCTACTTCGAACCGTAACTTCGAGGGGCGTCAGGGACCAGGTTCACGTACTATTCTCGCTAGTCCGTTGACCGCTGCTGCTGCTGCCGTTATGGGAGTCATCACTGATCCGAGAGAATTAATGTGAGGTTAGGGTCTTGTGCGGCCATTAAGCCTAATGGGGCCAATGGGCATTATAAGATTAACAAAAAAACAACAAAAAGATGAAACAGAAATTTAATGTTATAACCAGCACCTGTGTACCACTTCCTTTTGAGAATGTGGACACCGACCAGATTATTCCCGCCCGTTTCCTGAAAGCTACCACTCGCGAAGAGCGCTTTTTTGGCGACAATCTATTCCGTGACTGGCGTTACAACACTGATGGGACCCTGAACGAACAGTTTGTGCTGAACAATCCAGCATATAGTGGCTGTATACTTGTTGCAGGTAAGAACTTTGGTTCAGGCTCCAGTCGTGAGCATGCAGCCTGGGCTATTGCCGGCTACGGTTTCCGCGTGGTGATTAGTTCTTTCTTTGCCGATATCCATAAAAACAACGAGCTAAACAATTTCGTATTGCCCGTTCAGGTGAGCGAGGATTTCCTGCAGGAACTTTTTAATAGTATCAATGCAGATTCGAAGACTGAGGTGGAGGTGGATTTGCCTCGTCAGACTGTGACAAACAAGACTACAGGACGCAGCGAGCATTTCGATATCAATGGTTACAAGAAGCACTGCCTGATAAATGGCTTGGACGATATAGACTTCCTTGTCCAGAATCAGGGAAAGACAAAAGCATGGGAATATGGAACAGAGATTTGTTGAAATACTGGACTCTACGCTACGTGACGGTGAACAGACTAATGGTGTCAGCTTCTTGCCGCATGAAAAGATGATGATAGCCCGTATGCTGTTGCGTGACGTTAACGTCGATCGAATAGAGGTAGGCTCGGCACGTGTTAGCGACGGTGAGAAGGACGCTGTGAAGATGATTTGTCGCTATGCCCTACAGATTGGACTTCTTGACAGGGTGGAAGTGTTGGGCTTTGTCGACAATCACAAGAGCATTGACTGGATTGCCGATTGTGGCGGTCGGGTCATCAACCTATTAGCAAAGGGCTCGCTGAAGCATTGTATGCAGCAGTTGGGTAAGACCCCTCAGGAGCATATTGACGATATTCATGAGTCGGTGACCTATGCTCGTCAGCTGGGTATCTCCGTGAATCTCTATTTAGAGGACTGGTCTAACGGCATGAAGGATTCGCCCGATTACGTCTTTCAGTTGATGGATGCACTCGTTGACAGTGGAATACGCCGTTTCATGCTGCCAGATACGTTGGGCATCATGAATCCTCTACAGGTGATAGACTATTTTCGTAAGATGGTGAAGCGCTATCCTGACATCCATTTCGACTTCCATGCCCATAACGACTACGACCTGGCCGTGTCGAATTCATTGGCCGCTGTCTATAGTGGTGCCCAGGGACTCCATGTCACAGTTAACGGGCTGGGTGAACGTTGTGGCAATGCCCCTCTGTCGAGTGTTCAGGTCATTCTGAAAGACCAGTTCCATGCTATCACCAGTATTGTAGAAGATAAGTTGAATGCTATTAGTCGGATGGTGGAAAGCTACAGCGGCATTGCTGTAGCGCCCAATCAGCCTATCATTGGCGACAATGTATTTACGCAGGTGGCTGGCGTACATGCCGATGGCGATTCGAAGAACCGCCTATACCAGAACGACCTTGTGCCAGAACGTTTCGGTCGTCGCCGTGAATATGCTTTGGGTAAAACCAGTGGTAAGGCCAATATTGTCAAGAACTTGGAGGAGTTAGGGTTGGAGCTGACACCAGAGCAGCAGCGACGTGTGACGGAACGCATTACGGAGTTGGGTGACAAGAAGGAAATCGTGACGCAGGAAGATTTGCCCTACATTGTTAGCGATGTGTTGAAACACGATGCTACGGAGGATAGAGTTAAGTTGGTAAGCTACGTGGTTTCAACTGCTTACGGTTTGAAGCCTGGAGCAAATATTAAAATAGAGATTAATGGACAGCAATACGAAGCCTCTGCCACGGGCGATGGTCAGTATGATGCCTTTGTAAAGTCCCTCCACTATATCTATAAGAAATACCTTGACCGTACGATTCCGTTGCTGCAGAACTACGCTGTCACCATTCCACCGGGCGGTCGTACCGATGCTTTGGTACAAACTATTATTACGTGGAACGACAACGGCCGGCTGCTGCGTACTCGTGGTCTTGATGCCGACCAGACAGAAGCTGCCATTAAGGCAACCTTTAAAATGCTGAATATCATTGAAAATGAACAAAACAATACGTTATAAAAAATGTAATAACGTCATAACGATAAAAAAATATGAAACTAAACATTGCAATTCTTGAGGGCGACGGAATAGGCCCTGAAATCATGAAACAAGGTGTGGCAGTACTTGATGTCATTGCCCAGAAGTGTGGTCATGAGTTTACTTATGAAACAGCTCTATGTGGCGCCCATGCCATTGATGCTGTAGGCAATCCGTATCCTGATGCCACTCACGATATATGTATGCGTGCCGATGCTGTGCTTTTTGCAGCCGTGGGCGACTTGAGGTATGATCATGACCCGACGGCCAAGATACGTCCAGAGACAGGACTACTCGCAATGCGCAAGAAGTTGGGGCTGTTTGCCAATGTTCGCCCGGTAGCGACCTTCGATTGCCTACTGCACAAGTCACCTCTGAAAGAAGAACTGTTGCGTGGTGCTGACTTCGTGGTTATTCGTGAACTGACGGGTGGCATGTATTTCGGTGAGAAGCATCAGGACGACGACATGGCTTATGACACCAATGTCTACACTCGTCCTGAGATTGAACGCATTTTGAAGGTGGCCTTCGAGATGGCGATGTCACGCCGCAGGCATTTGACTGTTGTCGACAAAGCCAATGTTTTGGCTTCGAGTCGTCTTTGGCGCCAGATTGCCAAGGAGATGGAATCACAATACCCAGGGGTCACCACTGACTATATGTTCATTGATAACGCTTCTATGCGTGTATTGACAGAACCCCGTTTCTTCGATGTCATCGTGACCGAGAATACTTTTGGTGACATTCTGACAGATGAAACCTCATGTATTACAGGCAGTATGGGCTTGCAGCCTTCTTCGTCGCTGGGTGAGCATACACCGCTCTTTGAGCCTGTTCATGGATCATGGCCGCAGGCAGCAGGCCAGAATATTGCTAATCCGTTGGCACAGATTCTTTCTGTCGCCATGCTCCTTGAGCATTTTGGTCTTATACAGGAGGGCAGTCTCGTTCGTGATGCCGTTAATGCATCGCTTGATGCTAACGTCCGTACTCCCGAAATACAGGTTGATGGTGGTGCCAAATATGGTACTCGTGAGGTAGGGCAGTGGATTGTTAACTATATCAAGAATAGATAGGAAGTGTTTCTTGCAACATTTTTCGAATGTTGTGAAACAAAATTCTATTGCAGTATCTACGTTTTTCCGTAAATTTGCCGCACAATTGTTATAGTTATGCGGCATTTTTTCTTATTTTACCTTCTGTCAGCCGTCAGTCTGGTTTTTGGTCAGACTGGTTACTTCTATCCGTCGGAGCGTTTTTCTAGTGGGCTGATAAACGATGTGTGCCAGGATAAGCACGGTTATATTTGGATAGCCACTGAGAATGGGCTTAACAAGTTTGACGGATATCGCTTTACGACTTATCAACATCAGCTTGACGATGCCACTACCCTGAATAGCAATATTGTAGTCAAGCTCTATAGTGACAATAAGGGACGACTTTGGGTCGGAACTCGAATGGGGCTTTCTTGTTACGATGAAGGTTCCGACCGTTTTGTCAACTATCCATTCCCCAATCAGGAATCACCCCGTGTCATCAGTATGATGGAACGCCAGAATGGCGATTTCTTGGTGGGAACGTCTGGACGCGGGCTTTACAAACTAGATGGTGATTCGTTACAAAAAGTTCCTGGTGGCTTTACGTCTGGCGGAGGAAATTGGTATTTCAACCAAATGATGGAGGATAGTAAGGGACGTTTCTGGAAATGCGGTTATGGTGAAGAAGTAACGTACATGGAGCAAGGTGAGGTTCATCAACTGTATGTTCAGAAAGGGATCGTCGTGAAGATTGCGGAAGTCGGTGGAGTTATTCTCATCATCTGCCAGCACGGCATTTACAGCTTCAACAACGGAGAACTGTCGCTGGCCGGGATTGATATGTCTGCCTTGGCTGACGAGAATGTAGTATTGTGTAGTGCTTATCAGGATCGTGATGACAATATATTCATAGGTACACGTGGCGATGGGCTTTTCCGCTTGTCGAAAGGTAGCCAAAAACTGGAGCGTGTGGAGTGTAGCATGCAGGGTGTCGACCTTCGTACCGCCAAGATAATGTCTATTCATCAAGACCGGCTGGGTAATATGTGGTTAGGGTGCCAGTCGAAAGGATTGGTCATGCTGCCTAGTTCGCAACCACAGTTCTCGTCGTGGAGCTTTTCTGCACAGCATATTAGCATCGGTTCAACGATTACCTCTATCTGTGAAGGTAGTCAGGGCATGACGTGGTGCACGGTCCAGGGTAATGGCGTCTATGGATTTGACGGTCGTGGCCGTATTGTAGCGCATCCCTCTGCTCCGCCTGCTGCAGAGTTTATCTACCGTGACAAACGCAATCAGTACTGGATTGGAACCGATGAGGCATTGTACTCCTATGACCCATTGACGGGACGTACTCAGCGCCATATTTCACTTGTATGCGATAAGGTCAACTATATGATTGACGATGCCGAAGGCAATCTCTATATATCGACCTATTCACGAGGGTTCTGTGTCTATAATATGGACAACCATTCGGTGCGCAAGTACCTGTCGACCGACAGGGACCCTGTCCATGGGAATCTGTGGAATAACTGGGTGTTGGCCATGATGTTTGACCGTAATGGTCGTCTTTGGCTTGCTACGTCGGCGGGTGTTTGTTGCTATGAGCCTAAGACCGAGAATTTCCATTCTTATGGCTGGGAATCGTTGCTTGATGGTATGATGTGCTATTCGCTTTGCGAGACCCACGACGGTGATGTTCTGATTGGTACTGACCAGGGGCTCTATCGATATAAATCTGGCACAACGGTTGCCGAGCCCTTTGCTGAGGATGGCGGGCTTTCCGACAAGGTTATTGGCTATATGGTTGAGGCTGCTAATGGTGACATTTGGTGCTCCACTTCTATGGGTATTTGGCAGTACGATGTCAAAAAGAAAAAATTCATTGGTCATGTCAGTGGTAATGGACTGACTGCACGTGAATACGTCAATTGCGTGGGTATGCATTGTCCCGACGACCAAGTCATTTTTGCCAATAACGATGGTCTGACAGTCTTCCTGCCTTCGAAGGTGACGGGTAGCCACAAAGAACTGCCCGATGTGAAGGTCACGGGATTCTTTATTGCCGGCAATACCGTGAATAAATTGTCGGAGGATAACCGATACCGAGTGTCGTACCTTGACAACGGTATCTCACTGGAGTTCTCGTTGCTCG
>Ga0310786_10013657_pt1 | contig 10016 bp, 7 predicted proteins | sample AusTroGonzalo_MG_FD_203881 | JGI IMG/M metagenome (GOLD analysis project Ga0310786, IMG submission 203881) | Bovine rumen microbial communities from tropical cattle in Woodstock, Queensland, Australia - Gonzalo_03 (v2) (version 2) | ecosystem: Host-associated > Mammals > Digestive system >... | reverse complement strand
CCAATGTGGGGCTCCACACCAGTCTTGAAGAAGTAGAGCGATGTGGGGGCAGATGCATCAGCAGGCACATCCTTGCCAGCCACGTTCTTGACAACAGGCATCTCGCTGACGAAGGGCACCACGTTGCCGAGGAACTCCATCAGACGACGGACACCCATGTCACGACCTGCACAGACGCAGAACACGGGGAAGATGGAACGTGTCACGAGGCCCTTGCGGATACCCTCACGCATCTCGTCCTCAGAGAGGTCTTCCGTCTCGAAGAACTTCTCCATCAGCGTGTCGTCGCCGGCAGCGGCAGCCTCCACGAGGGCAGCCTTCATCTCCTTGGCCTTGTCGAGCTGGTCGGCAGGGATATCCTCGATGATGGGCGCACCACCCTCGGGCTTCCAGGAGTACTTCTTCATCAGCAGCACGTCGATGACGCTGTTGAAGCCAGCACCTGTGGCGATAGGATACTGAACGGGCACACAGTTCGGGCCATAGACCTCCTTCAACTGATTCAGGATCTGGTCGAAGTCGCAGTTGTCACGATCCAGCTGGTTGACGAGGAAGATGACGGGCTTCTTCAGTTTCTCCGTGTTGCGGAAAGCGTTCATCGTACCCACCTCTGGACCATACTGGCCATTGATGAGCAGCACAGCCTGGTCGGTGACGTTCAGGGCGGTGATAGCACCTCCCACGAAGTCGTCAGAACCCGGACAGTCGATGATGTTCAGCTTCTTGTTATTCCACTCCACGTGAAAAACAGTTGAGAACACGCTGTAGCCGTACTCCTGTTCAACAGGGAAGTAGTCGCTCATCGTGTTCTTACTCTCTACGTTACCGCGGCGCTTGATGATGCCAGCTTCGTAGACCATTGCTTCGGCAAGAGTGGTCTTGCCGCTACCCGCACTGCCAAGCAGCGCGATGTTCTTGATTTCGTTTGTCTGATAAATCTTCATATCATTTAGGTTTTAGATAAATAATCTTGAAAAGCGGGCACTAAGGTAGATATTTTTGAGGAAAATACCAAAAATTTCTTTTAAATATTAAACTAAATTAGTAATTTTGCGCTCATAATGGCAGGAATTTACATACATATACCGTTTTGCAGGTCACGTTGCATCTATTGTGGCTTCTATTCGACGACGGCCCTCGACCTCCGTCAGAGGTATGTCGATGCCCTGTGTCGGGAGATGGAAATTAGGGGCACATCCCCAATCTCCACCATCTATCTGGGAGGCGGAACACCAAGCCAACTCACCATCGATCAACTGCACCAGCTCTTTATATATATTAATAAGGTGTATCCGCTCGCCTCTGAAACAGAAGTCACCATTGAGGTGAATCCTGACGATGTGACTGCTGAATACGCTTCGCAGTTATCACAACTCCCCGTCAACCGCGTCTCGATGGGTGTGCAGACTTTTGACGACCAGCGCCTGCAATTTCTCCATCGCCGCCATACAGCCCGCCAGGCTATCAATGCTGTCTCGATTCTCCGCGCTGCTGGCATCCGTAATCTCAGCATTGACCTGATGTACGGCTTTCTAGGCGAAACCCTTTCCGACTGGGAGGCAGACATCGATGCCGCCCTCGCCCTCAACGTTGAACACATCTCTGCCTATTGTCTGATGATCGAGGAAGGCACCCCACTCCATCGGATGATGAAACAACACAATGGGTGTGTTGACGAGGAAACCGAACGCTCGATGTACGACACCCTCATCGACCGCTTGACGGCAGCAGGCTACGAGCACTATGAGATTTCGAATTTTGCCAAGAAGGGCTTCCGTTCCCGCCATAACTCCAGCTACTGGAACGGCACACCCTATATCGGCCTTGGCGCTGCCGCCCACTCCTATGACATCAGAAGCCGCAGTTGGAACGTGGCAGACATCAATGCCTATATCGAAGGCATCGAACAAGGTGAACGACGATTCGAAGAAGAACTCCTCGACGACGATACCCGCTACAACGATGCCGTCACTGTCGGACTGCGTATTTGTGAAGGTATCGACCTCGATGCGCTCTCAAAGAAATACAAGGATTACTGCATAAAAAACGCCCGCCGTTATTTAGACGACGGGCTGTTAGAACTGACAACCACAGACCACGACGGCCTGTCCTGTCACAGACTGCGCCTCACCCGTCGCGGACTCTTCGTCAGCGACATGGTGATGAGCGATCTCATGATGGTCTAAATCTCCTCGTTGGCCTTTGCCGATCCTTCCACAGCCTCCTCAGCCATATCAACTGAATCGATAGCATTCGAGTCGACGACTTCTTCTGCGAAGTCCGTCTCGTGATACTTCGTCGGCACAGGACCATAGCAGGCCATGAAGATGAATGGCGTCGCACCAAAGCCCAGCCATATCAATCCCTTCGTAGAGACCCACCGCACGATCTGAGTCAATCTCCTTTTCATATCGAATGATGTTTAAACGGTCTGTATTTATCGCCCCAAAAGATAGCGCTCTGCGAGGATGGCAGCCTGACAACCACTGCCTGCGGCCACCACAGCCTGACGGAACACGGGATCGGCACAGTCGCCTGCCACATAGATGCCAGGGATCTTAGTTTCTGGTGTGCCGTTGATCTTCTTGAAGTAACCCACCTCATCGGTATCCAGCCATTCACGGAAGATAGCGGTGTTAGGCGTGTGGCCGATGGCCAGGAAGAATCCGTCGATGGCGATGTCCACCAGTTCCTCGTCAGGTTCGCCCTTACGCTTCACCAGATGAGCACCCTCCACACCGTTCTCTCCAAAGAGGCCTAATGTATTGTGCTCAAAGAGAATCTCGATGTTCTCACGCTCCATCACCCGCTGCTGCATCACCTGCGAGGCACGGAGATAGGGCTTTCTGACAATCAGATACACCTTCTTAGCCAGGCCAGAGAGATAGAGGGCATCCTCACAGGCCGTATCACCACCACCAACGACGGCCACCGTCTTCTTGCGATAGAAGAAGCCGTCGCAGGTAGCACAGGCAGAGACACCCTGACCATTGTACTTGCGCTCATCGTCGAGGCCGAGGTATTTGGCGGAAGAGCCTGTGGCGATGATCACCGTATCGGCTGCAATCTCCGTACCATCATCAGCCGTGCAGACATAGGGTGCCTTCGAGAAGTCCACCTTCACAATCACACCGTCGCGGATGTCAGCCCCGAAGCGCTCGGCCTGTTCGCGGATCTCCATCATCATCTGGTTGGCGTCCACGCCCTGCGGATAACCAGGAAAGTTCTCTACTTCTGTGGTCTGCGTGAGCTGACCGCCAGGCTGCATGCCACAGTATTCAATCGGACTGAGGTTCGCACGTCCGGCATAGATGGCAGCCGTATAGCCTGCTGGCCCGCTACCGATAATCAAGCATTTTGTCTGTTCCATATTTATCTATTGTTATTTGTCAATTATATAATTCTTTAATTCTCTAATTCTTGATTGAAATTTCTCAGTCCTTGATTGAGGAAGTCCACATAAGCAGAGACATCCTTGTTGTGACCACGACTGCCTGTGAGCGGCTTGCCAGTAAAGGGATCGACGGCCACATAGAACGGCTGGGCGTTGGCACCAAACTTATGGCTCTGCAGATAGCTCCACTTGGCACCCACCGTACGCAGCGTCTTCTGGTTTCCCTGGTCGTCAGTCACCACCAGCGGCTCCTTCAACGGTGTCTTGTCGTCGACATAGAGCGAGATAAGCACGTAGTCATTCTTCAACTTACTGGCCACACGAGGGTCTGTCCAGACGGTGCCCTCCATCTCGCGACAGTTCACACAGCCATAGCCAGTGAAGTCGAGGAAGACGGGCTTCCCTAACGAACGGGCGGTAGCCAGACCAGACTCGTAGTCATTGAACTCTGCCTCAATCACCTTCTCGCTGAGGTTGAAGTCCTGCGTGCTGATGGGAGGTGCAAAGGCACTGACGGCTTTACAGGGAGCACCCCACAAGCCGGGAACCATATAGACGGAGAAAGCAAACGACAGCATACCGATTAGGATGCAAGCCACAGGCATCGGCTTGTGGAGGTTGCCACCAATCTCGTCTTCCTGGAACTTCAGCCAACCCACGAGATAGGCGCCTAACATCGCGAAGATGACAATCCAAAGTGAGAGGAACACCTCACGATCGAGGATATGCCAGCCGTAGGCCAGATCGGCTACGGAGAGGAATTTCAATGAGAAGGCCAGTTCGATGAAGCCCAGCACAACTTTGATGGTCGTCATCCAAGAGCCAGACTTCGGAGCCGACTTCAACCACGAGGGGAACATGGCGAAGAGGGTAAACGGCAGCGCCAAAGCCAGCGCAAAGGCGAACATGCCGATAGCGGGTGCCAGCCAGTTGCCTGTCGTTGTGGTCTGCACAAGCAGCATACCGATGATAGGACCAGTGCAGGAGAATGAAACGAGCACCAAAGTAAAGGCCATCAGGAAGATACTCACGAGACCACTGGTCTGCGTAGCTTTTGTATCCACACTATTGGCCCAACTGTCAGGCAACTTAATCTCAAACCATCCGAAGAAACTGCAGGCAAAGATGACGAGCAACAGGAATAGGAACACATTGAAGACTGCACTCGTCGAGAGGGAGTTCAGCGTGTCGGAACCAAAGAGAGCCGTCACCAACAACCCAAGTCCCACATAGATGACCATAATAGAAAGGCCGTATGTGATGGCATCGCGGATACCCTTCTGACGGTCATCCTTAGAACGTTTCAGGAAGAAACTGACGGTCATGGGGATAATGGGCCAGATGCAGGGCATGCACACGGCCGCCAGACCTGCCAAGAATCCCATGAGCAACAGCCACCACAGCGATTTCTCTGCCAGATCCTCGCCAGAACCTAATGAGCGTAATTCATCTGTGACAGGTGCCCAGAGGTCGATTTCAGAAGTGAGAGGTGAGAGATCAGAGGTGAGAGATTTAGCCGACACAGAATCTGAGGGCATAACCTCTGCTTTTACTGTATCAGCCATTAGACCTTTATCTTCTTCTATCTCCTTCTTATCTTCCTTGATCTCCTTTTTGTCTGCACTGCTCACAACTGGGCTCTTGCCACTCTGCTTCAGCGCCACCTCCGACGGTGGCATACAACTGGCATCGCTGCAGGCACCATACTCCAGATAGCAGTCGATATCATACTCCGGCTTGGTGAATCGGATTTTCTGAACGAAAGTCGCCTCGCCCTCGAAGTATTTCAGTTCCATGTCGAACAACTTGTCCATCTTCTTGATGACATGTCCTTTGGGCGTCAGTTTGCCTACGGGCTCAGCACCCTCCATCTTCACCACGTTAAATGTCGCTTCAATGGGGCCGTCCTTGCCAATCTCTGTGGAATACACATGCCATCCTGGATCGATGGTGGCGTGAAATACAATCTCCGCCTCTGCCCCATCGCCCGTCTTCAGCTCCGATGTGAAGTGCACAGGATCCACCATCTGGGCATTCACCGCCAAGACTGCTATCAATCCTATCAACGTTAAAAGCGCCTTCTTCATACTTTTTTCACTTTCTGGCGACAAAGTTAAAAAAAAACGCTGACATACCCAAGCGATTTGGGAAGATTAACATCGTAAGCTTGTCAGATGCTATCTTGGAGGGAGAGGCGGCGGAGGGCAAAGATGTAATAGGCGATGAGGAGGGGGTAGCCGATGTAATAGAGGGTGGTGATGCTGAAGACCACATAACAGACGGCACAGACGGCCAGAAGGCCACCGAGGTAGAGGATGGCGCTGCCCAGAGGAAGATGCTTCGTCACATCGTCGACGGTGGCAATAGCGACGATGATGATAGCCCAGACGGAAGTGACGAAGAGTCCTAAGTGGAGGGGCATGCCGAAGGGATTGAGCGAGGGATGGTAGTAGAAATGGCGCCATGACTCAGGGCCAAAAAGCTGGATGGAGCTGTAGAGGACGGCCGAGGAGGCCACCAACAAGCAGAGGGCCGTCGGATAGAACGAGGGGATATCGTTGAAATGCACGATCTTCGCTCCACGCCGCATCAGACGGCGAACGCCGTAGGCTGCCACGATGATCACACAAAAAGCCAAAGACACCAACAGATGAGCATCGGAGAAGAAGTCGATGAACTGACTGATAGGATCGTCAGGGGACACCTTTGCCAGCAGTTCATTCTCATGGATCCATCCAAAGGTGAGCTGGTCGCGAGCCACCTTTACCCAAACAGAGTCGATGGTGTCAGAAGGGACTGTCATGATGTCGGCCACAACGATGCGCTCATGTTTCCTCAACGTGATGGAGTCTTTCTGCTGCTCCTCGCCAATAGACTCAATCTCGATGCTTACCACCTCAGGTATGGCCATTGCCTCAGGCTGCTGCGCCACAACCACCAAAGAGTCGCCTGTTACGATGAAGTTGTAGTTCTGGGTGTAGTGGTGGGTGGTGTAGAAGGAGATGGAGTCAAGCTGCTGCTCCGTCAGGTTCCAGGCATCGGGAGTGATGGGGCCACGATTGTAGCAAGAAGAAAGGGCAAGGAGGAGGACGGGGATTACAAATCCCCACCAACACTGGTGGATACTACGGCGCATAGACATTCATCTGACAATGCTTACAATCGAACTCAAGACGGAAGCGACGACCGTCGCCTAAGACAAGAGAAAGCGGTTCGTGCCATGTAGGGCGCTGACCACCATGTTTGACGCAATAGCCAAGGGCATAGCGAATGCAGTGCCGACACTGCATAATAGGTCCATCGCCACCTTTCAGTTCATAGGCAGATAAGTTCTTGGCACCATAGAACTGCTGGGAAAGATGGTTGCTTATATTATATAAATAGGTATAGGGGTATGTATCACAGGGGGACGGTTCTTTTGTTACATCGGCAATCGATGTAACAAAAGAACCGTCCCCCTGTGATACCAGTTTCTCTACCAGAGCACGACGCATATCGGAGAGGACACTGTTGGGAATGAAGTAGTTGAAGTCGACGGGGATATCGACGGAAGAACAGGTATAGATAGTATCGCCAAGTTTTGAGAGTTGGCGGATGATATTCTCGTGAGGAGGCTTTTGGGCTGGGATATGATCAGCGTGGAAGCGAATCTTCTGATTCATGGTACTTAGCTCGAAACCGTCGTCAACAGCACGGAGGGAGAGGCGGATGGGGATACGACGCTCTGCGCTGGGTTTGGATAGCAAGCGCTCAAACTCCTGATCGTTATTACGGTAGAGACGTACACCAGGACGAAGACCATCTGGCATACGATAAGGCCAGATGCGGTTGCCCTGCACACGGTTGGCACGGAAGCCAACGAGTTCGCCTTTGGCTCCTTTGTTCAGACCACCCCTAACCCCTCCTGACTCAGGAGGGGAAGAAGTTACAAAGCAAAGCCCGTCGCCATTGGAAAAGCTGGTGACGCCTGCCACATTGAAAGAGTCGCCACGCAGTTCTTTCACCATTCCAACATATTCGCCCACAGCCTTAGGAGTATCGAAAGAGGCGATATTGGGCTGGCGACCGTGCAGGAAATAGTTGGTATAGCCACGATTGAAGGTCTTGCGCAAGTCTGGCGTAAAGGTGTAGCGACATTCGCCCTGCGAATTGCGACAGTACTTGTCTGGATAACGTCTGATAATCTCATTAAGCCGCTGGCTATAGGCTGCCGTGACATTCTTCACATAGCTGACATCCTTCAGACGGCCCTCAATTTTAAAAGAGGTGGCGCCAGCCTCAACCAGTTCCAACAAGTGGTCGCTCTGGTTCATATCCTTCAAGGAGAGCAGATAACGGTCGTGCTCCACTTCCCTACCCTCGCTGTCGATCAACGAGAACTTCATTCGACAGAACTGTGCACACTCCCCACGATTGGCACTTCGTCCGAAACAATATTGAGAGGCATAGCAGAGACCAGAATAACTGACGCATAGGGCTCCATGGACAAAGACCTCCAGTTCGACATCAGGCACCTCACGATGGATCTCTGCAATCTCCTCAACAGAGAGTTCACGGGCCAAAACCACCCGTTTGAAGCCTAAGTCACGTAACCAGCGTACCTTCTCTGGCGTGCGGTTGTCGGTCTGAGTGGAAGCGTGATACCTTAATTGAGAATGATGATTACTCAATTCCAAGACGGCCATGTCCTGAACGAGGATGGCATCAACACCAACAGACTGGAGGTCTTGAAGGAGTTGACGGGTGGCATCGAGTTCGTCGTCGTAGAGGATGGTATTGACGGTCACATAGACCTTGACGCCGAAGGGATGGGCGTATTCGCAGAGTTGGCGGATATCATCAATACTGTTGCCTGCCGCTGAACGGGCTCCGAAGCGCGAAGCCCCGATATAGACGGCATCGGCGCCATGATCGATGGCGGCTATGCCACATGCGAGGTTCTTGGCAGGCGCCAACAGTTCAAGTGATGTCATCAATATTATAAGGTGTCTCCTGATAGACGTAGTAGTTCACCCAGTTCGTATAGAACAGGTTCGCATGAGAACGCCATGTCACCAGCGGCGGATTCTTAGGATTATCATTCTTATAATAATGCTGTGGCGGTGCCACATCCTTGCGGATATCCTTGTCACGCTTGTATTCATTGTCGAGCGTATTCGGCGCATACTCCAGATGTCCTGTGATGAAGAACTCACGACCGCCTCTGGCCATCACGATGCTGACGCCACTGTCCTCCGACTCGGCAATAAGCGTCAGTTCCGGATTGGCGAGAATATCTTCACGCCGGATCTCCGTATGACGGCTGTGGGGCATCATAAACTCATCGTCAAAGCCTCGGAAGATGGGCAGACGCGGATCCAACGGTTTCTGCGGGAAGATACCGAACATCTTCATCGACAGCGGATACTTGGGCACTCCATAATGATAATACAGTCCTGCCTGGGCTGCCCAGCAGATATACAAAGTACTGGTGACGTGCGTCTTAGCCCACTCGAAGATTTCGGTAATCTCATTCCAATAATAGACATCCTCAAACTCCAACTGTTCTACAGGGGCACCGGTGATGATCATACCGTCGTATTTCTCGTGGCGCATCTCTGCAAAGTCACGATAAAACATCATCATGTGTTCTATCGGTGTATTCTTGGGTGTATGGCTCTGCAACTTCATAAAACTGATCTCCAGCTGCAAAGGAGTGTTCGACAGCAGACGGATCAGGTCAGTCTCCGTGGTAATCTTCAACGGCATCAGGTTCAAAATGGCTATCCTCAAAGGTCGGATATCCTGAGAATGAGCCCTGGTGTCGTCCATCACGAAGATGTTCTCCTGCTTCAGCAGGTCGATGGCAGGAAGTCTATCTGGTAATCTTAATGGCATCTTGGTAATTTACAATTTGACAATTTACAATGTTCAATTTACTATTTAATGGTTATCACACAACAGGAGACATTATCGATACCTCCTGCCTCGATGGCTGCACTGCAAAGGGTGTCGGCATCCGCTTTTCCTTCTAAAAGTTCACTGATTGCCTTGTCTGAGAGCATATCCGTCAGTCCGTCGCTGCAGAGCAAGTAGACATCGTCAGGCTTGGTATCCTTCGTCATGGTCACCATATCAATGAAGGAGGAGTTGCATCCCCCACCGATACAGTTGGTGATGACGTTCGTATGCTTCTCATCGCCCACCAGATCACTCAGCGAATGGTCTGTCGTCAGCTGAACCAACTGGTGGTTACGAAAACGATAGAGTCTGCTGTCTCCACAGTTCAAGGAGTAGAATTCGTTATTATAGTAGGCAACACCTACCAGAGTTGTTCCCATCCCCTTATACTGTTCATCAGCACGGCCTTTTGAAGCGATGTAGTTATTGATGGAATCGAGCCACCCCATCATTGCCTCATTGAATTCGCTGATGTTGAGACACGACGGAATGTCGTAGAAGAAATAATGTAGGTTGCGAAGGGTGTCGTTGCTGGCAACATCACCACGGTTATGGCCTCCCATACCGTCTGCCACCGCTATCATCACACGGTCTTCACGGCTCAGAACGATCTGCGTATGATAAGAGTCTTCACGGATAAACTGGTTATCCACCAATACCATATCCTCGTTCTGACTTCTCA
>Ga0310786_10013656_pt1 | contig 10017 bp, 8 predicted proteins | sample AusTroGonzalo_MG_FD_203881 | JGI IMG/M metagenome (GOLD analysis project Ga0310786, IMG submission 203881) | Bovine rumen microbial communities from tropical cattle in Woodstock, Queensland, Australia - Gonzalo_03 (v2) (version 2) | ecosystem: Host-associated > Mammals > Digestive system >... | reverse complement strand
ACAGACTTCTTGTCAAGGGTGGTCTCTCATGTATCTGTCAGACAGAGGGACGCAGCGATATGGAGTTTGACAAGTGGGTCGAGGGCGATATCCGTTACATAAAGACTCGCAGCGCAAGACTCGATTTCAAGCTCATGTTCAAAACAGCCGCTGCGGTCATACTTCGCAAAGGAGCAAAGTGATTATTCAGCAGCACTTTAACAGTGCTGCTTTTTGTTGGACAGCAATTGTGTTATAAACTGGAGGTCAATATATGTCAACGATTCTTTTAGCCGGCGGTGCCGGATACATTGGTTCACATACAGCAGTCGAGCTGCTTGACGCAGGCTACGATGTAGTAGTGGCCGACAACTATTCTAACAGCAACCCGGAGTCTATTGCGCGTGTTGAGAAGATAACAGGCAAGACAGTTAAGTCATATGAGCTCGATATCAAGGATACTGCAAAACTTTCTGAGGTATTCAAAGAGAATAAGATAGATGCGGTGATACATTTTGCAGGACTTAAAGCCGTTGGTGAATCCGTGCAGAAGCCCGTAATGTATTACAGAAACAACATTGATACTACACTCGCTCTCCTCGAGACTATGAAGGAATTCGGCGTAGAGAATATGCTGTTTTCTTCAAGTGCTACCGTTTACGGCGAGGAGAACAAGGTGCCTTTCATCGAGACTATGCCGCGTGGTGCCTGCACTAATCCTTACGGCTGGACAAAATCTATGATGGAGCAGATACTTGAGGATGCAGCAAAGGCTGATGATAAGCTTTCAGTTATCCTTCTCCGCTACTTCAATCCCATCGGAGCTCATGAGTCCGGCATGATAGGTGAAGACCCTACCGGCATCCCGAATAATCTCATGCCTTATGTTACGCAGGTAGCAGTCGGCAAGAGAGAGCGTCTTACAATATTCGGCGATGACTATCCCACACCGGACGGTACCTGCCGCCGTGACTATATCCATGTCGTTGACCTGGCAAAGGGCCATGTCAAGGCTATCGACTATATAATTGCTCAGGAGAAGTGCTGCGAGATAATCAACCTCGGTACAGGTGTTCCTTACAGCGTTACGGAGATAGTTGAGACATTTGAACGTGTGAACGGAATAAAGGTCGCTCATGTTTACGGTCCCAGAAGAGCGGGTGACCTTGCGGAGCTTTATGCTAATGCAGACAAGGCTCTGAAGGTTCTCGGCTGGAAGACAGAAAAAACTCTCGAGGATATGTGCCGCGACTCGTGGAACTGGCAGAAGAAAAATCCTAACGGTTACAGGGGCTGAGGCTGCTTGCAGAACTGAAATGACAGTTAAGAAGCCTTTGTGAACAGATCGCATTTTGAACAGACTTCGTTATACTTACGGAGTCTGTTTTTTGTTGTGTGAGCATATGAAAAAATGCATTTGAGGATGATGCATCTGAATTCCCTTTAAACTTGACATTTTAGCGGATATATGATATAATATAACCAATAATGTTTTTATGATTTTTTGCTGTTATAGAAGCAAAAAATCGGTCCGGAAAATGAGCTGCCGGCAGCAAGGCCGTGCGCTTTTATATATGGAGGTTTATCTTGGGTAAAAAAGTCAAATCTGACGGCAAAAGGCTGAAAATAGCCATGTTCGGGCATAAAAGAGTGCCCTCCCGCGAAGGCGGCATCGAAGTTGTCGTAGAGGAATTATCGACCAGAATGGCTGAAAAGGGGCACAAGGTCGTATTGTTTAACAGAAAAGGTCATAACGTAAGCGGTGCTGAGTATGACACGGAGAAACTTTCGGAATATAAAGGAGTAGCTATAAAAGAGGTCTTTACAGTTGATAAAGCAGGCCTCGCGGCTGTTTCCTCTTCTTTTTTTGCTGCGCTCAAATGTCTTTTCGGCGGATATGACGTCATCCATGTTCACGCAGAAGGACCTGCCGCAATGTGCGGACTCCTGAAGCTTTTCAGGAAAAAGGTCGTGGTAACTGTCCACGGATTAGACTGGCAGCGTGCTAAATGGGGAAACAAATTTGCTTCAAAGTATATCCGTTTCGGTGAGAAAATGGCGGTAAAGTATGCTGACAGGATCATCGTCCTCAGCAACGGCGTAAGGGATTACTTTAAGGAGACCTACAATGCACGCACTGTTTTCCTCCCGAACGGCGTTAAAAAGCCGAATGACCGTCCTGCTGACATAATAACAGACCAGTGGGGACTTAAAAAAGACGATTATATCCTCTATCTCGGAAGAATAGTACCTGAAAAGGGAATAAGCTACCTCATAGAGGCTTTCAGAGACGTGAAAACAGATAAGAAGCTCGTTATCGCAGGCGGACTTTCTGATACTGAGGAATTCGGCGCGGAGATCAAGAAGCTTGCAGGGGATGACAAGAGGATAATCTTCACAGGTTTTGTACAGGGAAGAGTCAAGCACGAGCTTTACAGCAACGCTTATGTATATACTCTGCCTTCCGACCTTGAGGGAATGCCTCTGAGTCTTCTTGAAGGTATGAGCTACGGGAACTGCTGTCTGACATCGGATATTGATGAGTGCAGGGAAGTGGTTGAGGACAAGGCTGTCATATTCCACAAGTCGGATATAGCTGATCTAAGGGAAAAACTCCAGCTTTTATGCGATGAGCCGCAGAGAGTTGAGGAGTACAGAAAAGATGCAGCTGAATTTATCCTGAGCAAGTATAACTGGAATGATATTACTGACAGGACCCTGAATCTTTACAGATCTGTCTGCAAAAGAAAAAAATAATATATGAAAGCGTGATAATATGATACGAATACTGCACTCTGTCAGTAATATGGACAGAGCTGGCATCGAGACCATGCTCATGAATTATTACAGACACATTGACAGGAACAAGATACAGTTCGATTTCCTCTGCAATAAGTCCAAGAAGGGCGCCTATGACGAGGAGATACTGTCAATGGGCGGCAAAATATACAGAACTCCCGGTCTCAATCCTGCAAAATATCCGAAATACCTGAAGTGTATGAAGAAGATATTCGCAAAGAACGATTACAGGATAGTTGAGGCTCATAACGGAGCTCTCGGAGTATATGCGCTCAACGCTGCCAAGAGGAACGGCATACCCGTAAGGATATTCCACGCTCACGGTGCAAGCATCACAAAGGACTGGAAGCTCCCGCTCAAATACTTCTGCCGTGCAATGCTCCCGTACAATATGAACGTACACTATACCTGCGGAATAGAAGCGGCAAAGTGCTATTTCGGAAAGAAGGCAGTTGCCAAGGACGACTATACGCTGATACCCAATGCTATCGAAGTTGAAAGATTTGTTTTCAACGAAGAAACAAGAAACAGGATACGCAGCGAGTATCACCTTGAGGATAAGCACGTTATCGGTCATGCAGGACGTTTTATGAAGCAGAAAAACCATACCTTCCTGCTCGATGTTTTTGCAGCATATTCCAAAAGGGATAAGGCAGCATATCTCGTGCTTCTCGGTGACGGAGAGCTTATGGACGAGATGAAGGCTAAGGCTGAACAGCTCAATATTGCCGACAAGGTATATTTTGCAGGCAATGTTGATAACATAAACGAATGGTATCAGGCTTTTGACTGCTTCATGCTCCCTTCGGTATGGGAAGGACTTCCTGTTGTCGGAGTTGAGGCACAGGCAGCTGATCTTCCCTGTATTTTCTCTGATACGATAACAAGAGAGATCGACCTGCTTGAAAACAACGAGTTCCTCAGTACCTCCGGAAGCAAGAAAGACTGGATAAATGCGATATCCAAGGCGCTGAAGCATACCTCACGCAGGGACAATACCGATATAATCACGGAAAATCACTATAATATCAGAACTGAGGCTCAGAAGCTTCAGGAAAGATATCTCAAGCTTTACGGAGAATGAAATGAGCAGAAAAATAGGTATACTTACACATCATTATATCAATAATTTCGGTGCTTTTTTACAGGCATACGCGCTTGCTCAGGCTGTGAAGAAGAACTTCCCCGATGATGAGGTATTGATAATAAACAACCTGAATACGAAGCATTTCCTGATAAATACAGCAGGCTGGTTCAGGTTTTACCGTAATAGGGAGAATTTCAGGATGTGGAGGGAAAAGACCAAGCTTCCGCATACTTTTTCCAAGGCAAGGAAGAAATACCTGAATATGACTCCTCTCGGTTTCAACACTAAAAAAATAAACGCTGAGCATTTTGACTGCATCATCGTAGGAAGCGATGAGGTCTGGAATTTTATGGACTCAAAAGCCAATGCAAAGCTGAAATTCGGAATAGGTCTTGAATGTGGAAAGCTGATATCCTATGCTCCAAGTTCCGGAAAGACTACGGCAGAAGATCCTATCCCGGATTATGTCAGGAAGGGCATAAAGAGCTTTGACAGTCTTTCCGCAAGAGATTCAAATACAGCGGAGATCGTCAGGAAGATAACCGATAAGGAATGCACGATGGTCCTTGATCCGACTTTTCTCGCGGAATTTCCCCGTGCAAAGAGAAAAGTCCCCAAGGATAAGTATATCCTTTTCTATTACTGCGAAAAGCTTCCGGAAGAGATACAGCAGGGCATCATAGCTTATGCGAAGCAGAACGGTTACAAGATATACGGAGCAGGCGAGTGCGGTGAGATATATGACAAGATCACTGTAAACCTTACTCCTTTTGAATGGGTGGAGCTTTTCCGCAATGCAGAATATGTGTTTACGGGAACCTTCCACGGCGCTGTTTTCTCTATCCTTAACAGGAAGCAGTTCGGATGCTATCTTACAAATCCGAGCAGGATAAGGAAAGTGAACGACCTGCTTGATTTTCTGACAATCGGCGACAGAACTCTGACATCCGGAATGGAAGTTCTGAGCAATGCAATTGATTATGATGATATATATAAGGTCATTGATGAGAAAAAAAGGATAAGCCTTGATTTCCTTGTAAACAGTATCGGTAAGGAATGAATAAAATGAAAGATAATACTCTGTGCTCCGACACCTCAAAATGCTGTGGCTGCTTTGCCTGTAAGGATGTCTGTCCGAAGGACGCTGTGACGATTGCAAGGGACAAAGCAGGTTTCCTCTATCCTGTGATAGATAAGGAAAAATGTGTAGCGTGCGGACTTTGCAGCAAGGTCTGCGGATATAAGAACGGTAATGACGGAAACGAACCTGTGAAGGTATTTGCGGCTGCTTCAAAAAATGATGCTGTCCTTATGAATGCAGCTTCCGGCGGACTTTTTTCCGTTATGGCAAGGGCTTTTGTTAAGAACGGCGGAGTTGTCTGCGGTTCTGCAATGAGCAGAACAGAAGCAGGTTTTGAAGTAAGGCACGTTTTTGCTGACAATGAAGATGATTTGAAAAAGTTTGCAGGTTCAAAATATGTCAAGAGCTCAACAGACGGTGTTTTCAGAGAAGCTGAAAATATCCTCAGATCAGGGAAGCAGCTGCTTTTTTCCGGAACGCCTTGTCAGGTAGCAGCATTGAAGTCATTCCTGAGAAAGGAATACGACGGACTTGTCACAGTTGACCTGATATGTCACGGAGTCCCCTCGCTGAAGTTCTTTAATGATTATATCAGCTTTTATGAGGAGAAGAATTCATGTGAAGTAATGGATTTCCAGTTCAGGGACAAAAGCAGGGGACAGGGTATGAATTACCGTATTACTGAAAAAAACGGAGACAAGATCCGCGAAAAGGTAAAGAACGGTAAACTGAGTTCCTATTTCGGTATGTTCCTGAAAGGTGCAACATACAGGAATAACTGTTACAGCTGCCCTTACGCTTCGGAAAAGAGAGTTTCCGATATAACGATAGGCGATTACTGGGGCATCTATCAGGAGCACTCTGACGAAATAAGCAAAGCAGGACTTGATAACAGAAAGGGAATATCATGCGCCCTGATAAATACCGATAAAGGTTGTGAATTCTGGAACAGTATAAGCGAAGAGCTAAATTATTTCGAGTCGGAATTCCGGAAGGTAGCTGCACATAATGAACAGCTGCAAAAGCCTTCTTCAAAGGCTGCAAACAGGAAAAAGGTGCTGAATTCTTACATAAACGGAGGATATAAGGCTGTCGATGAGATATACAGCAATGAGATAAGAATAAAAAAATATCCGTATATCCTTGAATTCTATATGCCTAAAAGCTTGAAAAGGAACTTGAAAAAGGCTGCGAGCAGTCTTAGGAATAAGGGAAGAAAATAAAAATGAAGATATTACATTTACTTGCTTCAGGCGGTGCAGGGGGTATCGAGACTCTTTGCAAGGATATTTCAGCGACAGATATCGTTGAAAACCATTTTATATTTGTTTGGTACGGCGGATGTACGGCTGATGAGATGATACAGAACGGAACAAATTCTGTCGTTCTCGGACACAGCAAGAAGTCTGTTGTCAAGTCCTATAAGGCAATATCAGATTATATAGTTAAGCATAAGATAGATGCTGTCATAGTACACCATGAAGCTCCGGTGCTGTGGCTGTATCTCCAGCTGTTCAGGAGAAAATTCAAAAAACTCAAAACAGTTGTATATATCCATGCACATCTTGATGATGTATTAAAGCCTGAAAAAAAGAAGACACACGCTGTCAGGAAGGCTATACTCAAGCATACAGCAAAAAAATGCGATTATGTTATCGCTATCTCAGATATAGTAAGGAAAAGCCTTATTGATGCAGGCTTCAGAAAGTCGAATATCAGAAAGGTATATAACGGAACTGATCTTGAAAAGTTCTGTCATCAGCAGAAGAAAGAACGCGGTGAAAAGACAGAATTCATATTCGTAGGAAGACTTATAAAGGAAAAGGGCGTTCAGAATATTCTCGATGCAGTTTCGATGCTCGATAAGGAAAGCATAAGAAGCAGACTGCACATAAGCATTGTCGGAGACGGTGCATACGCTGATGAGTTGAAGAAAAAGAGCAGACAGCTCGGACTTGACGACTGTGTGACCTTCTGCGGTAAACAGCGTGATATCCCAGAAAGACTTGCAAAGGCTGATATGTTCATCCATCTTCCCGAATGGGAGGAGGGCTTTGGTATAACTCTAATCGAAGCGATGGCAGCAGGGCTTCCGAGCGTTGTATATGACAGGGGAGCGATGTGCGAGCTCGTTGAGAACGGCAAAAACGGATTTCTTATCGGACCTGATGTAAAAAAGGCTTCTGAGACGATAAAGTACATCGTATCTGATATGAGTGACGAAGAGTACCTGAAAATGAGCAGGAATGCTTCGGAATACAGCAGGAAGTTTTCTATCGAAAGCTGTGTATCACAGCTCAGGGATATATTGTCATAAAAGGAAGTTAATGTATGCTTAATGGCAGTATTGTAAAAAATAAAAGAGGCGAATTTTCGATAAGCCTTACCAAGATCGGAACTGATCTGAAGACATGGTTCTTTCTGCTTCCTGCTTTCAAGCTGGCTATACTTGAATCATATCCGGTACTTGATAAAATGTATAGTTTATGGGGCTTTTTTTCGTTATTTATTCTTGCAGTGATTGGAATGATACATGAGAAGATAGAGAAAAAGTCTCTTCTGTATGCCTCGTTTATGGTCGGCTTCTGCGTGATATATTCGTTTATGACGCTTGTGTATACCACTGAGGCGTTTTTCGGTTCAGTTTCACAGTCAGTAAGAATGCTGCTTTTCCCGTTCTATATGCTCGCATACAGGAATGCGAACTTTAAAGAGCTTATAAACAGTCTTTCGAGCTTTTTGAAAGCGATACTGATACTTGATTCCGCAACCATATTCATCAACTACGACGGAAAGCTGCAATATTCGCTGCTCGGACTCGATAATACGGTTATATTCCTTGTTATCCCCATACTCACGATAATAATGTTCAGCGATTATTACAGATATGGAAAATTCTCCATATCATCTCTCGGAGTATTCATGCTCTGCTTTGTCGGAAAGCTTTATTCGCAGGCAGTTACGGCCTGTATGGCTATGGTAGTCTTTATTCTGGCTTATTATGTCGTTCTGAGCAAAAAGAGGAACTTCATCGTAAGAGTTGCTGAGAAAGTGATAAACCCGACGGTAATGTTCGGTATATTCGTCCTGTTTACAGCAATGACGCTGATGTTTGATCTCACTCCGTTGTTTTCGTCGATATTCTCAGTTTTCGGAAAGGACGGAACACTTTCGGGCAGAACAAGGATATGGGCTCTTTCAGTAGATTCTATATTCAGAAACCCGATCATCGGATACGGACAGGCTTATCCGAAGTATTTCCAGGATATAGTTGGTCTTTCGATATGGGATAAGGCTGCAACTCATACCCATAATTATGCGCTTGAACTTCTTTGGTCAACAGGTATCATCGGAACATTTTTATTCATGTATCTGTTCGTCACAGCTATAAGGAAGCTCTATGCTTACAGGAATATAAAGGCAGTAAGGCTCCTCAGCTGCGGATTTACGGCTTTCTGTGTCCTTATGATAACAGATTCGTATATCATGCAGCCTTCCATCATGATACTGTGCTTTTTATGCCTTAATATTGAAAAAATACTGATACAGAAAGTAACAAACAGCAATTGAAGCTGCTTTGTTTTGGGGTGAAATATGAAAAATATCTATATCCTTACTTTTCAGAATGCTTTGAATTACGGAGCAGTCTTCCAGTGTACAGCATTGTACAGAACAGTTTCAGGTTTCGGAAAGTGCCGTGTGCTTGATTACAGATGCCGGAAGATAGAGGACAGCTATAAGCTTTTTTCCTTGAAATATCCGATAAAAAAGAATATTTACGGCGCACTTGTAATGCCTGTTATAAGGAAAAAGAGAAAGCTGTTTGACGAATATCTCAAGAAAAATATCAGGCGCTCAAAGACATATAATAGTCCCGATGAGCTGATAAACGAGAAGTGGAATTCGGATGACATTTTCATCTGCGGAAGTGATCAGATATGGAATACCGAGCTTACAGACTTTGATAAGTCGTATTTTCTTGATTTCGCTAAGGGACATAAGAGAATATCCTATGCGGCAAGCTCGGGAAAGAGTATTGAAAAGAATGAATTCGGATTTTTCAGAGAAATGCTTGCTGATTTCGATGCGATAAGCGTCAGGGAAAAGACCTTGAAGAATGAGCTCGATGCTATCGGTATCGGGTGCAGACAGGTCATAGATCCTGTATACCTTATGCCAAAGGCTGAATGGCTGAAGCTCGCTGAGCCTGTTGATATGAAAAAGGGCAGCTATGTTATGATCTTCCTGCTTCAGAAGTCTCAGAAATTGCTTGAAACTGCCGTGAAATACGCTAAGGATCATAATAAGATACCGCTTGTGATAACCAATATGGCAAGGAATAAGATACAGGGTGTAAAATATGTCACCGGCTGCAGCCCTTCTCAGTTCCTTTCGTATATTGACAATGCCGATTCGGTTTTCACAAATTCATTCCACGGCATATCACTTTCAATAAGAACTTCTATTTTGAGTTCCTCGGAAGCGGACATAAGACCAACAGCCGTATTCAGGATATTATCGATCTTTTCGGCTTGCAGAAGCAGAATATAACGCTGACAGACTATACGACAAATATTGATTACTCAGAGATCAATCCAAGAATAAACGCTGAAAGGGAAAGCGCAGTCGCTTTTCTTAGTGATAATCTGAAATGAACTACAGGAGTGTTCAATTATGGAAACTGTTAACGTAGCAATGATCGGAACTGGTCACGCACACGCAAAGGGCATTATGGCTGAACTCAAGCAGTACAGGAATTACACATCCGGAAAGCTTTTTAATGTAGTATGCTATGTTGATGAAAAGGAGAATTCCGACAGTGTATTCCATGATGTCACATTTAAAACCTATAATGATTTTGATAATGAATGGAAGAAGATGGGGCTTCACGCTCTGATAATTGAAACAGAGATGGATGAGCTTATAGAAACAGCCGGGAAGTATCTTGATATGTGCGGTCTTCCGATGCATATAGACAAGCCTACAGGATGCGATAATGAGTTCATTAAGTTCATGGATATAGCTGAAAATAAAAAGGTGCCTGTAAGCCTTGGCTATATGTACAGATTCA
>Ga0310786_10013655_pt1 | contig 10017 bp, 9 predicted proteins | sample AusTroGonzalo_MG_FD_203881 | JGI IMG/M metagenome (GOLD analysis project Ga0310786, IMG submission 203881) | Bovine rumen microbial communities from tropical cattle in Woodstock, Queensland, Australia - Gonzalo_03 (v2) (version 2) | ecosystem: Host-associated > Mammals > Digestive system >... | reverse complement strand
AATGAAGGAAACCAGCGATACGCCGCCCAGTGTAAGTGTCAGTACAAACTGTCTCTTGTTTGCTTCTCTTTCCTTGATCATTTCCACCATATTATCCTCCGCCTTTTTCTGATAATCTTCCCCGGATACGAGTTCTCCGGACAGCAGATCATTGACGGTGATCCCCAGTTCTTCGCACAGCGGAAGCAGCAGTGACACTTCCGGGAATCCGTTTCCGCACTCCCATTTGGAAATTGTCTTGTCGCTGATGTTCAGTTTCTCTGCCAGCTGTTTCTGGGTATAGCCTTTCTTTTTCCGTTCTTCGGCAATGAAGCGTCCGCTTCTGACCTGGTCCATGATCTTCCTCCTTCCGGGATTGATTATCCTGCTGTCTTTCTCTCATTTACACCCACGAACCGTAGAATATGGTGGAAAGGCGGAATCCACGATCCGTAGAGTAGGGATATGACGTTTTTGAGAGGATGTCTTTGGACTTCCGTTCAGGCTGTAACCAATCCACATCATTGTGCCGCCGGTTTTTTATACGGCTGTCCATTGATAAGCCAGTCTCGGAGAGCCGTCCCGTACATAAATAATGCCGCATTTCCTGAACCCGTTTTTCTCAATCAGGTTCTGCATAACGGTGTTATTCGCGTGAGTGTCAATCCTGACGTCGGGTGAAAGTTTTTTACAATAATCCGCGGCACAGCGGAACAAACCATGTGCCTCTCCGTCACCCGCTATTCTGTGGATCGTTATATACGGATTATCATTCAGCCATTCTCCGTTTTCAATATATTGATATGTGGGTTCATCTCCTGCGAACAGGGCGAATACTCCATGTATTTCCTTTTCGTCATATATAACCCTGAGATTTCCTTCCTGAATATCTGTTTGTATCATTTCAGGAGCCGGATAAAAATGTCCCCATTGGTTCGGATTCCCGGACCGGATCATAAAATCCTGTGCAATACGGTAGATATCCATAATCCTGTCAAAGTCATCCTTGCACGCATTCCTTACCTGCAGCATATTTCCTCCATTGCTCTGCCAAATCCTTTTTCTGTTCTCCCCCGGTTCACTTCTTCTTTTGCTTCGGTGCCGGAAGCTCATCGTACATCGCTTCCAGCAGTTCTTGCAGGAACTCCCGGTTGTCCACGTCTGCCAGCAGCATTTCTTTTGCCCCCTCATAGGGAAGCTCCCGTTCAGCGTCCGGCATCATCGCGACGGCGGATTTTGTGGGTTTTACCAGGAACCTGTCATCATAGATCCCCCCGACGATCTTTCCGCGCCAGTAAATGATGTACTCCCCCATCATTGCCTTCCAGGTCACATTCTCCAGACCCGAAAGCTGCTCCAGGATGAAATCCAGGTATTCCCTGCTCGATGCCATATCATGTCTCCCCTGTTCACTTTCATGCGCTGAATCAGTTATATTTCATCATATCATAAACTCAGAAGAACAGGAACCTACCGAAAGTATGAAAAAAGCCGGATACGACTGATATATACAGTATGTGATCCGCCAATCTTCTGCCGGATTCTTGTCCTGTCCCGGGTAACATGCTAATATGAATGGAGTGTTCATCAAAACATCTGCAAAGGGTGCGTGAAAGCGAATGAATCAGAAGCAAAGACGGGTCTGGCTGATCCGTGCGCTGCTGGAGGAAATGCCGCAGTATCAGTACCCTGTGTTTCCTTATACGCCGGATCGCCAGTGGCGGCTTTTACGCAGCCTGATGAATGTCCGCCCGCCGGTACCTGTTACAGAGGAATTCCTTCAGGTTCAGGACGCTTTCCTGCGGGAAATGACAGAAGAAAAAGGGATTGTGGAGGCGGAAGGCCTGCCGCCCTGTGCGAAAGACAGCCGGCTTGTCCTCTGGCAGGGAGATATCACAACCCTCAGATGCGACGCCATCGTCAATGCGGCAAACAGCCGGCTTCTGGGATGCTTTCAGCCCTGCCACGACTGCATTAACAATATCATCCATACCATGAGCGGTGTTCAGCTGCGCCTGGCCTGTCATGAGCTGATGCAGGACCGGGAAGAGCCTGCAGGACGGGCAGAAATCACTCCCGGCTTCAATCTTCCCGCCAGATATGTGCTGCATACTGTTGTGCCGGTTATTGAGGGCGATATTACTGCAGAAGCAGAAGCCTTGCTGGCCTCCTGCTGTCGCTCCTGCCTGGAGCTTGCTGAAAATAATGATCTGCACTCCATTGCCTTCTGCAGTCTCTCCGACGGTTCCCGTTTTCCGCAGGATCGCGCAGCTGAAATTACCGTCCGGACGACGGCTGCATTCCTGCAGAAGGAAACCTGTATCCGGCGGGTCATCTTTACTGTGCCGAAAGGCAGCAGCCTGGCTGTCTGGCAGGATCTGCTCGCGTAAGGGAGGAGAAGTACGCATGACAAAAATCGACTGGGTCACGGAAGCTGTACCGGCGGGAATGGCAGTCCGGCAGGTATACTGCATCATGCTGGACCGGGAAGGCCGCGTCATGCTGCGTGTTGAAAAGAAACCGGACAGAATCAAATACTCGCTGGCCGGCGGCCGTCCCGAGGTCTATGATAACGGAATAGAAGGCACATGCCGCCGCGAGCTTCTGGAAGAAGTGAATACAGAGATCGAAACGCCTGTATATATCGGTTACCAGCTGGTGAACGAAGGAAACGGCTCACCCGCATATGCTCAGGTCAGGATGGCGGCATTGATCCGGAAGATCGGTAAAAAGCAGCCGGATCCTGACAACGGCAAAACTTACGACCGCCTGCTGGTTGCCCCGGAAAAAGCCGCTGTCCTCCTGAACTGGGGCGATGTGGGATACAGCCAGGTCATGAAGGCAAAAGAAGTGATATACCGCCGGTATGGCATCGCAGGAGCAAGCAATACGGAAGAATGGGTCTGACCCCCTGGATGATCCGTGGCATTCGCCTCTTTTCCCGGGGCCGAAATCATGTTATACTGTTAAAAATACATTTGGGAGGCATTATATGGCTGTATATCACCGGATCATGCTGAAGCTCAGCGGCGAAGCGCTCAAATCCGGCTCCGATCTCTTCGATTTTGAAAAAGTTAACGAAGTCGCATCCATCGTTCGCAGGATGCATGATATGGGTGTGGAAGTCGGCATCGTCATCGGCGCCGGCAACATCTGGCGCGGCCGTCAGGGCCCCGCGGCAAATATGGACGCGGTAACCGCCGATCAGATGGGCATGCTGGGCACGGTCATCAACTGCCTGTGCGTGGCGGACGCCCTGCGCAAAGCCGGCCTGGATGCCATCGTGCAGTCCGCCGTGGATATGAACCGCTTTGCCGAGCCCTTCAACGCCATGGCTGCCCGCCGTCACCTGTCCGAAGGCCGGGTGGTGCTCTTCGCCTGCGGCACCGGCAACCCCTTCTTCTCCACCGACTCCGGCGTGGCGCTCCGTGCCATTGAAATGGAAGTGGACGCGGTCCTGATGGCCAAGAACATCGACGGTGTCTACACCGCCGACCCGATGAAGGATCCCACCGCCACCCTGATCAAGGACATCACATACACCGACGCCCTGGCTAAAGGCCTCAAGGTCATGGATGCTTCCGCCTTTGCGCTCTGCGCGGAGAACAAGGTCCCCATGGTTCGGGTCTTCGGCCTGGATGATCCGGAAAACCTGCTCAGGGTCCTGGAAGGCAGCGATATCGGCACCTTCGTTCATCCCTGATTCAACCGCATACAAAAACCGGGATGCATTCGCATCCCGGTTTTATGATGTCTTTCTTATGCCGCCTTGCCGCGCAGCTGGATCTGCTGCCGCTCTTCCACGGTCTTCGCTTCGATGGCATGCTCGGTCTTCACCCAGTGCTGCTGATCGCCGCAGCGGATCAGGCCCACAATCTCATTGAAGAGACCCACGATCAGGTTAGCGAAGAAACCGCCGATCATTACCGGAATAGTCCGGATGCTGAAGGGAATCTTGTTATCCATCCAGTCGGCCACATAGAACAGGAACAGGTAGGTATAGCCGAACAGGAGGCCGCCGACCATCAGGCCGCTCAGTGAAATATCGAAGAATGGTCTGCCGGGCACCACCAGGCAAAGTGCGGTGGTCACCACCAGCTGCACAGCCGCCACCACGTAAGCCGCGATGCTGTACATATAGGTCAGCAGGCTCAGGAACTCCCAGAAGCTGATTCTTCCGTCAGAAAGCGCACGGAACGTCTTGCCGGTGTTGTGCAGCGCCACATACCAGTGGCCCTGTCCCCAGCGGATCTTCTGCCGGATGGAGGCCAGCAGGGAGGTGGGCTTTTCGTCATACACCCGGGTATGATGGTTCCACAGGATCCGGCGGCCTTCCAGCGTCGCTTCCACCTGGATTTCAAAGTCCTCTGTCAGGGACATGGTAGTCCAGCCGCCCCGCTTATACAGGTAGGATGTGGTCATCGCAAATCCCGTGCCGCCGATGGCGCAGTTCAGGCCCAGCCGGTATTTGGCCAGGTCGAAGAAGCGGTTGGTCAGCGTATATCCGGTGTAGTAGAACCAGGCCACGACGCCCTTCTTGTTCTTGGCGCCCAGGTAACACTGGATGAAATCCGGCTTGCCCTTGTCCAGGTACTGGCTGTTCACTTCACGGAACATATTGGTATCCATCAGGTTGTCCGCGTCAAAGATCATCATCAGATCATAGCGGTCCTGATAGTCGCCGATAGCCTGCAGCGCCTTCTTCAGGGCAATAGGCTTACCGGTCGGAGCGTCCGGGGATTCCTTGCAGGTCTCGATCACGTTCGCACCGAGATTCCGGGCCACTTCGGCTGTATTATCCGTGCAGTTATCGGCAATAATATAAAAATCGTACAATTCTTTGGGGTAGTCCATATCATTCAGATTCTGGATGATATCCCCGATGACTTTCTCCTCATTATGAGCGGGAACCAAAACCAGGAACCGGGATTCCGGATCATGATCAGCGTAATCTTTCTTTGCTTTTTTGAAACCGAAAAAACCAATCACGATCTGATAGACCATGATGAATGTCAGAAAGAAGCTGCATACCCCCGCCAGTGTTTCAAGGAGTATCCTGATGAACTCCACTTTCCTTCTCCTCCTACAAACCCACAGGGCACCGGCCCTGTCACACACAAAAACACGTAACGGGCTAATTTAACATCACAATCCGTTATTTGTCAAGCCTTGCAATCTTTTATCAGGTTAGAAGTGCCAGTATTATTTGTACAGATTTTGTTTCCCGTTCAGCACAGCGGACAGCAGTTTCTCGCCGTTGTATACCAGTTTCAGGGAGAAAAAAGGGATCTCTTCATCCAGCAGCCGATGGAAGATCCGGTCGCCTTCCCACTGAGGCAGGGCGTCCAGATCCTTCTTCTTCATCCAGACCAGCTCACCCTCGTCGCAATCCGTCAGTTCGCCCGTGTATTCATCGGACGTAAACAGATGCATCCGTTCCGTTTCATACTGGTCGCTGACGAAGGTCACGATCCCCCGGTAGCGCCAGGAGGTCATGGTCAGCCCGGTCTCCTCCCACACCTCGCGGAGTGCGCAGTCCTCCGGGCTTTCCTTGTCCTCAAATCGGCCGCCGATGGCAACCCACTTGTCGTGGTTCATATCATTCTTTTTCCGCGTCCGGTGCATCATCAGCACCTCATCCCCGCGGTAAAGATAGCACAGCGTGGAATCAATCACAGCAGTGCCCTCTGGATCTTTCCGGAAACCGTCTTGGGCAGTTCATCACGGAACACAACAATCCGGGGATACTTGTAGGGAGCGGTATGCTGCTTGACGTAGTTCTGGATTTCCTTTTTCAGTTCTTCCGTGGGCTCAGTACCCTTGGTCAGCACGATGCTGGCCTTGACTACCTGGCCGCGGACTTCGTCAGGCGCAGCGCTGACGCCGCACTCCAGCACGTAAGGCAGTTCCATGATCACGCTCTCGATTTCGAACGGTCCGATGCGGTAGCCGCTGGACTTGATCACGTCGTCCGCGCGGCCCACATACCAGTAGAAGCCGTCTTCATCGCACCAGGCCACGTCACCGGTATGGTACCAGCCGTCGTGCATAACTTCCTTGGTCTTTTCCTCGTCCCGGTAATACTCCCGGAACAGGCCGATCGGAATGCCGTTGGAGATATCCACACAGATCTCGCCGGAGGTACCGACGGGGACTTCTTTTCCTTCCGGATCCAGCAGCGCCACCTTGTAGATCGGCGCCACCTTGCCCATGGAACCCAGCTTGTGATCCGCACCCGCCAGGTTGCCGATGATCATTGTGCTCTCCGTCTGGCCGAAGCCCTCCATAACCTGCAGGCCGGTCTGTTTCTCGATCTGCCGGAACACTTCCGGGTTCAGCGCTTCACCGGCGCTGGACGCGTGCGTCACAGAGGACAGGTCATACTTGCTCAGGTCCTGCTTGATCAGCATCCGCCACATGGTGGGCGGCGCGCAGAAGGTGGTGATATGGTACTTCGCAAACAGCGGCAGGATATCCGCTGCGTCAAAGCGGTCAAAGTCATACACGAAGATGGCAGCCTCGCACAGCCACTGGCCGTAGATTTTGCCCCAGCCGGCCTTTGCCCAGCCTGTATCGGAGATCGTCAGGTGCAGGCCGTTCGGGTTCACACAGTGCCAGTACTTGGCGGTATGCAGATGTCCCAGGGGATGCTTGTAGCTGTGGGCGGCAATCTTCGGATAGCCGGTGGTGCCGGAGGTGAAGTACATCAGCATCAGGTCGTCGCCGCAGGGCGTATCGTCCGTACGGTGGAAGTGGGTGGAATACATCTGGTATTCTTCGTCAAAGTTATGCCAGCCTTCCCGTGTTCCGTTCACGATCAGCTTCAGCTCCAGGCTCGGCGCGTTCTTGGCGGCCAGGTCTGCCTGGTGGGCGGTATCCCCGTCCGCGGTGCAGATGATGGCCTTGATGCCGGCCGCGTTGAACCGGTATTCAAAATCATGCTCCTGCAGCTGGGCCACCGCCGGAATACCGATAGCGCCGATCTTCTCCAGGGCCAGGATCGAGAACCAGAACTGGTAGTGCCGCTTCAGCACCAGCAGCACCCGGTCACCCTTTTTGATACCCAGGGATTTGAAATAGTTCGCGCAGCGGTTGGAAGCGCGCTTCAGGTCGTTGAAGGTGAAGCGGTGCTCGTTCTTATCCTTGTCCAGGTGAAGCATCGCCAGCTTGTTCGGCACTTCGTCCGCAATGGCGTCGATCACGTCAAAGGCGAAGTTGAACTTTTCGGTATTCTTGAAGGCAATTTTCACGGGAGTGCCGTTCTCGTCCTTTTCCACGTCCGCATAACGGTGCCACACACGGGTGCGGCCGTTCTCCGCCGGGAACTCCTGCAGGGCGGTGCCGGGCACAGCCTTTTCAGGGGTCAGTTCCGGAATCGGGGCGCCGGTGGGGTTCAGGACAATGGCATAGAACAGGCAGTCCTTGCCGCCCACAGCGATCATGCCGTGAGGCGTACCGGAATCGTAGTAGATGGAATCGCCGGGATTCAGCACGCTGATATGCTCGCCCACCTGCACCTTCAGCTGGCCTTCGATGACGATATCGCACTCCTGGCCTTCATGGGTAGTCAGCTTGATGTCTTCCTTTTCGGCTTCCGCGCTGTAGGCGGCCTGCACGTACAGCGGCTCAGCAATCCTGTTCCGGAAGGAAGCCGCCATGTTGTAGTAAATCATGTCATGGGCTTCCTCAATCCGCTGGCCTTCGCCCCGCCGGGTCACGGTAAAGGAGTTCAGGTTCGGGCTGGAACCTTCGATAATGTCTCCGACGTCAACGCCGAAAGCAAGCGCGCAGCGATACAGAAACGCGAAGTTCAGGTCGGAGCGGCCCAGTTCGCAGTCGATATATTCCTGCTCGGTCACACCGGTCTTCATCGCCATTTCGGCAATCGTGAAGTTTTCAATTTCCCGCAGCTCCCGGATCCGGTGAGCCATCTCCTGAATCTTGTAATTCAGTCCTGTCATCTGTGCCATGATCTTACCTCCCGTGTCATCCTGAACGAAGTGAAGATAATGAAAAAGCCCGTCCCAAAGTTTAGACTTTGAGACGAGCTTGAATAGCCCGCGGTACCACTCAAATTGCGGTTCATCACCGCCACTCTTGAACCCCAACAGGTTCTATGCCCTTACGCGGCAGTCACGGGAAGGTTCTACTTGCGCCTTCGCTTTCTTCCTTCCGGCTCTGGAGCTACAGCTCGCGGGCTCTTCCCACGGCTTGCACCAACCGCCGTGTCTCTGAAAGCCGATACCCGTTGCCCTCTCCTTCAAGGCCTTTATCGGAAGTTTACGCTCTTCCCCCTGTCTTGTCAACAAAAAATAATGTACGTCTTCTGTTTCCCCGTCAAAAAAGTTCGTCTTTCAGGCAAAAAAAGCATGTCTTCAGGATCTTTTTGCCTTCTGTCAATGGCATTCCCCGAAAAAAATCATTCTTTTATAAGAATTGCTTCATGCTTTTGTCATGTTTTCCAATTGACACTTTTCCTCTCTTTTCCTATGCTTGTGCATGTATTCCCCTATGGAATAAACGGATCGATTGGAGGATAAGAAATGGATAGCAACAAACGGCCCGAAAGCATGGAACGGATTACGACTCCCGCCCTCGCCCAGACATTCATCGCCGAGCAGGTGGAAGCGGTCCGCAAACAGGTTGGTGACAAAAAGGTTCTGCTGGCTCTTTCCGGCGGTGTGGACAGCTCCGTTGTCGCCGCCCTGCTGATCAAGGCCATCGGCCAGCAGCTGGTCTGCGTGCATGTCAACCATGGCCTGCTCCGCAAAGGTGAACCCGAACAGGTTATCGAAGTTTTCCGCAACCAGATGAAAGCCAACCTGGTGTACGTGGATGCAGTCGACCGCTTCCTGGACAAGCTGGCTGGTGTCAGCGATCCCGAACAGAAGCGCAAGATCATCGGTGCCGAGTTTATCCGTGTCTTTGAGGAAGAAGCCCGCAAGCAGGATGGCATCGCCTTCCTGGCACAGGGTACCATCTATCCTGATATTACAGAGAGCGTCGGCGTCAAGGCTCACCACAATGTCGGCGGCCTGCCGGACGACCTCCAGTTTGAACTGGTCGAGCCCGTCAAACTGCTCTACAAGGACGAAGTCCGCGTTGTCGGTAAAGAACTGGGACTGCCGGACGGCATGGTTTACCGTCAGCCCTTCCCCGGCCCCGGCCTGGGCGTGCGCTGCGTCGGTGCCATCACCCGTGACCGCCTGGAAGCGCTCCGTGAAGCCGATGCCATCGTCCGTGAGGAGATCGGCAAGCTGCCCGAGGTTCCGTGGCAGTACTTCTGCACCATTCCCGATTTCCAGTCCACCGGTATCAAGTATGTGGACGGCAAGGGACAGCGCTACATGGGCTGGGCAGTGATCATCCGTGCTGTCAATACTGTGGATGCCGTCACCGCCACCGTGCCGGAAATCCCCTTCAGCGTGCTCTGCACCATGCGGGATCGCATCATTTCCACCGTTGACGGTGTCAACCGCGTCCTGTGGGATATCTCCGAAAAACCCGTCGCGACCATCGAGTTCGAATAATATCAACATCCCGGGGATCTTATTTACAAAGGTCCCCGGGATGTTTTTGATCTTGCGGCAGGTTGCTGTAACCCTATGCAGTCAGACTGGACAGCCTGGGCGACACTGAAGCCTGGGTCGCGGAGGAAACACCCGAAATCAGCTTGTACAACGTCGCCTTTGTTTACGAGGGCTATGGCTGCTATGGCATGCTCATGTGGGTTCCCCAAGATGACGCGGAGACAAGGTTGTTCATGATGGAAGCGTTGCGGACACTGTCTGTGCCTGACAAGTAATCCGGGATCAGGCAACGCCTTTACAGCAGGTCAGTAAGACGAATGGCATTGAAATACAACGGAAGCCGGGCATCATGCCCGGCTTCCGTTTTTCAAAAAAGTGCGCCCTCAGAAGGAGGAAACGCCGTGGCTGTTGACCAGTCCTGTCAGCTTTTCCCCTGCCTTGCACATCGGGCAGTTGTGGGAGGAGCAGCTGACATAATCGGGGAGGTTCTCCTTTACGGTGAAAACAC
>Ga0310786_10013653_pt1 | contig 10018 bp, 12 predicted proteins | sample AusTroGonzalo_MG_FD_203881 | JGI IMG/M metagenome (GOLD analysis project Ga0310786, IMG submission 203881) | Bovine rumen microbial communities from tropical cattle in Woodstock, Queensland, Australia - Gonzalo_03 (v2) (version 2) | ecosystem: Host-associated > Mammals > Digestive system >... | reverse complement strand
AAAACGGTGCAAATGTTCTGCCCGAGGCATATTCTGCGGCAGAAAGCACGCAGAGAACGGGCGCAATAACTAAAATCGGCGATGCTGTCCTGAGCATTGAAGAATATATGGGCGAGCCGAACAGCACCTCTGTTATTCGGTTGCTGAAAACTATAATTACGCAGCATAAGGGCGCAGAAATAAAAAGCATAGTCCTTATTATCCGCGACAGGTCTTTTCCGAGTGCCGCGCAATCACCCTTTGAAAAGTGCTTTGCGGCAAGCGGAAAAAGCGGAACGGAAAATGTTCTTAAAAGCCCCGCGGGAAAGCGTATTACCGTCATAGCGTACCCGAAAAATGCTCCGTAAAGCCAGCTTGCGCCCTTTAGCGTAAGCTGTTTTGAGGTTATGACAGTATCAAAAACCGAAGTGTAAGGCGAATATTTGAGAAAAAAGGTTTTAGCTTGAGCTTCTGAAAAACGTATAGCCAAAAGGCTGTTTCTTATGACGGCATTTTCCGCAAGCTCAAGGCTGCTCAAAATAATCGCGTATACGGTAAGAGGAAGAGCGTATACCATAAGAGATGTATGGATTTGGGGATTGGCTTTAAGGTCGGACGCTCTGATTTTCCTGAAAAAAGGTGTAAAAAACATAAAAAGAACAGAGGTGGCAAATGCCTCACCCAATGTGATTGCAAGAGCACCGCCCATTGCCGCATATCTTGAAGAAAATACGCATAAAAACGAGACCAGAAAATATGCCAAGGCTAACTTTACTAAGGATTCGAGCACTTGTGATACGGCGCAGGGAAACATATTTGAGTACCCCTCAAAACAGCTTTTAACTGCTGCGCCCGAAGCAACAAAAAACACCGAGGGAGAGAGCGCGGCTATAGCATATTCTGCGCCTAAATCTTTCAAAGCGCCTCCGAAAAACCGACGTGTTAAAAACATTAAAAGACTGAGAAAAAGTCCGAGAAAGCACATAATGGAGAGTGAAAACTTTACTCCTGCATAGATATTGCTTTCTTTTCCGCGGGAGAGTTCTTTCGATATAAAATGTGTAACAGCAAGAGGCATACCTCCGCAAGCCAATGTAAGAAATACTGAATAAACGCATAGAGCGCTTTGGTAAATAGCCATACCTTCTTCTTTTAAGTAACGTGTAAGAATAATTTTCTGCACGGCTGCAAAAATCTGGGAAAAAACCCCTGCTGCAACCAGGAAAAATGTGTTTTTTGTATATGAAAGTTCGTTCATAAATTGCCGCTCCGTTAAAAATAAGGTCAGAAAAGTGTATTTTTTTGTAAAAACCTGTCAAAATCTACAAAAAAGTGGCATAAATTTGAAAAAAATTGCTAAAATTTTACCCAAACCTATTGACAAGCACAATTCTTTATAATACAATACATACTCGTAAGGGAGTAGTAAAATTCCCAAAAAACTATATAGGAGGAAGATTTAATGAATAAGACAGAATTGATTGCAGCTGTTGCAGAGAATGCTTCATTGACAAAGAAAGATGCAGAAAAAGCTATAAATGCCGTAATTGGTGCCGTAACCGGTGCTTTGGCTGATGGCGATAAGGTTCAGCTTGTTGGTTTCGGTACATTTGAAGTTAGAGCAAGAGGCGCAAGAACAGGTAAGAACCCAAGAACTGGCGCTGCTATAAAGATTGCAGCATCAAAGGTTCCTGCTTTTAAGGCAGGCAAGGCTCTTAAAATTGCTGTAAACAAATAAGTAAAAGCTAAGAAGCTTCCCGATTTTGCGGAGGCTTCTTTTTCTTTTCTGATTTTATTGGAAAAAGAGGAATGGTATGAGACTGGATAAATTTCTTAAAGTGTCAAGGCTTATAAAAAGACGTGCGGTAGCAAATGAAGCCTGTGACGCGCAGAGGGTTGAAGTAAACGGGCGCACCGCAAAAGCGTCTTATGATGTAAAAGTCGGGGATATAATCTCTGTCCGTATGGGAGAAAAGGTAATAAGGGCGGAGGTTCTTGATGTAAAGGAGCACGCGCTCAAAAATGACGCCCCGCTTATGTATAAGCTGTTGTAATATATTAAACAGTCCCTTCATATCCTAGAGTTATGAAGGGGTGTGTTTTTATGGATATGCAGCTTGAAAAAGTGCAGGTTTTGGAGCTTAAAAACAGAGAAAGGCTAACTGTAAATCTTGTGGAAAACGTCGAACATTTTTCTTCCTCTGAGGTTGTCTTAAAGACAGCCACAGGAAAGCTCAAAATCGGAGGGAGCAACCTTCGGCTTGAAGATTTGTCGAAACAAAACGGCGGGATTGTGATTTCGGGCAAGGTTGATACTATGAGCTTTGCAGATATAAGGGATAAGCGGAGCTTTTTTAAGGATATTTTAAAGTGAAAATGTTTCTTCTGACTTCACAGGAACTTCTGATTTTTTTAAGAGCTCAGGGGATAGCGGCCATATTGAGCCTTTTATACGATTTTTTTGAAAGCGCAAAGCCTAAAAAAATCACAAAAGCATTATCGGGCTTTTTTGACGCTTTTTTATGGTTTCTGCTTAGCGCAGGCTTTTTTATACTGTGGCAGAAATATCTTGACGGAGAATTCCGATGGTATACTGTTTTGGCGTTTTTAATAACCGTTATCTTGTATTATTTAACAATCCATAAGCCTATATTTACAGCATATTGCATAATTGTTAAAAAAATTTATTCTTTTTTTAATATAATTTTCAAATTTCTCTTGACAGTATGGGGATTTTTGGTTAAAATTATTGTGTATGTATCCGGTATTTGTAAAAAAATATACTCTGTTGATTATGAAGGTACTTGCTATGAAAAAAAACAAGGTAAAAATTGATGTTACAAAGATAATTATGGCTGTCACGGCGATATTTGCTGTAGCTATGGTCGGCAAGGGTTTTGCCGTTTCGCCGATAATTGCGGCTAATAATGAAATGGCTGCAAGGATACAAGAGGATATAGATAAGGAAAACCGTCACATAGAGGAGCTTAACTTGGCTCTTGAGAATGCGGGAACAGACGAATATATTGAAAAAATTGCAAGAGAAAAATTGGGTATGATAAAGGCAAATGAAATTGTTTTTATTGACATATCAGGACAATAATAGCAGGGGGAATTCGTAAGCTTATGGCTTTGAAAATCGGTAGCATTGCCTCGGGTAAGGTGCAAAGCGTTATGCCTTTTGGAGCATTTGTATCCCTTCCTGAAAATAAATCGGGGCTTGTGCATATATCGGAAATCACAAATGAATATATAGAAAATATCAACGACTATATTAAGGTCGGTGAAACGGTCAGCGTAAAGGTTTTGGATATTGATAAATCGGGTAAAATAAGCCTTTCTATAAAAAAAGCCAAGACAGCAAGCGACGAACCTAAAAAAAGTACCGTCCGCATTCGTCCTGCGGACATTGACTGGAGCGGAAATTCGGGTAAGGACCTATCCTTTGAGGATAAACTGTCTAAATTTAAAAAGGATGCAGATGAAAAGATGCTTGCACTAAAGCGTTCAAATGAATCAAAGCGCTCGGGAGGGTATCGCAGAGGCGGCAGTACATATTGATGATAAAAGGGGCATATTGCCCCTTTTTGTTGATTTTTTAATCATATTGCGGAAAGGGATATAAAATGAAAGATAAATTAAATCTTACCTTGCTTACCGACTTTTATGAATTTACAATGTCAAACGGCTTTTTTTGCGAGGGAATGGGAGATAAAACAGCATATTTTGATATGTTTTTCAGAACTATTCCGTCAGACGGCGGATTTGCCGTTATGGCAGGTGTCGAGCAGCTGATTGACTATTTTATGAACTTAAAATTCACAAGCGAGGATATAGAATATTTAAGAAGTAAAAAAATTTTTAATGAGGAATATTTAAAATATCTTGAAAATTTCAAATTCACCTGTGATGTATGGGCGATACCCGAGGGTACGCCGATTTTTCCGCAGGAGCCTATCGTTACGGTAAGAGGGCCTGTTGCTCAGGCGCAGTTTTTGGAAACAATGATACTGCTTACCGTAAACCATCAGAGTTTAATCGCAACAAAGGCGAATAGAATTGTCAGAGCGGCAGACGGCAGGCCTGTTATGGAATTCGGCTCACGAAGAGCGCAGGGCGCGGACGCGGCAATTTTGGGGGCAAGGGCGGCGTATATAGGCGGCTGCAGCGGTACGGCGTGCGCAATAGCAGACAGGGACTATAAAGTTCCTGCACTGGGTACAATGGCGCATAGCTGGGTACAGCTTTTTGACAGCGAATACGAGGCTTTTTTAGCATATGCAAGGCAATATCCCGACAGCTGTATGCTTCTAATAGATACCTATAATGTTTTGGAATCGGGACTTCCCAATGCGATAAAGGTTTTTGACGAGGTTTTAAAGCCGATGGGTAAGCGTCCCAAGGGAGTCAGGATTGATTCGGGGGACATAACGTACCTTTCCAAAAAATGCCGTAAAATTCTCGATGAGGCAGGGTATCCCGATTGCGGAATATGTGCCTCAAATTCGCTTGATGAATATATAATCCGAGATACTCTTATGCAGGGGGCGCAGATTTCTTCGTTTGGCGTGGGCGAAAGACTTATAACGTCTATGGAATCGCCCGTTTTCGGGGGTGTTTATAAACTTGTAGCAGTGGAGGACGATGGCGGCAATATTGTGCCGAAAATCAAGATTTCCGAAAATGTTTCAAAGATTACCACACCTGGATTTAAGCAGGTTTACAGGCTTTATTCAAGGGAAACGGGAGCGGCGATTGCCGATGTTGTAGCACTGCGGGGAGAAACGATAGATGACTCAAAGCCTTATGAGCTTTTTGACCAGGAGCATACTTGGAAGAAAAAAACGGTCACAAACTTTTATGCACGTCCGCTTTTAAAGCAGATTGTAAAGGCGGGGGAGTGCGTTTACGAAACGCCGCCGCTTGAAGCTCTTAAAGAGTATTGTTCGCTTGAGGTGGACAAGCTCTGGGACGAGGTTAAAAGATTTGAAAATCCGCATAAATATTATGTGGATTTATCAAAACCGCTTTGGGATATTAAATACAATCTTTTATCGGAGTTTCAAAAATGAAAACCTTGATTGTAGAAAAAACAGACGAAAAATCTCTGTCTGTTTTAGGCGATATAATAAAAAATAACGGAATTGTAGCGTTTCCGACAGAAACGGTTTACGGACTTGGGGCGAATGTTTACAGCGAAACTGCAGTAAAAAAGATATATCAGGCAAAGGGCAGACCGTCTGATAACCCCTTGATTGTGCATCTTGCGGATATTGAGGATATACCGAAAATTGCAAGGGAAATCCCCGAAAATGCAAAAAAGCTCATAGAAAAATTTGCGCCTGGACCTTTTACCCTTATTTTGAAAAAGCAGCCTGATATCCCCGACATAGTTACGGCAGGACTTGATACGGTAGGTGTGAGAATTCCCGAAAATCCTACTGCAAGAGCGTTTATAAGGGCGGCAAAAGTTCCGATTGCCGCGCCGAGCGCAAATATTTCAGGTAAGCCGAGTCCGACAAAAGCTGAGCACGTAATCGCTGATTTAAACGGCAGGGTTGACGCTATAATTGCAGGCGGAAATTCAGCTGTCGGTGTAGAATCAACCATAATCGACGTAACGGGCGAAGTTCCGACTGTTTTAAGACCCGGAGGAATAACGAAAGAGGATATAATATCGGTTTGCGGAAAGGTAAAAATTGACGATACCGTGCTTACGGGGTTAAAACAGAATGAAACGCCCAAATGCCCAGGTATGAAATATAAGCATTATGCGCCTGATGCGGAGATTACAGTAGTTGAGGGCGGTCAAAAAAAGACAGCAGAGAAAATAAAAGAGCTTGTGGCATCTGACAGAAAAAATGGGATAAAGGTGGGAGTTTTGTCGGCTTCACCAGATGAATACGGTGCAGATTTATACATTTTTGAAGGCAATAGCAATCTGGAATTTGCAAATATCCTTTTCGGAGCACTCCGCGAATTTGATAAAAATGGCATAGAAAAAGCATATGTGCAAGTTTGTATGAAGGACGAAATGGAGCTTGCAGTAAAAAACCGCCTGTATAAATCGGCAGGCTATAAAATCATATATGCGGGAGATTGAAAATGAACATTTTATTTGTTTGTACGGGAAATACCTGCCGTTCTGCAATGGCGGCGGCGCTTTTCAATAAAATAGCGATAGAAAAAAATCTTGATGTTCGGATTGAATCGGCAGGGCTTTTTGCACTTGACGGCGAGCCTGCCTCAAATGAGGCGGTAATCGCGATGAAAAAATACGATATCGACCTTTTGGGACATCACGCGCAGAGTATAAATACCGAGCTTATAGAAAAAAGCGATTTAATTCTCACAATGACGAAGGCGCATAAGATGGTGATGGAGCAGTCAGCACAAGGAAAGGTGTTTACCTTATGCGAATATGCGGGGCTTGACTCCGATATAGACGACCCTTACGGCGGAGATGTAAAAGAATACGAGGAGTGTGCAGAAAAACTTGAAAATGCGCTTATAAAGGTGGCGGAAAAGCTTGGAAATAGTTAAAATTACAGCTAACGACTGCCGTGAGCTTGCAGAGCTTGATAAAAAATGCTTTTCTGTGCCTTGGAGCGAGCAATCATTTTCAGAGGAAACTAAAAATCAGCTTGCAACATACCTTTTGGCAAAGGAGAACGGCAAAATTTTGGGCTACTGCGGTTTTTGGCGTGTTTCGGGCGAGGCACAGGTCACAAATATTGCCGTTTTGCCTGAATGCAGACGAAATGGGATAGGGAAAAGATTGGCAGAAGAAATGCTTAAAATTTGTGCAGATGATGAGCAGATTGTTTTAGAGGTGCGAAAAAGCAACAGCGCTGCGATTTCGCTTTATAAAAGGCTTGGATTTATAGAAGCGGGAATAAGAAAACGCTTTTATCACGACCCCGAAGAAGACGGAATTACTATGTTACGGAGAAAAATATGACGGATAAATTTATTCTGGGAATAGAAAGCTCGTGCGACGAAACGGCGGCGAGCGTTGTAAGAGGCGGCAGGCAAATCCTGTCGAATGTAATAAATACGCAGGTGGATTTCCATAAAAAATACGGCGGAGTTGTGCCTGAGATTGCGTCACGAAAGCATATAGAAAATATCGACTCTGTAATAGACGAGGCGCTTTTTAGTGCAGATATGACGCTTTCTGATATTGACGCTATCGCAGTAACATACGGACCAGGGCTTGTGGGTGCGCTTTTGGTAGGCGTATCAAGTGCAAAAGCACTTTCCTTTGCGACAGGTAAGCCGCTTGTTGCGGTAAACCATATAAGGGGGCATATATGCGCAAATTTTGCGGCACACCCTGATTTAGAGCCGCCATTTGTTTGCCTTGTTGCATCAGGCGGACACAGCCATATAGTGAACGTTAAGGATTATACCGAATTTGAAATTCTGGGAAGAACCCGCGACGATGCCGCAGGCGAGGCTTTTGACAAAATTGCAAGAGTTTTGGGACTTGGCTATCCCGGCGGACCTTTAATAGATGAGCTTGCAAAAAACGGCAACGGCGAGGCGGTGAATTTTCCAAGAGTCAGAATGGATAATAATTCGCTTGATTTCAGCTTTTCAGGCGTAAAAACAGCAGTAATAAACCATATACATAAGGCGGAGCAAAAGGGTGAGGAAATAAACAAGGCTGATATTGCGGCAAGTTTTCAGGAGGCTGTGACCGACGTTTTGTGCGAGCATACCATAGAGGGCGCAATAAAATGCGGCGCGAAAACGGTTGCACTTGCGGGCGGTGTTGCGGCAAACAGCGCACTCCGTAAAAAAATGGCGCAAATGTGCGAAAAGCACGGCATTTCAGTTATTTATCCGCCGCCTGTTTTGTGCACAGACAATGCGGCGATGATTGCATCAGCTGGTTTTTTTGAATTCCAAAAGGGCAATTTTGCGGACTTAACGCTTAATGCCGTACCTAATTTGCCACTTTAACAAAAAATAAATCGGAGAAATTCTATGCAGGAAAAAATAAGAAATTTTAGTATAATTGCGCATATAGACCACGGGAAATCGACCTTGGCGGACAGGCTTTTGGAGCTGACGGGCGAGGTTTCGGAGCGCGATATGGAGGAACAGCTCTTAGACGATATGGATTTGGAGCGCGAACGCGGTATAACCATAAAAGCACACGCTGTGCGCTTAAAATACAAGGCAAAGGATAATGAGGAGTATATTTTGAACCTCATTGACACTCCGGGGCACGTTGATTTTAACTATGAGGTTTCGCGAAGTTTAGCAGCCTGCGAGGGTGCTATACTTATCGTTGACGCCTCTCAGGGTATTGAGGCGCAAACCCTTGCAAATACTTATCTTGCGGTGGAGCATAATCTTGAAATTGTACCTGTTATAAATAAAATTGACCTGCCCAGCGCAAATCCTGAAAATGTAATCCGTGAAATTGAGGATATAATCGGCATACCCGCAGAAGATGCCCCACAAGTTTCAGCAAAAACGGGGCTTAATGTGGAGGAGGTTTTGGAGGCTATAGTGAACAAGATACCTGCTCCCGAGGGCGACAAAGACGCGCCGCTTAAATGCCTCATTTTTGACTCGTATTATGACAGCTACAAGGGCGTTATTGTTTACGTGCGCGTAAAGGACGGAACTTTAAAAACGGGCGACAGGATACGTATGATGGCAACAGGTGCGGAATTTGACGTGGTTGAAGTCGGTACAATGCACCCGAGCGGATTAAAGCCTACAGGAGCTTTATCGGCAGGAGATGTAGGGTATATTGCCGCAAGCATAAAATCAATCCGCGATACAAGAGTCGGCGATACGGTCACAAAATGCGATTTTCCTGCAAGCGAGTCTTTGCCGGGGTACAAAAAGGTTAATCCTATGGTTTACTGCGGCATTTACCCCGCTGACGGCGCACAGTATGAGGACTTAAAGGAAGCGCTTGCAAAACTTCAGTTAAATGACGCCTCGCTTATGTTTGAGCCTGAAACATCTATTGCATTGGGATTTGGCTTCCGATGCGGATTTTTAGGACTTTTGCATATGGAAATTATACAGGAACGCTTGGAAAGAGAGTATAATCTTGATTTGGTGACAACCGCACCGAGCGTAATTTATAAAGCGCACAAAACCAATGGCGAAATGGTGATGGTATCAAATCCTGCAAATCTTCCGCAGGGCTCCGAGCTTGAATATATGGAAGAGCCTATGGTAAGGGCGGATATTATGGTGCCTGTCGATTTTGTGGGAAATGTTATGGATTTGTGCCAGGAAAGACGCGGGATTTTCAAAAATATGACCTACATTGAAACTACACGTGTGCAAATCCACTACGAACTTCCGCTGAATGAGATAATTTATGACTTTTTTGATGCGTTAAAATCAAGGACAAAGGGATATGCGTCCTTTGACTATGAAATGAAAGAATATATGCGCTCCGATTTGGTGAAGCTCGATATTTTGATAAACGGCGAAATGGTGGACGCGCTGTCCTTTATAGTCCATAAAGACAGCGCCTACACACGAGGCAGAAAAATGGCGGAAAAGCTAAAGGACTCTATTCCGCGCCAGCTTTTTGAAGTGCCGATACAGGCGGCAATCGGCTCTAAGATAATAGCCCGTGAAACGGTAAAGGCTATGCGCAAAGACGTGCTTGCCAAATGCTACGGCGGAGACATTACCCGTAAAAAGAAACTTCTGGAAAAGCAGAAGGAGGGTAAAAAGCGTATGCGTCAGGTGGGAAACGTCGAAATTCCGCAGGAAGCGTTTATGTCTGTCTTAAAGCTCGATTAAATGAGCAAAAACCACAATATATTGTGTAATAATTGGGCGAATATTACAAAAATTATACAAATTAAAAAGAAATATTGATAAAAACCGTTTATTATGCTAATATGTAGATATAAGTACATTGTACAGGAGGAAATATTATGAAAAAACTAATGTCGGCGATTGTTGCATCGGTTATCGCGGTATCAACTTTAGTGCCTGTTTTTGCGGCAGATACCTTTAAAGATGTAAATTCAAAAAGCTACAGCTGGGC
>Ga0310786_10013652_pt1 | contig 10018 bp, 8 predicted proteins | sample AusTroGonzalo_MG_FD_203881 | JGI IMG/M metagenome (GOLD analysis project Ga0310786, IMG submission 203881) | Bovine rumen microbial communities from tropical cattle in Woodstock, Queensland, Australia - Gonzalo_03 (v2) (version 2) | ecosystem: Host-associated > Mammals > Digestive system >... | reverse complement strand
CATATGCCTTGAACCACAAGGTTTCGTTCTCAAAGTACCCCATGTTGTCAAAGTGCAGATACACCTTCTCCTGTGGCACCACCTTGTTGAAGTTCATCGCTTTCTGAAGATAAGACAGAATACGTACCGTTTCCTCACTCTGCGCATGAATAGGTAAAGTGAAGAAAATCAATAATAATATGTGGAGCAATCGATGCATAAGTGGTTATTTCTTTTTAACTATCATTCATTCACCAACACCTTCCCGTCTTCCCTATTTCTTATATGGTAACTTTTTATAAAACGTGTATACCTTACCATCCAAGTACTTATACTGAAGCAAGCCTTGGGACTTGCTCCAATACACATACTCAGTATTCAGCGGAGTATTAGAATATAGCATTGAATTGGAATCGTCTATTCTTATTACATCATCGTAATGTGCTCCTGTTGTATTCATATCACAGATTTATATTTATTAGGATGCGCAGGCACAGACACGACAATCATCACTTCTGCTTGTTCATGACAGCGTGTCTGTCCCTGTGTTGCCAATTACCTACTCTGGAAATTCACCACTCCACAGATTCACATTAGGGTCTGTTTTACTATAATATACTTCTATCGAATCGCCCTCCCTTGGGTACGGTGGATTCAAATGAGAATATCTGGATATTCCAGAGTATTCAACGCCATCTATCGTGAAAGTATAATAAAATGTATTCGTATTATTCGTCACGTGATAAATATATGCCTTTGTCACACTATGACTCATAGTTAACCATTCTCTAGATTCTCTAATTCTCGTACGTTCTGGATAAAAAAAACGTACAACAATAATAATGAATATGAATCCCAAGACGTATCGCCCGACATTATTAAACACATCTTTCTTAGTCATGCTCACCTTCTTATTTTTCGTCATAATACTTGTAAGTCCCATATCCCCAATCAAAGAATTTATTCCTTACAGTATTCTCACGTTCAATCGCATTATTTATTTTATTGGCATTCTTACGAGTGATTGCGTTTCCCTTTCTTATGGCATTCTTCTGTTCTACGCTCAATGGCTTTCCATTACTTCTTGCTTTCTCCGTTGCGACCTTTACCGCCTTATTGTTGGATATAGGGTTGATAGTCTTGCGGTTAAACACACCTCTAAATGCCGTTCCTGCAACGTAATCCTTCGTAGCTTGTGCGAAGTCACCTTTAGCAGCCACAACATTGGCTACAAACTCCGTCCCTTCTGTAGCGACTTTTCCTACAATCTTTCCTGCAATATGGCTTCCCGTTTTAAGAGTAACAGATTTCGCGACGGAAACACCAACTGCAGATGCACCACTTGTAATGGCTCCTGCACCTGCGGCTAGCAATATAGATGTCTCATCAACATCCGTAAAGCAATTTGTGGAGAATCCTCCATTTTCTATAACATTTGCTGTAACTTGACACGCATAATCCGTAGCAGCACCAACAGCAGCACCAATAACAAAATTCCAAATACGACCATCCTTATCAATTCTGTTAACAGGATCCCCACCACAATATGAATAAGGAGAGACATGGTAATCCGCTTCACACAACGGATCCATACTCGTGAACTGTCCAATGGTGGGGTCGTACTCTCTGGCTCCATAGTCATACCAGTCAAGCCCATGCATCCTATCAAGTTCCTTGCCATTGTATTTGTATCTCTGCAATCCCTGCTCCGTGCTCTTGTCATGGGTCACGCCATCCGGATAATAATGCGTGGTCTGCTGGACTACGCCTGTATAGGATGTGACGACACGGTTGTTCCCCTGATGATCCTTGAAATAGAAACTGTAGGCATAGGAGGTGCCTTGAGGCTGGACATACCCATTCCCCCATTTATTACAATCTTTTGTCAACATTTCAGCACTTCTTTATTTTATAATTCATTACTGTCCCATTAAAATTCAAAATACATATCACTGGTATATTGCGGATAGTTTTTGATAAAATTCAAGACCTCATTGCAACTTCTTTGTATAAAAGTTGGATACGATTCATGATCAAACCTATTTGTCTCAAAAATTGGCATAAGTGCTTCCACCCCTTCACTCGTTATCCTCCAAACTGCGCAACCCGTAATAGGAATACATTCACAACGGAGTTTTTCGATGATTTCACAAGCATTCTCTTTATTGAAAACAATAAGAGGTTCAAGGTCTGGATCATTTGGACCTATTAATTCATATTTCACATCGTATGCGTCAGCAATTTCTTTAATTCTCATTTCTTATGATTTAATTATATTTATTGTATGTAAGCATATACGCCTTGTTGCACCACAAAGACGCTCTTTTTTATGAATCATATCTATGATAAGACTCAAAGAGAGGCCTAGCAATAAAGGCAAAGGCTGTTTTTATAGTGACTCTCCATCTTAAAAAAATACAAAAGTATTACAAATTCTATTTATCTCCAAATATTATACGACTTTTATTGGTATATAATAACTTATGGCCTAATATTACATAAAATAAGTACAAATATTGTTTTCTTCATTTTCTTTTGTTTTTATTCATTCACCAACACCTTCCCGTCTTCTGTCATTCCCTCCACGCTGATATACATTTCCTCGCACGTCGAGTTGTTGAAGAACTCCACTTTGGCTTTACCCTGTGCATCTGTAGTGATGTCAGGTTGCCACCAGATGGTGCGTCGGAAGTCAGCCATAGGGGGAATCACATTATAATCTTCTGTCTTGAACGTGGATGCCTGGTTGAAGCCTTGGAAGTAAGTGCGGCGAAGCCCCTTGTCGCTCTCTGTGGTGAAGACATGATGGCGATAGAGATAGATGGTGGCACCAGGCTTTATATATAAGGATTTTATTTCGCTTGGCCATACGGGGAATCTCCAGTCTCCAGAACACAAGCCATCACTGGTGAATGCGCCGCTGCAGTCTTTGTCGCCATTGTCAACAATCCAATGTATGGATTGGTGGTCGTATGCCATATGTCCTGGCCAATATCCAAATGAGACTCTTGGCAAGTCATTGCACTCAGGATTGTTAAAATAGGCATTTCTCTTTGCCAGCAATTCAAAAATGGTGGGCTCTTTCTCGCCCCTGTCAAGGAAATTGTCCAGTTCACGGTCGATGTCATAATAGATGGTGGCGCCATTCCTGCCCACATTCTCATTCTTGTAGTACCAATTGTCATTGGTGAAGTAGCGTTTCTTCTTTGCCTTCACCGTCACGTTCTCCAGCACATGATTCTTCTTGGTGATGGGGACAAACTCGTCTTCCTCCTCCCATTCATCAGAGTCCAAGTTCAGTTTCTTCACGTATGCGTTCGGCTTGAGTGGATGCAGGATCTCAGCCTCCATTGGAGTGATATACCTTGGCACAGGCGAGAACTGCCGGTCAATGCCCACACGGTATGTTTTCTTCTTCTCCCCACTCTTTGTCTCCTTTGTGGTATAAATGCACATCTTCCACTCACCATCCATGAACGGCATCTTGAAGGCGTAGTTCCCTTCAGAATCTGTTATCGCATTGCCAAGCAGACTCTGTCCTTTCTCGTTGTAAAGGCTGACATACAACTTCACATTAGACACAGGATTATGTTTACGAAACTCTTTCAGCTGCCCATATAGATAGAACTGATCTTCGATGGGCCGTGCCTTGCGGAAGGTATAGCGTTCTGACATCAGTCTCCAGTCGTATCGTCTCCATCCCTGTATCATCAGCAGCAAGTCGGCATCTTGACGATGTTTCTTGTCGTCTGATTCGAAGTAATAATCCACATTGTGGATATATCCCCTCACCTCTGAACTCAGCAGCATCCACGTCTTCATGTTCCCACGCTTGCCGTTGGTCATGTTGTTGGCGTCCATTGCGGAGAAGGACAGGTGGGCGTTGGGTTGTGTCTGCAGTTCCATCTCCACTTTGCCACAGGGTTTCAACCGCTGTGTGAGTGTGGTGACCTGTATGCTGTCTGCCTTGTCTGGCTTGGGGCAGAGAAAGAAAAACCGTTCTGCCATGATTCTTCCCCAGCTGTCGAAGACGGTCAGTTGGTTCACGCCTTCTGGCATCGTCTTTCTGTCCAGCTCGATTTCCAGCAAAGGAACTGCCTTGATGGTGTCACAACGGATGATGTTCCCATTGTGCATCAGCACATAGCCCAGCATATTGCCACAGATGCCATCTGTGCATTGGATGGTGGCGAGCATCCTTTCACTCACAGCATCCACACTGAGGGCACATCCCTCCCTCTTGGCTTCTGGCAGCGCGAAGAACTGCACCTGCCTCTTTTCACTCTTCTTCAGGTTGCGCATCTGGAAGGTGAGCTTTCCTGTGTCGGGCACCACCTCGAAGCATCCTCTGCCCAGCGAGTCGGTCTCGATGGAGGTGAGCACATCGCCCCTCTCGTTCATCAGGAAGCCTTCGCTCTCGTAGGGACGTCCATTATCATCGACCACCAGCATCGCCACTCTGCATCGCTTGCCTACAATCAGGTCACCTCCCTCTGGATAGAACTGCACACTGATGGTGGTCATCAGGTTGCGCACATCGATACCGTTGTCAATGGCTCTGAAATAGAGCGAATCCGTCTTGTCGCGATTGTTGGGTTCACGATGCTTGTACAGGCCGCTGTTGATGTTCAGGTCAGAGTAGTCGCCCTCTTCCTTGGGTGTCTTGAAGACTGGAAAGACGCGTGAGAAGACAGCGTTTGTGCCCCAGTTGGTCATATATCTCGTGTAGGCTCTCACCTCATAAAAGCCAGAACCCAGCAGCGTGTCCAGCTTCATGTCCCCATGCGACACACCCAACGAGTCTATGGGATACTTATTCGTCTTGATGACATCACCCATCGGATTCAACAGCTCCACATACAGCACCTTGCTCAAGTCCGTTGCACGTCCATTATCCGTCCTCGTTACATACGCTTTGAACCACAGGGTTTCATTCTCGAAATACCCCATATTGTCAAAGTGCAGATACACCTTCTCCTGTGGCACCACCTTGTTGAAGTTCATCGCCTTCTGGAGGTACGACAAGATACGGTTCGTCTCCTCACTCTGTGCATAGAGCGAGGAAACGGCAAACGTCAGGAGCAATATGTGAAACAATCTTCTCATCTGTTTTGGTTGTATTAGTTCCTACCTCCCTATTCCCCCTTTTTCAAGAAATGTACGAAAAAAGGGATTTCTTTTCATAAGGAGGGCTGAATGGAGGGTTCTGCAACGACACGCTGAAACTCTTCGTCGATGAGGGAGCTCATGCGCTGGGAGTCTCCGTCGCGGACGGCTTCCATCAGGGCATTGGTGAAGGCGACGTGCGGGTTCTTGGTGGAACGGGATTGGGCACGACGGGTGTCGAGGAAGAAGTTCCATTTGGTGCCGTCGAGGTGGACGATGCGCTGTTTCTGGTTGTCAACGGTCACGGTATTCTCGTCGATGGCCTGTCCGATGGCGTTTCGCCAGATGGTGCGCAGATGGTCTGCTTGGTCGTCGGCAAGGGCGAGCTTGTAGGTGTTGACCTTGGGCGACTTGTAGCGTTTGGGTCGCTTCTCGCCGGGCTTGTGGCTGTAATCGTCCCAGTGGTCGAAGTGGTATTTCTTGTACCAGATGTTCTCCTGGCTCACCTTGTAGATGAGGGCATGAGCGGAGGGAGAGTAGGTCAACATCCATTCGGGCTCAAAAGACGGCACGCACTCAACGCCAAACTCTGCGTCCTTGGGCATCAGCAGGCGCTGCATCTCCCGATCATGGAAAGACAGTTCTGAACTGCGCTTCCGAACAGCGATGGATGCGCTGTCGATGAGGACGAGCTTGTCCTGCGCATAGAGGGTCGTGGCTGCCACTAATAGCAGCATGGTGATGATGTTCTTTTTCATATTCTTTTGGTTTTTAGTTTGTTCTAAGTTTATTGTCAGCACAGAACTTCCCATACCTCACTTCTTCTTCCTGTACTTGTCGAAGAAGGCTTGAGACGAAGTGTCGTAGGTGCCGTCGGGCAGGATGACATGTTCGGCATTTCGTGTATTAGCCCTCATCTCAGCCAGACGGAAGGCATTGTAAATCCGATGGAGGTCCTCTTCGCTCACATAGACCGTCTTCTTCAGAATCGGGTACTCCTGCTGCATTTCTTTCAGCGCCTTCTTGCTGGTGATTTTGGTGGTGGCAATGGGCAGGAAGACTGCCTCTTTGTCCATCTCCTCACGATTAGCCCAATAGAGGCTGTCAACCTCTCTCAAGGCATTGGGATGATAATAACTGACTGGCATCAGAATCACATTCTTGTCCTTATAGGGGGCAACCAATTTCTTGATGGCCTTAGCTGCCACCGTCTGGCTGACTGGATAGTTCATTACCCCGTATTTGTATTCAGCATGCAGTCCCACATCTGCCAGAATCTTTGCATGTGGCCACTTGAGCTGTTCAACGAGTTTTTCTCCTGTCTTGACTTTGTCATGATTGTTAGGAAAGTTTTGGGAGTTGAATTTATCTGCTATCCTTTGGGCGATAATAGGTTCTCCTATCCCGAATTCTTTGGCAAAAGCATACGTGTTGATGCTGTCAGAAGTCATGGATGGACGGTCTGCCCCATCTGGATGAAACTGAATATAATCGCAAAAAAAACGGAGTTTGCTGACAAGAACCTCGTACATAGGGGTTGCAGAGATGGTTGGGTCATCCCATGCACATTCCTTTAGGAAGGAAAAATCCAAATGGATGCTGTCATTCTCAATCTCATTGGTAGTAAATCGTTTGAGTGTTTTATTTATATCATTGTGGTGATCGGCAGATTTGTAATATGCATCCATAATTTTTCGATATTTGATATGGACTGGTGATGTCATCCTCATGACTGAAATCAGGGCATTATTGGTCTGCACATTCATCTGCAGGAGTTTCTGTTCTGTTGGCGTGAAATGGTACTTGGCTGCCAGATAACGGCAAACTTCCAGACGCTGATTCTGTTCTTTGTGCAGCGGTTCCCATGTGTCTGCCGCGAGTTTGCCTGTTTCCGACCAAGCAAGGTGAAGATCGGGACGGGCAATTTCCGGCTCATAAACAAAGGGATTGTTGACCAACATGCGGCTGTAATCTCCCAATTCGCTCTTGAATGTCACCTGCTGGTTCCACTCGTTCAGATGGCTAATTTCCACATGGAGATGGTCACCTGGGATAAGGAGGGCATAGAAGCAGTTTCCATTGATGTTGAACCAGTCCATAGTGGGCTTCACCACAATGGACTTGAAAGAGAATGTCCCGTCCTTTTCCACATAGAAATCATCCCAACTTGCATGGTTCTCACGATACAGTTTTAGCAAACTCTGCTCGGCATAGGAATTATAATTAATGTTGATCCTGCCCCAACGATTATACTTACTCTTTGTGATGCGTCCCGTCACAAACACCGTATCGACACGGAAGTAACTATCTTTGAAAGGATTGTCTGCCACTTCCTTCTTTGGGAACACATCCCAGTCCTGTCCCTTCTCACGGATGCCGTAGAACTGGTAGGTCTGCTGCAGGTCAGGACCTTCAATGCAGTCAAACACACGTGTCTTCTCTGGCAGAGGCTCGAACGAGATGGACATCTCCATCACACCTTCTTTCCCCACTTTGTGCACTTCCCCCAACTTGAATCCTTCGCAGCTCTTGATGGGATAGCGGCGCCCCTCTTCATCCACCAGATAAGTGGAAGGGAGGAATCGGAAGGTTGTGCTCGTGCAATGACTGAAGTCGAAGTACAGAGTGGTCTGCTTCTTTCCAAACTCCACTTTCCGAATCTCCAAACCGTATGTGAAGAGAGATGTGAAGTCCGGACTCTCAATGGTTCTTACCACATCAGACGATGTGCGTCCATTCTTCTGTGCCCATGCAACTTGTACAAGGGTCAGCAGGATAAGGATAAATGATAGCTTTTTCATATTCTTTGGTTTTAGTAATCTTTGGTTTTAGTTTGTTCTGCTTGTATAACGTATAAGTGGGTCAAATGTCAACAAGAATCTGCCACTTGTCTTCACTCTCTTATTCCCCTTTTTTCGTGAAATGTATAATCATCATCCCACTTTTTTTAAGTAAAAGGTGCATTTTTAACATTTCGAGGGGGATTTTGTCTCTACAGCTGGTCAATGACATCCTCTAAGGGGATGGTGGGGTCTGTGACCTTGAAGCCATTCTTCTTGAGGCTGAGTTTCCGTTTCTTGACGGCATCCACACCTATGTGATAGATTTTGGAGACAACATGGTTCGGCATTTTCATGCGGACAAGCATGCACAGCTGGATGTCCTCTTCCCTGAACTCCTTGTGCTGCCGGCGCAGTCTCTGCACGAAGTTGCCGTCGGTATCATTGAGTAGGCGCTCCGTCTCTGCCCACACCTCGTCCGTCACCTGTGCTTCATCGCTGTCGGACAAAAGCTGGTAGGAATATTCCAGTTTCTCCATCAGATGCTTCTGTAGTACGGCAATCTTCATGGATCTCTGATGGAGCAACTCCTTCTGGTGTTGCATCTCCCTTTGGTGTTCGGCAACAAGACGCTGCTTGTTCTTCCATACATTATATATTGTAAAAGCAGCAACAAGCAATATGAGCAAGATGATAGTGCCCCAAATCCAATGAGACATCTCTTGCTCATGCAGAAGCTTCTCTTTCTCAAGCTCTTTGGCAAGATTGGCTTGATAATATTCGTCTTTCACACCTTGTACATGAAAAAAGCGGTCTTCCATACATTCATAAGCTGAGTCCGCATATATATACAGGGAATCATAATTATGCTGGCGAAAGGCAATGTCGGATAAGTCACGAAGTATAAGGTATTTATTGATATAATCATTAGAATCGCACTGAATAGAATTCAATATTTCCTTTGCTTTATCCAACGAGTCACACGCAGAATAACAGTATGCTAAAGTCTCCAGAGATGTCACGAGTACTATGCTATCTGCTGTCACTATTCCTCTTTTAGCGTAGTCAAGCGCTTTCTCATATTCACCCATATAGAGATAGGTGCCAGCCATTCCCATGCACATCTGATTCTGCAATTTCTGCAAATTGTGTTGTTTTGACAATTCATACGCTTCCATATAATATTTCAAAGCACTGTCAGGCTGTGGAGTACAGCCTGCAATTTTCCCTAATATCAACACTTCATTGTTGATATCATCATTGATTTTGTGGTAAATGTCCAATGCTTTCATTCCCTGTTGGGTTGCATATTCAGAATTGCTCCAACGTGTGGCATCCCCCAGTAATGTATATGCGACATAGCAAGTATGCCAATCCTCACACTTTTCACTATATTTGCTGGCTTGATGCAACATATCCTCACATTGCTTGGTGCTGTCGCAGGAAGAATAGTAGAGTGCCATGTAGTAGCAACTTTGAGCATAGTGACGCATGAGTTCCTTGTCAGAAGTCTGTCCAGCATGAGAAGCATCATGGTAATATTCATAGCTGTCCCTGATGAGCGAATCGCTCTTCACTTCTTTTCCCTGCCTGTTGTTTGTGTACGTGCGCAGCAATCCATACAGCGCCCTCGGTTCATCGCCCAACCTCGCCGGCTCCTCAATGCCGTTCAGACACATCTCGGCACTATCCGGCTCCGCAGGCAGGTAAGCCTCTGCCCGTTCCAGCAGCCGCTCCGTCTCATGGCCGCAGCCCATCAAAGTGACCACCAATCCAGCCACCAACAATGCGATGATAACGTTCCTGTTCATATTCTTTTTCATTTCGCCGGCAAAGTTACGTGTTTTTGACGAAGTTACCTCGGATGGGGTGTGGAAAAGTTTAATCGCCAAAAAGCGATGGCTAAGCCATTCAGAAGCAATCGTTTACAAAGCAAAATGTTACATGAGTGAAAAAAAGTGGTGTGGAAAAGTTATCGATGTAACATCAAATTTGGGTGGTTTTATCCCGAAAAAACGACGAAAAAGATGCAAAAAAGGGGAAGGGGAGAAAGGACTCCCGTTTGTCAGGATCGTCAATCTGAATAAGCATTCGATATTGACTCCAATTTAATTGCGAACGCAGTGTGTTCGCAATTGGATAGGTGCGATAGA
>Ga0310786_10013651_pt1 | contig 10018 bp, 8 predicted proteins | sample AusTroGonzalo_MG_FD_203881 | JGI IMG/M metagenome (GOLD analysis project Ga0310786, IMG submission 203881) | Bovine rumen microbial communities from tropical cattle in Woodstock, Queensland, Australia - Gonzalo_03 (v2) (version 2) | ecosystem: Host-associated > Mammals > Digestive system >... | reverse complement strand
GCCCCTCCCCGTCGACTTCCCCGGCGGCCTCCCCCGCGAAATCCGCGACTTCCTCTCCCGCCACCCCCGCATCCCCTTCGCTTGCGCCATCCTCCCCCCGCCCCCCGCCGACTACCCCGACCCCGCCGTATCCCTCCTCGCCTACGCCGGCTATCCCGACCCCGCCGCCCCACTCCGCGCCCTCGACCGCGTCACCGGTCTCCCCGCCACCAACGCCGTCCACCGCGGCATCCCCATCCTGGGCCGTGGCTGGAACTTCACCGTCCCCGACAACTGGCGCTTCTTGGAACTGTTGGGCCCCGTTCTCTCCTGCGACTCCCCCTTCCCCCTCCTCGCCCCCCTTCCCACCGGCGTCCTCCTCGCCTCCGACGCCCCTCCCTCCGCCCTTTCCGCCGCCATCGACGCCGCCCTCGATGGCAACGCACCAACCCGCCGGTTCGACGCCTCCCCCGCCTTCCCCCCCCCCGACGCCCCACCCGTCGCCATCCTCCACGCCGACCTCCGCGCCCTCGCCGCCGCCTACCCCGGGCACGCCGCGAATTTCCACCTCGACCGCGCCGTCGCCGCCGCCCCTCCCTCCGCCCCCCTCCCCCTCGACGCCACCCTCCACGTCTCTCCCGACGCCTCCCTCGTCCTACGCCTCCGCGTCCTCCTCTCCGTCCTGGCCGCCATTTGACCCCCGCCCATCTGCCCCCCTTCCTCCGCCCCGCTCACCCCGGATTTCGCCCCTCCCCCTCCGCCAGCCGCATTCTCCGTACGCAAATTGACTCAAGATTAAGGAAAATACATGAAATTTTGCCTGTTTTCTTGCAATCTTGTTTGACAATTTCTATCCGCGAAAGCGTCAAAAATATGCCCATCCCCCCCGGAAGCGGACGCTCCGTCTGGAGGGAAACGACCGGTTGCTTCGGCCCCTCCGCCCCTCACCACAAGCCTCTTGCCGCGTCCACTCCGCCGGGCGCGTTGCCTAGTCCTGCAAGGGCACCCGCTCCGTGAAGACTTCCTTGAACCCCGCCTTGTCCAATTTCACCAACAAATCCGCCAAAACTCCGAACGGCGTGTCGGGCGCGACCCACACCTGCACGGGAATCCGCTCCCCGACCGGCAAGTCGTCTTCCCGGAACCCGGTCTCCTCACCGCCCCCGACGGTCCGCAAACGGATTTCTTCCACCCTCTTGCCGCTCAAAAGCGCCATCCAATAGCGCGTTCCCGGCGCCAGATGCACGTCCCGCCCCCAGTAGCCGGGCCACGGGAACCGCGACTCGACCACGCCCCGCCGGATTTGCACCAACCCCTCCGGCGTCTGCAAGAAATACCCGCCGTTGTGCCGCGAAACCGCCTTGAACGGCATCGCGTCCCGCAACGCGGCGTGCCTTTCCGGCGCCAGCGGCACCGCGAACACCGCTTCTCCCCGCGTCCACGGCAGGTCCGTCCGCCGCCGCAGCGCGCGGGCCGAGGGCGAATCCTCCCGCCGCGTGCCGAACTCGCTCCGCCCGTCCGTCCAAAACCAAAGGACCGCGTCGTCGCCTCCCGCCTTCGGAAGTTTCACCCACAAATCGTACCACGCCAGCATCGCCGCGTGCCGCCAGCTGCGCACCGCCGGGAGCGGCTCCTGTCCCGACCACAGCCGCTGCCCCGCCCGCGGCGTCTGGCCGTCCCACGCCAAAAACACCCAAAGCGCGACCGCCGCCGGCGCCGCCAGCAGCTTCCACCCCAAACGCCACCGCCGTCCGTCCGTCCACGCCGTCCATGCCGCCGTCAGAACCCCGACCAACAGGATTGTCCCGAAGAGCACCGCCAAATCAAATTCGCACGAGGTCGAAACCTTCCCGAACTCTCCCTCGATTGCCTCCAGCACGATTCCGTTCGCAACAAGCGCCAGGAACGGCACGAAAATCCAGAGACTCCGCAGCGTCCGCCGCCGCCAGCCCGCCCCGTCCGGCCTGCGACGCCGTTCTGCCGTGTGCCACAGCGCGAGAATCCACGAAACGAGCAGCAAATAGCACACGCCCCACGAGGCAACCATCACGTACATGTTCCCCCCGCCCATGTCCGTCCCGCCTTGGAGGAAGGGCATCCTCTCCGCGTGCGGCCCCAGCTCCGCCGGAATCGTCCACTCCGGAGCCGGAAGGCATTTTTCCGCCACCCGTCCCGCCGCCAGCACCGCGGCAAAGGGCGCAATCCCCGCGAAAATCCCGAAGAGCAGCAGCGTCGCCGCCCGCCGCGTCCCCGCGCTCCCAGCCGCATGCCGTGCTTCCGTCTTCATGGTCCCCATCCTGCCATCCCCCCCCCCTTCCGCAAGTCCCGATTCCTCCCCCGCCTCGAAGCAAAGGCCCGTTTGCTCGCGCCCTTCCTCCCCCCCCGCGCCCCGGATTTCGCCCCACCCCCTCCGTCGGCCGCATTTCCGTCCCCTCCGCACGCAAATCGACTCAAGATTAAGGAAAACACTTGAAATTTCGACTGTTTTTCTGCTGTCTTGCTTGAAATTTTCCACCCGCGAAAGCGCAAAAATCCGCCCACTCCTCCCCCGAAAGCGGTTGCTTCGTCTGGAGGTAAACGACCGTTTGCTTCGCCCCCCTTCCCGCCCGTGCGGGGCGGGGGTCAGGCGGGGTCGGCCATGTCGGCGAGGTCGAGGACGAGGCGCTCGGTCTTGGGCCAGCCGAGGCAGGCGTCGGTGATGGACTGGCCGTAGACGCCGCCGCCGATCGGCTGCGCGCCGTCTTCGATGTAGCTTTCGACCATGAACCCGCGGACCAGCCGGCGGATGTCCGGGTTCCAGCGGACGTTCTGCATGGTTTCGCGGACGATGCGCGGCTGTTCGAAGGGGTTCTTGCCGGAGTTGGCGTGGTTCGCGTCGATGATGACGGCGGGATTGGCGAGTCCCCGCGCGCGGTAGCTCTCGCCCAGCCGCAGGAGGTCCTCGTAGTGGTAGTTCGGCATCGGCTGGCCGTGGTGGTTGACATAGCCGCGCAGGATGGCGTGGGCGAAGGGGTTGCCCGCCGAATGCGCTTCCCAGCCGCGGTAGACGAAGGTGTGCCCGTGCTGCGCCGCCGTGATGGCGTTGAGCATGACCGAAAAATCGCCGCTGGTCGGGTTTTTCATCCCCACCGGCACTTCGATGCCGCTGGCCGTGAGGCGGTGCTGCTGGTTTTCCACCGACCGGGCGCCGACGGCGACGTAGGCGAGGACGTCGTCGAGATATTTGTAGTTTTCCGGATAGAGCATTTCGTCCGCGCAGGAAAACCCGGTTTCCCGCAGGGCGCGCATGTGCAGCTCGCGGATGGCGATGATGCCCTTGAGCATGTCGGGCTTCGCGGCCGGGTCCGGCTGGTGGAGCATGCCCTTGTAGCCTTCGCCCGTGGTGCGCGGCTTGTTGGTGTAGATGCGCGGCACGATGAAAATCCGCTCCTTCACCTTCTCCTGCAGCGCCGCCAGCCGCGAGACGTAGTCCATCACGCTGTCCTCGTGGTCCGCCGAGCAGGGACCGACGATCAGCAGCAACCGCGGGTCGTGCCCCGAAAGGATGGACTTGATTTCGAAATCCCGCCGCCGGACGGTTTCCTCGCCCTTCGCGTCCAGGGGGTATTTTTCCTTCAGCTCCATCGGGATGGTGAGTTTGCGTTCGAAGACCATGTTCATGGCGTTTTCCTTCCGTTTTCCGTGATTTCCGCGCCGATTCCCAGCGCCGCCAGCTTTCCGAAAAAGTCCGGCATGCTTTTCGCGACCGCTTCGGCCCCCTCGATTCCGCCGCCCAGCGCCGTCAGCAACACCGCCAGCGCCATTGCCACGCGGTGGTCGCCGTGGCTGCGGAGCAACCGCTCCGGCGCGTGCAGGCCGCCGCCCCCGACCTCCACCTCGTTTTCCCCGGCCTCCACCGACGCGCCGCACGCGCGCAGTTCCGCAGCCATCGCGGCCACCCGGTCGCTTTCCTTGAACCGCAGCCGCCGCGTGCCCGTGAACCGCGCCCCGTTGCGCGCCGCCGCCACGGCGAACAGCACCGGCGCGAGGTCCGGGCAGTCTTCCAGCGCGATTTCCGGCCGCCCCGCCGCCAGTTCCGCCAAAAGCCGCCCGCAGACGCGGTCCCCCTGCAGGCTGTCCGGCGCCAGCCCCGACACCGCCACCTCGCCGCCCAGCGCGTTCAGCGCCAGGAAGAACGCCGCGCCGGACCAGTCCCCCTCCACCTCCGCGTTGCGCGCCCGGAAGGCCTGCCCCCCCGGCACTTCCAGCGTCCGCCCGTCCGCCCAGCGCGTTTCCACGCCGGACGCCGCCAGCGCCGCGCACGTCATTTCGACGTAGGGCCGGCTTTCCGGCTCCCCGCGGAACCGGATGCGGCTGTCCCCCGCCAGCAGCGGCGCGGCGAACAGCAGCCCGCTCGCGTACTGGCTGCTCACGTCGCCCGGCAGCCCGAACTTCCCGGCCTCCAGCGGCCCGCGCACGCGGAGTTCCCGCCCGGAAAGCGCGAATTCCAGCCCCCGCGCCGCGCAAATCTCCCGGTAGGCCTCCAGCGGACGCGCCATCAGCCGCGCGCTTCCCTCCAGCCGGATTTCCTCCCGCCCCAGCAAACACACCGGCACGAAAAACCGCAGTGTGCTCCCGCTTTCCCGGCACGCCAGCCGCGCCCCCGCCGGGAACCGCCCCGGCGCCGTCCCGCGCACCGCCACCGCGTCCCCCTCCAGCCGGACCTCCGCCCCCAGCGCGCGCAGGCAGTCGAGCGTGGCCAGCACGTCCTCCGACGGCGCCACGTTCCGGATGCGGCTTTCCCCCTCCGCCAGCCCCGCGCACAGGAGCAGGCGGTGCGCCATGCTCTTCGACGGCGGCGCCGCCACCGTCCCGCGCGCGCGGCCGGGCTGGATGCGGACGATCATTTCCCGGCCCGCTCCTTCAGCAGCGAAACCGCCTCCAGGTAACCCTCCGCCCCGCGCCCCGCGATCGTCGCGATGCACGCCGCGCGGACGTAGCTCCGCTTCCGGAAATCCTCGCGCCCCTCCACGTCCGAAAGGTGCACCTCCACCGCCGGGACGCCGACGGCCCGGAGCGCGTCCAGCAGCGCCACGCTCGTGTGCGTGTAGGCCGCCGGATTGAGGACGATGCCGTCGAATTGCCCCGCCGCTTCCTGGATCCAGTCCACCAGTACGCCTTCGTGGTTGGTCTGCCGGATTTCCGCCTCGACGCCTTCCCGCGCCGCGTGTTCTTCGATTTTGCGGCAGAGGTCCGCGTAGGTCCCGCGCCCGTAGATTTCCGGCTCGCGCGTCCCCAGCAGGTTCAGGTTCGGCCCGTTGAGCACCAGGATTTTCATTTCTTCCATTCCTCCTCCAGGCGCCGCAGCGCCTCGTCCGGCGTGCCGTCGGCGGGCACGACCGCGTCCGCCGTCGCGCGGTACAGCCCGATGCGCTCCGCGTGGCGGCGCGCCAGCGCCTCGCGCGTCGCCGCCAGCGGCCGGTCCCCCGTCGGCACCAGCAACTCCGGCGGGCGGTCCAGGAAGAACAGCTTCCCGTTCCGCCGGAGCGCCTCGACGTTCCCCGGCCGCAGGATGCTCCCCCCGCCCGTCGCGACCACCGCGCCCGTCGTCCGCGCCGCCCGCTCCACCTCCTCCGCTTCCCACGCGCGGAACGTATCCTCCCCGAAACGCGCGAAAATGTCCGGAATCGCCATTCCCCGCCGCCGCGTAATTTCTTCGTCGATGTCGAGGAATCGCCGCCCGAGCTTCGCCGCCAGCCGCCGTCCCAGCGTCGTCTTGCCGCTGCCCGGCATCCCCGTCAGCACGATGTTTTCCTTTTCGCGGAGCAGTTCGCGGTAAATGCGCTCCGCGGCCGCCTCCGGCTCCTCCCGCGGCGCCCCGGCGCCGAAAAACGCCGCCGCCAGCACCGCCTGCGCCACCAGCATGAAGAGCCCCCCTTCCGCCGGCACGCCCAGCCGCCGCGCCGCCAGCACCAGCCGCGTCCGGAGCGGGTTGTACACCGCGTCCCCCGCTCCCGCCAGCCGCGGAAACCGCACCGGATCGATTGCCATCCCCTCCGGCTCCGGGTCCATCCCGCACGGCGTCGCGTTCAGCAGGATTTCCGCATCCGCGTGCCGCTCCTGCGCCTCCGCCAGCGTCGCATCCCCCGCACCCGGACGCCGCCCCGCCCGCAACACCTCGCGCGCCCCCTCCGCCCGCGCCACCGCCGCCGCCGTACGGCTCGTCCCCCCGGTCCCGAGCACCAGCACCTTCCGCCCCGCCAGCCCGATGCCCGCGCGCCGCAGCATCGCGCGCATCCCGCCGAAGTCCGTGTTCGTCCCCACCAGCTTCCCGCCGCGGTTCGCGATGGCGTTCACCGCGCCGATCGCCCGCGCCTCCTCCGAAATTTCGTCGAGGTACGGCAGCACCGCCTGCTTGTACGGAATCGTCACGTTGATCCCGGCGAACTCCCGCGCCCGCAGGAACGGCCCGAGCTCCTCCGCCGCCAGCTCGCGGAGTTCGTAGTCCGGATTGCCCAGTTTCGCGTGGATTTCACGCGAAAAACTGTGCCCCAGCTTCGCCCCGACCAGGCCGTATTTCATGGCGTGCCGCCCTTTTCCCCGGCCAGCCAGTCGGTGCCGAACCGTAGCGCCAGGAGGTCGCACAGCGCCAACGCCACCACCGCGTCCGCCACCGCCCGCGCCCGGTGGACGATGGCCGGATCGTGCCGCCCCCGCAACTCCAGCACCGCGTTCCCGCCCTTCAGGAAATCGACCGTCTCCTGCTCCCGCGCGATGGACGGCGTCGGCTTCACCGCGCACCGCACCACCAGCGGCATCCCGTTGGTGATGCCGCCGTTGACGCCACCCGCCCGGTTCGTCGCCGTCGCCACGCGCCCGCCCGTCGTTTCGCGGAACGCGTCGTTCGCCCCGCTCCCGCGCATCTCCGCCAGCGCAAACCCCGCCCCGAACTCCACGCCCTTCACCCCGGGAATGGAAAACAGCGCGTGCGCCAGCACTCCCTCGACCGTGTCGAACCACGGCTCGCCGACCCCCGCCGGAAGCCCGAGCACCGCCGTTTCCAGCACGCCGCCGACGCTGTCCCCCGCCGACGCCGCGTCGCGGATCGCCGCCTGCGCGCGTTCCGCCGCGCCGCCGTCCAGCATCGCGAACGGCAGGTTTTCCAACGCCGCCAGGTCCACCTCCAAGTCGCCGAACGGACGGTCCTCCACCCCGGCCGCGCGCGCCAGATGCGTCCCGATCCGGATGCCGCGCCCCGCCAGCGCCGCCTGCGCGATGGCCCCCGCCGCCACCAGCGGCGCCGTCAGCCGCCCGCTGAAATGCCCGCCCCCGCGCCAATCCTCGAACCCGTGGAACTTGCAGTATCCCGTCCAGTCCGCGTGCCCCGGCCGAGCCAGCCCGCGCCACGATTCGTAGTCCCCGCTCCGCGCGTCCCCGTTCGGAATCAGGATGCAGATCGGCGTCCCCGTCGTCCGCCCGTCCTTCACCCCGCTCGCGATGCGGAACGCATCCGCCTCCCGCCGCCCCGTGGAAATGTCCCCCGCCGGGCGCCGCAGCGCCAGCCGCGACGCGATCCACCCCTCGTCCACCCGCACCCCCGGCGCCATCCCGTCCAGCACCGCGCCGATTTCCGCCCCGTGGCTCTCCCCGAACAACGTCGTGCAGACGCTCGTCCCGAACGTGTTCTTCATTCCGCCTCTCCTTCCAGCAGCGCCAGGTCCCGGCGCAGGTCCTCCATCGACTCGTCCACGAATTCGAACCGCCCGGCCTCCGGCACCCGCACCGCCGCCACCCGGTCCCCCGCGAACTTCTTGTCGCTCCGCACCGCCGCCAGCGCCGCCTCGCGGTCGCCCCCGTAGCGCGTCGGGAGCCCGAGCCGCTCCAGCAGCGACTTGAGCCGCGCCCGCACCTCCGGCGCGCACATCGGCAGCATCCCCAGCGCCACGCATTCCCCGTGGAACAGCGTCCCCTTCCGCTCGCTCTCGATGCCGTGCCCCAGCGTATGCCCCAGATTCAGCGCCCGCCGCAGCCCCCCCTCCCGCTCGTCCCGCTCCACCACGCCGATCTTGATTTCCAGCGCCCGCGCGATCGTCCGTTCCGCCGCCTCCCCCGCGAACGCCGCCGCCCCCTCCGCCTCCAGCCGCGCGAAAAAGTCCGCGTCGAACGCCAGCGCCATCTTCACCGCCTCCGCCATTCCCTCCGCCAGCAGACGCGGCGGCAGCGTCGCGAGCGTGTCCGGATCGACCACCACCCCGCGCGGCTGGTGGAACGCCCCCACCGCGTTCTTCGTCCCGTCGAGGTTCAGCCCCGTCTTCCCCCCCACCGACGCATCCACCTGCGCCAGCAGCGTCGTCGGCACGTTGTAGAAATCGATTCCACGCATGTACGCCGCCGCCGCGAACCCCGCCAGGTCCCCGACCACCCCGCCCCCCACCGCCACCACGCAGTCGCCCCGGTCGAACCGCGCCTTCTTCATCCGCCGCAGCAGCCCGAGCCACTGTTCCGGGCTTTTGCTCCCCTCGCCCCGCGGCACCACCGCCACCACCGGCGCCGCGCACTGCCCCGCCACCGCCGCCGCGTACTCCCCCGGCACCCCGTCGTCCGTCACCACCAGGCACCGCCGGTCCAGGCGGAACCATTCCCCCGCCCGCCGCAGCAGCCCCCGCCCGACCAGCACCGGATGCCCCTCCCGCCCCAACCGCACGTCCAACCGCCTCATGCCCGTTCCTCCTCTTCCCCCGCTTCCGGCGCCTCCCGCAGCGACTCCGCCGCGAAATGCCCCGCCACCTTCACCGATTCGCACCGCTCCGCAAGCTCCGCCAGCATCGCCCGCCCCCGCTCCGACGTCTCGTCCCCCTCCGCCTCCACGTAGAAGTAGTACCGCCACGCCTCCCCCTTCAGCGCCCGGCTCCGCAGCACCCGCATGTTGAACCCGTGCCCCCCGATCGCCTCGACCGCCTTCGCCAGCGCCCCCGCCTCGTGCCGCACCGTGAACAGCAGGATGAACCCGCTCCCCGGCCCGCCCCCCTCCCACGCCTCCGCCCGCGAAAACACCCCGAACCGCGTCGTGTTCCCCGCGCTCTCGTTGATGTCGCTTTCCAGCACCTCCAGCCCGTGCAGCGCCGCCGTCTCCGCGCTCGCGATCGCCGCCACCGCCGCATCCCCCGCCTTCGCCACCTTTTCCGCCGCCCGCGCCGTGTTGGACGCCTGTTCCGCCTCGAACCCGTGCCTCCGGATGTAGCGGTCGCACTGCTCCAGCGCCTGCGGATGGCTCACCACCCGCCGCACCCCCTCCAGCCGCGCCCCCGGCACCCCCAGCAGGCAGTGCGACACCCTCAGCCCGTACACCCCGTTCACGTGCAGCCCCCCCCGGAACATCAGGTCCAGCACCTGCCCCACTTCCCCCGCGTAGCTGTTTTCGATCGGCAGCACCGCGCAGTCGCACTCCCCCGCCTCCACCGCCCGGTACGCATCCTCGAAACTCCCGAACCCGAGCTTCTCCCCGTCCGGAAAGATCCGCTTCGCCGCGATGTGCGCGAACGCCCCCTCCGTCCCGCTGTACGCCACCCGCGCCCCACGCGCCAGCCGGTGCTGGAACTGCCTGGAAACGTCCATCATCCGTTGCAGCACCGTCAGGTAGTAGGGCCGCACCTCCGCGTCCGCCACCAGCGCCGCCTCCCGCTCCAGCATCTCCGCTTCCCGGACCGGATCCCGCACCGGCAACCCGTGCGCCCGCTTCCATTCCGCCACCCGCCGCACCGCCCCCATCCGCTCGGAAAACAGTTCGGCCATCCGCCGGTCGATGCCGTCGATCTGCCGTCTCGCCTCGTCCAGTTCGTTCATCTTCGTCCGCTCCGTTCAAAAAAAACGCCGCCACGGTTCCGCAATGGGGGAAGGTGGCGGTGGAACAGGCCTCCGGGCGTTTTCAGCGGGCCGCCCCTCCGGGAAGCCCTTCCGCCCGGGCCGTCCATCGCCCCGCGCGAAACCAAAACTGGAAAGCCGATGCGGTGTACACGGTCCGATCCTCGTGTCGGATTTCCCGCAACCTACCCTCCCCCCT
>Ga0310786_10013650_pt1 | contig 10018 bp, 6 predicted proteins | sample AusTroGonzalo_MG_FD_203881 | JGI IMG/M metagenome (GOLD analysis project Ga0310786, IMG submission 203881) | Bovine rumen microbial communities from tropical cattle in Woodstock, Queensland, Australia - Gonzalo_03 (v2) (version 2) | ecosystem: Host-associated > Mammals > Digestive system >... | reverse complement strand
TCTTCCATCTCCTTTTGAGGCATACCGCTAATCTTTCCGATGAATGAGAAATACTCCTCAGGTGTTAAATAGTCAATTAGGAATCCCTCGTCGATATAGGCACCTGTTATGTGTTTCCATTCTTCTGAGAGAGCAGGGTTGACACCATTAATCTCTACGATCCCTTCATCAGGTTTCAGTAAGTCGAGCATCATTCGAAATAGAGTGGTTTTACCAGCTCCATTATTACCTACAAGCCCAAGAATATCACCGTCGTTGATTGTGAACGACGGGATATTGCTGGCTGTAGTTTCTCCGAATTGTTTTTTAAGATTACTTATTCTAATCATAATGACCAATTCTTAGTTATTCTGTGTCATATTACACAAGACCCTTGCCGTGACAGTTCTTGAATTTTTTGCCACTTCCGCAGGGGCACATGTCGTTGCGACCTGGCATCTTGTCCTTCATGATTGGCACACGAGGTTGCTGAGCTCGAGTGTCGTTCTGTGCAGCAGCACGTTGACCATTATCAATGAGTTGCTCCTCCTGAAGGTTTTGCTTGTTCTCTGTATACTGCTGGCGGTTAGTGTGCTCTTCTGGAGCAGCCTCGCGCACCTCCTGTTGCATTTCGGGAATAGCACCGCGATTAAGCACTGTCATTGTGCGGTTGTTCATTTCGTTGATCATGTTGTCCCACACTTTGGCACTCTCCAACTTGAAAATAAGCAATGGGTCTTTCTGCTCGTAACTAGCGTTCTGTACAGAGTGGCGCAGTTCATCGAGTTCGCGCAGGTTCTCTTTCCATGATTCGTCTATGATATGAAGCAATATCTGCTTTTCAAACTCCTTAACGACAGCCTTACATTCTGTATCGTAGGCTTCTTTTAGGTTACATGCAATATTGTATACACGACGGCCATCAGTGATGGGTACCATGATACGTTCATACATTTGTCCCTGTTCCTCGTAGACGCGTTTGATAACAGGCCAAGCCACTTCTTGGATATGTTCTGTTTTGCGGTTGAAATTCGTTAGAGCAGCCTGGAAAGCTTTCTCTGCTAAGTCGTCCGGCTTCTCCGTAGTGAACTCCTGTTCAGAGAAGGGTACTTCCATAGCGAAGAGATGCAGGAATTCCTCTTTACATCCCACATAGTCATTACGCTCAATGATAGTGCTTACGCGGTCCCAAATGATGTTGGCGATATCCATACCAATGCGTTCTCCCATCAAGGCATGACGGCGCTTCTCGTATATTACCGTACGCTGTTTATTCATCACGTCATCGTATTCCAACAATCGCTTACGGATACCAAAGTTGTTTTCCTCAACTTTCTTCTGTGCACGCTCGATGCTTCGAGAAATCATTGGACTTTCAATCATTTCTCCCTCTTTAAAACCTAGACGGTCCATTACAGAAGCAATTCGCTCAGAAGCAAACAAGCGCATCAGTTTATCTTCGAGTGATACATAGAATACAGAAGAACCTGGGTCGCCCTGACGTCCAGCACGACCACGCAACTGGCGGTCCACACGACGGCTCTCATGACGTTCGGTACCAATGATGGCTAAACCGCCGGCAGCCTTCACTTCGGGCGATAGCTTGATATCCGTACCACGACCAGCCATGTTGGTTGCGATGGTTACAGCTCCCATGCCATTCTTATCTTGCTGACCGGCCAAGGCTACGATGTCAGCCTCCTTTTGGTGCAACTTGGCATTCAGCACTTGATGGGGGATACCCTCACGTTTGCCTGTCTCAGGATCCACATACATGTCCAACATGCGGCTTAGCAACTCAGAAATCTCGACGCTTGTAGTACCAATCAGTGTTGGACGTCCTGCTTTACGCATCTTGACGATTTCCTCTATGACAGCCTTATATTTCTCGCGCGCAGTCTTGTACACACGATCTTCCATATCATTACGTGCGATGGGGCGGTTAGTTGGAATCTCCACAACGTCCAACTTGTAGATGTCCCAGAACTCGCCAGCCTCTGTGGAAGCTGTACCTGTCATGCCGGCTAACTTGTGATACATACGGAAGTAGTTCTGCAGGGTGATGGTAGCAAATGTTTGTGTAGCAGCTTCTACCTTCACGTGCTCCTTCGCCTCTACAGCCTGGTGCAGACCGTCACTCCAGCGTCTTCCCTCCATGATACGACCAGTCTGTTCGTCAACAATCTTCACTTCGCCGTCGATGACCACATACTCATCGTCCTTGTTGAACATGGTGTATGCCTTGAGTAGCTGCTGTAGTGTGTGAACGCGCTCGCTCTGTACGGCGTAGTAGTTCATGAGTTCGTCTTTCTTGTTCAGACGTTCCTCATCTGTAAGACCTGTCTCTGCCTCCAATGCCGACAGTTGACCAGCGATGTCGGGCAATACAAACAGGGCAGCATCGTTAACCTGTTTAGCCAACCAAGCCGTACCCTTATCTGTTAGATCACAAGAGTTTAATTTTTCATCAACCACAAAGTAAAGGGGCTCTACAGCCTCAGGCATTTTGCGGTTGTTGTTCTCCATGTATTTCTCCTCCGTTTTCAGCATACCAGCCTTGATACCCTCTTCCGAGAGATATTTGATGAGTGGCTTGTTCTTTGGGAGAGCCTTGTGTGAGCGGAATAATGAGAGGAATCCCTCCTCAATCATTTCTTTGTCATTCTTGCTCTGTCCTTCGGTAATCTTCTGCTTGGCATCAGCCAGATACTGTGTGGCTAACTGCTTCTGCACACCGAAGAGCTTTTCAACCAGCGGCTGATATTCCTCGAACATCTGTACTTCACCCTTAGGCACAGGACCACTGATGATCAGGGGGGTACGGGCATCGTCAATCAATACCGAGTCAACCTCGTCGACGATGGCGTAGTTATGAGCGCGCTGCACTAGGTCAGCTGGCGAGATAGCCATGTTATCACGCAGGTAGTCGAAACCGAATTCGTTGTTCGTACCAAAGGTGATATCAGCCTGATAAGCCTTGCGGCGCTCTGCTGAGTTTGGTTGATGCTTGTCGATACAGTCTACGCTCAGTCCGTGGAACATATAGAGTGGGCCCATCCACTCCGAGTCACGCTTAGCCAAGTAGTCATTCACTGTTACTACGTGCACACCGTTGCCGGTCAGTGCGTTCAGGAATACAGGCAGGGTGGCCACCAGAGTCTTACCTTCACCAGTTGCCATCTCAGCAATCTTACCTTGATGTAGAACTACACCGCCGAAGAGTTGTACATCATAGTGTACCATTTCCCATTTCAGGTCATTACCACCAGCCGTCCAATGGTTATGATAGATGGCTTTGTCACCATCAATAGTTACAAAATCATTTTTGGGATCTGCTGCCAATTCACGGTCGAAGTCGTTGGCTGTGACAATGGTCTCTTCGTTCTGGGCGAAGCGGCGAGCTGTTTCCTTAACGATGGCATATACCTCAGGCATTACCTCGTCAAGAGCTTTCTCATAGACCTCGAGCGCTTCTTTCTCTTTCTTATCGATTTTTGCAAAGATGTCTGCACGTTCGTCTAGAGGTGTTTGTTCGATGGTTGCTTTCAGCTTTTCAATCTCCTCTTTTTGTTCTTTTGCAGCCGATTGCACTTGCATGCGAATCTCCTGCGTACGAGCACGCAGAGTGTCATTGTCCAGTACTTCAATCTTTGGTGAAACAGCTTTCACCATCTCCACGAAAGGCTGAATCTTCTTCATGTCGCGCGACGATTTATCGCCGAAGAGAGTCTTCAATATACTATTGAAATTCATATGATTTTTTTAGTTTGGGTTCTTGTTTTCAAAAATTGTGTGCAAAGTTAGTGATTTTTTGCCAATAAACAGCAAAAAATGTCCACTATTTACCAATCCGGTTAGAATAATGGTTTTGCTGAGCACGCATTCGGAGCTCTGATGCGGATGCATCGCGCCAGGGTAGGCGCTATTTGATCAATGGTGACTGGCTGCTGAATACGTTCTGCACCCATTCCAGCACCAAAGAATATGATAGGAAATTGTGTATACGAAGCCTTCGAGAATTCACTTTCCTGTGTGTCCTCGTGTAGGATACGCCACCCTGGAGCCGTCTCTATGAAGATGTCGCCGCAGTTGTCAGGGCTGAAACCGTTGCGCACCTTCTGAATCATTTCGTTCTGGCTGGTGAGTAGTTGAAGTGACGTATAGACATTTCTTACACCCGACATCATAGCTAAGAACTCTTGGCTACGGTTCAGGGCATCAGTCATGCTGATTTTCTTCGATTCCAGCAGTTGCCTGTTCAGGAATATCTGGTTTTTGTAGACGGTTTCCACGTAGTTGCCTTGTCCCCAGGTGGCTCCCAGGTACATGTTCATAAGGTTTGTCGACCTATTCATGTAGAATGTACCTGATGGAACTTTATATGTCTGATAGTCAACCATCTCCTCGTCGCTATAACCAGTACTTGTTACGACGATGAGTAAGCCCTTTTGTCCCAATTTCTCTGTCAGGCCATCAATCAACCGACTTATTTCCTTGTCCAGACGGATGTAGGTGTCTTGTACCTCCAACTGACAATCTGTCACAGCCTTGTGTTCATACGTGCCGGCATAGTATGTCAGGCAGAGCAGGTCGGTAATTTTGTCATTACCCATGCCCGTGCTGGCGACACACTGTAGCGCCATATCCGTGATATCAGTGTTGATCAGAGCACTTGTCTTGTATTTTTGGTAGCGCTGCGTACCCTCAAATTGATGCTTAAACGGTTTTTGCTCACCCGTTTGCATGAAATAACTGAAATTGCTGGCTAGTATGGAGCTGGGCTCCCATGAATTTCCAATCTTGTTAGCAGGCGCATTCAGCCTGTTCATTGCGTGTGCCCATGAGGGGAGTGAACTATAGAAATAGCGCGACGAACACCACTGTCCGTTAACGTCGTCAATCCATAGAGCTCCATTGGCAGCATGACCAGCTGACAACACGGCCGCATCACGGAACGGTGCGATGGCATAGACAATCGCTTTGCCACCAGTACACATCTTTAGCTCATCGCCTATAGTAGATGTGCTCAATTTGTTTGGCGAAGCCGTTTCCGTGGTGTTCAGTCCTGTGTGCTTAGCATCGTCTACGCAGCCAACGGGACGCAATGTCTCACGGTTAAGCCAACGCTGTCCGGCAATATTATTATAATAAGGTGTGACTCCCGATGTTATGGCAGCTGTTGCTGACGCTCTGTCGATGGGGGTGAATGGATAGGATACATTGGTATAGACCTTGCCCTCGTTCATTAAGCGCAAGAATCCTTTATCAGCATAGAGTGGAATAAATGCTTCCAGATAGTCACTCCTCAACTGGTCGATAGTGATGCTGACCACCAGTCGCGGAGCTCCGTTAGGCTCTTCCTGTGCCAGGATTTCAGGGTTGAACCCCAACACTGCCAATAGTGTGATATAAATGTATCTATTTGTCATTGTAATGTTCTATACTTCTACATAGCAAAGATAGTGCCAAAAAGTTCATTCCCTCAGCATAGTCCTGCCAGAAACCACCAATTAGGAACACCACTAGGCATGCAGCATTGATTTTAAACCATCTTGTCTTACGCCCCTTCCATACAGGCCAAATAAAAAACAATGCCAATGGATTGAGGACGAGAATCTGAAGATTAAGACTCGTAGTGGGGTGTTCTGAAAATATCATCATGAACAAAACCAAGCCGGGTAGGCCGGTCATAGTCATCAGCAATGTGTCGAACCAACGCATATTCTTATGCAAGCGTTTCTCGTAGATTGTTATTGCTAGTGTGATGAAGAGCAGTATGGCAAAGAGCGTATCTGGACTCAATGGGAAGTCGGACTCTCTTAACTGAACACCTGGCGGCACCAACTGCCTGCGCTCCAGAACAAGTGGTACACGCTTGCCGTCGCGCATGATATAGGCGCAGTCAAAATCATAGCGCAAGTTAAAAGGCAGAAAGTCTTGCTCCCGCATGGTAGTTTTCCTGTCGGCATTTACGCCCAACAGTAGGTCGATGCCAAATGCTGTCCAGGGGTGATGGTCGTTGTGGTTATGCAGCATCTCCCTGTAAGTAGGCTCGTAGTTTTCACGTGGCTGATAGATGATCTTTCCGCAAACATTACGCTCAATAATGTCGCGCGGACGCGTCGAACAGTTGTCGTAGAAGAAATTGTAGCGATACACCCTGTTTTCGGGTTTGCAGTTCTCTATTAGAGCATTCTTGATGTTCTGTTTCTCCTTGTTCGTCAAGTTCAGTACGTGCTCAGTCACGCCGCTGCCCCAGTGTTGGTAATACTCGCAGAAAGGCAATATGGGAGCAACGCCCAATTCATAATCAGTCAGCCCGAAAACAAAACGAAGAGCAAAGTTGGGTTTTGCATAATCGAATACGCCCCAGTTATAGACCGCGTCGATGTTGCGCTTTAAATCGTGATATCTCAGAGCAGTATGTCCATAGAGACTGTAAATCTCTTCGTGTGGATCGCAAGTGATGAGACCTATCTCCACGCTATCCATTTCGCCCAAGGTTTGATCCTGTGCTATGGCGTTGTTGCTCGTTAAAAGAATAGAAAAAGCAACAGAAATAGTCCTAAAAATGTTTTTAAATTGTTTCACGATGCAAAATTAATCTATATTTTCCACTTTCAGTGCATTTAGTTCGATTTTTTTTAATAATTTTGCACCCTGATAGAAAACGAACGTATGAACAAACAACTTATAAGCGCTGCTTTGGCAGTCGCCTTTTCCATTTCGGGTTATGCCCAGAGTGGCACAAACTCTCCCTATAGTCAGTATGGTTTGGGTATTCTTTCCAACCAGGCTCATGGTTTTAATAGCGGCATGAATGGCGTAGGCCTTGCCTATCGTAAGGGTGATGCGGTTAACACCCTGAATCCAGCCTCATATTCAGCTATTGACTCTTTGACGATGGTGTTCGATGTCGGTCTGACAGGTCAGATTACTAGTTTAAAGGAAGGTGATACCCGTCTGAATGCCAAGAACGCTGATTTTGACTATGCGGTGGGCTGTTTCCGTATGTTGCCGAAGTTAGGTGCTGCTTTTGGCTTGTTGCCTTTCTCAACCATAGGTTATAACTATTCTTCGTCGACCAAACTCAATGAGGATTATGGTACCGTCACCGAGACCTATAAGGGCTCGGGTGGTTTGCACCAAGCATTTGTGGGCTTGGGATGGAATATTGTCAAGCCGTTGTCTGTTGGTGTTAACGCTGCTTATATTTGGGGTACTTATGATCGTTCAGTATCATCTAATAGTGCTAGCTCTTATTTGAACACATTGTCAAAGTCCTACACCAGTACCATCAATTCCTATAATATCACTTTTGGTGCACAGTGGCAGCAATCTTTGTCACGGACAGACTTCCTGACTCTCGGTGCTACTGTGGGGTTGGGGCACGATCTGCAGGCTGACCCCAGTTGCCAAATAGTTAATTATAATTCGCTTACATCTACCAGCGACACGACCTCATTGACTATTACTAACGGACTTAAGCTTCCCATGATCTATAGCGTGGGACTGGGATGGAATCATGGTACCACGCTGTTTGTAGGAGCTGATTTTCAATTGCAACAGTGGGGGAACATAGATTTCCCCGATTATTATCAGGGCGTCAATGGAGAGATGAACTATGCTTTGCGTAGTGGAATGCTAAAGGATCGCTATCAAGTGAATGTCGGTGCAGATTTCTTGCCGAATGGGCGCCGCCTCTACCAGCGTGTACACTATCGTGTTGGTGTTGGCTATGCCACACCTTATTATAATATAAATGGTAAGGAAGGCCCCAAGGAAATGAGTGTCAGTGCAGGTTTGGGCGTACCTCTGGGTAGCGTTTACTGGAACCGTCAGGGTCATATGCGTCCCGTTCTTAACATCGGTGTGCAGTGGTCACGTATGGCTGCCAAAGACTTGATTACTGATAATACTTTCCGTATCAACGTAGGACTGACGTTTAATGAGCGTTGGTTTGCTAAGTTGAAGGTAGACTAATGTGATTTGAGGTTTGAGGATTGAGGTTTGAGATTTAATTATCATCATATTATGAGACAGACGGGGGTGGGCGTTGCGTTCACCCTGCTGCTGTTGTCATGGGCCTGTAGCGAAGCCCATGAACATACGGCGCCTGCCGTGAACCCGGAGGATTCGGTGTCGATGATGACCACCTATGGTGTCAATACACTAATTAGCGATTCTGGGGTCATTAAATATCGCATTGTTACCGAGCAGTGGGACGTAAACACCGTTCGGCAGCCTTCTCGTTGGGAGTTCATGAAAGGCATCTTTTTTGAGCAGTTTGACGAGCAGTTTCATGTACAGGCCTATATTCAAGCCGACACTGCTTGGTATTTTGACCAGGAACGTCTGTGGAAGTTGAGAGGAAGGGTGAGTCTAAAGAATGTCGATGGACTCATCTTTACTAGCCAAGAACTCTATTGGGACGGCATGAAGCATGAGTTCTATTCGAACTGTTACTCCAAACTTGTTACCCCTGAGCGTACTATAGAAGGTACCTGCTTCCGGAGCGATGAGATGATGACCCACTATCGTGTGAGCAACTCGCAAGGTTCGTTCTTGGCAGAGGACTTTGACGATGATGTTTCGTCCACCGATACTACCACCATTACACCATGATGACTACACTTATTATAGGTTTGATTATTTCTATGATCTTCTCTGCCTTTTTCTCTGGCATGGAGATCGCTTTTGTTTCCAGCAATCGCATGCTGGCAGAGATGTCCCGCGAAAAGAATCATCTTCCCCAGCGCATCATTGCCCTGTTCTATCGCCATCCCAATAATTTTGTTTCCACTATGTTGGTGGGCAATAACATTGCGTTGGTCATCTACGGCATTCTTTTTGCGCAGATTTTCGACAAATTGTTTTTCGATGAACTCTTGAACGACGCCGCACGTGTAACGGCCGATACGCTCTTGTCTACCGCTGTTGTACTTTTCACTGGAGAGTTTCTTCCCAAGACAATATTCAAGAGCAATCCCAATACCATGCTTACTGTCTTTTCTCTGCCGGCACTGTTATGCTATGTGGTTCTTTATCCAGTGTCACGTTTTGCCACGCTTCTATCAAAAGGGTTGTTGCGTCTTGTGGGAATCAAGATGAATAAGACGGCTGACGATAAAGAATTTTCAAAGATTGATCTTGACTATTTGGTTCAGAGCAGTATAGACAATGCTAAGTGCGATGACGATATTGAAGAAGAGGTTCGTATCTTTCAGAATGCCCTTGATTTCTCGGATACCAAGGTTCGCGATTGTATGGTACCTCGCACAGAGATTGATGCTATTGAGGATACATGTAGTATTGATCAATTGAAACAGAAATTCATTGAGAGCGGTCATTCCAAGATTGTTGTATTTCATGAAGACATCGACCACATCGTGGGCTATATTCACTCTTCTGAGATGTTCCGTAATCCGCAGGATTGGACTCTACATCTTCAGACTATGACATTTGTTCCTGAGACGATGGCTGCCAGCAAGATGATGCAGACTTTTCTGGCGCAGAAGAAATCACTTGGTGTTGTTGTCGACGAGTTTGGCGGCACCAGCGGACTCATTGCCCTCGAGGATATTGTGGAGGAAATATTCGGTGATATTGAGGACGAGCACGACTCTACCAATTATGTCGCCAAGCAACTTGACAATGGCGAATATCTCCTCTCGGCTCGTTTGGAGATAGAAAAGGTTAACGAATTATTTGACCTCAAACTGCCTGAAAGTGACGAGTACATGACCGTTGGTGGCCTTATTCTTCACGAGTATCAGAGCTTCCCAAAACTTAACGAAGTGGTAAAAATTGGTTATTGGGAATTTAAAATTATCAAAAATACAGCAACGAAAATAGAATTGGTGCGATTAAAAGTCAACGAAAATTCCAATTTTTCGTAAAAAGATGCCGATAATTCGAGAAAACTTAGTAACTTTGCGGGCTGTAAATTGAATCTAACAGAAAATAATTAAAAACAATAAAAAACAATTTTTAAAATGGCAGCAATTGGAAAAATCAGAAGCTGGGGCCCCGGACTCGT
>Ga0310786_10013648_pt1 | contig 10019 bp, 7 predicted proteins | sample AusTroGonzalo_MG_FD_203881 | JGI IMG/M metagenome (GOLD analysis project Ga0310786, IMG submission 203881) | Bovine rumen microbial communities from tropical cattle in Woodstock, Queensland, Australia - Gonzalo_03 (v2) (version 2) | ecosystem: Host-associated > Mammals > Digestive system >... | reverse complement strand
AAAAACAAAGGCGGTCGTGGATATAGCAGTTTATCTGTCATGCGACAGGGAATCCGTCAATCAGGGCGACATACTCGAACTCAAGGTAATAGCCGAGAGGATGCCTCATATCACGAGCTTTAAGGACATCGACGTATCCTATGACAAGGTCCAGCTCGAATATATGTCTTCCATCGTATCTCCCGATCTTCCCGAGACTTTTACCGTAGCGACAAAGAACGACAATAACATCGGAGTCGTAAGCATCGACGGATCTGACGAGACCGTGGAAAACTACATTAACGAGCATAAGTCCTCGTCAGAAGAGGAAGAGGACGATGAAGACGATTATGAAGATATCTCCTTTGATTCCGACAGCCCGGTCATCCTCTGCACGCTGAAATTCCGCGTCAAGAGCGCAACATACGAGAAAGCCAGCTTCATAATCGCATCCGAGGTCACGTTCACGAACAGTAACGACGAGACCGTCAACGGATACATGAATGATTATTATACGATCCCGATCACTTCCGATGTCTCGGGTGATGCAACTTTGGACGGCATCAAGATCAACGGAACGCTCCTTCCGAGCTTCAAGCGTGATTCTTTTGAATATACATATACTGTTGATAAGAACACGAGTGTTATTGAGATCGAGTGTTCCCCGGGTAATCTCTATTCGGAATATGAAGTATCCAACACCGACCTTACCTTCGGTGAGAATATCATATATATAGATGTCACGGCGCAGGACGGATATACTTCCAACCAGTACAAGATCGTGGTCAACAGACCGACGGAGGTAACGCCCGGAACGGCGTCCTTCATAGACTGCTTCGGGAATCCCTATTCCTTTGTCAGCATTCCCGAAAACATCATGATACCTAACGGTTTCCGCGCCACGACAACAACGGTGAACGGCTATGAAGTCCCGTGTTATGTGAGCGAAGGCGTATCGCAGATCATAATCTACGTCATGGACAGCGAAGGCCAGAGCGGTCTGATGGTCTATAATGCCAAGACAAACCGCCTCTATCCTTACGACGTTAAGACGACGATCATCAAAAAGAGCACAGTCTATACCGTCAAGAAGGTCCCGAAGGACATCAAGCTTCCTGATGATTTCATCGAGGTCAAATTCTGGATCGACGGAAGAGAATACGAAGCGTTTGCAAACCCGTCGGGCGAAGTCATCTGTTACCTTGAGACCGAGAGCGGTACCACGGGCTTCTATAAATATGATTTTGATTCACAGACATTCGGTGAGTACGAGATCGGCAAGCAGAAGACCGATGCGATATATAAGACACTCTTCGGTCTTTGTCTCGGAGTTGCGATTTTTGAAGCGATTGCTATAATCGTTATCGTTTACGTTATCAGAAGATTCCGTAAAGAAAGAGTCAATCCGAGGCCGAGAAGGGTATAACATGGAACTGTTGAAGATCATTAAGGGCGGGGACGATCTGACGCCCAAGCAGCAGAAGAGCAGGGAGATAATAATGTACATCATCTGCGGCGGTCTGACGACTGTCGTAAATCTCCTTAGCTTCGCAGTATTCGATTTCTTTGTCAAAGCCGAATATAACATCAGGCTCTTCCGCTGGGAATTCGACCTTCTCCTCCTTCTTAACCAGACCATCGCATGGATCCTCGCGGTCATCTGCGCATTCATAACGAACAGGATCTGGGTCTTCAGGTCCAACGGAAGCATAATCAAGGAATTCTTTGCCTTCGTGGCATCCAGGATCCTGACTTTCTTCGTATTCGAACTCGGCACTTTTGCCCTCTTCGTCATGCTCTGCGAAAACGTCTTTGGCATCCCCAAGGATACGGTCATATTCGCGATCTTCGGATACGAAGTCACATATCTTTTCATGATCAAGCTCATCAATTCCATTATCCTTATCATCGTGAACTATATCCTGAGCAAGATGTTCATATTCAAAAGACACAAAGAAGGCGCACCTAATGCAGAACAAGACACCTGAACTTCTGGAAAAAGCCCTGAAATTCGGCATCAACCTCGGACTTACGAGGATCAATAGACTTCTCTTCCTTCTCGGAGACCCCCATAGAGACCTTAAGGTCGTCCACGTGGCCGGTACGAACGGCAAGGGTTCCGTCGTTACGGTGCTCTCATCGATCCTTGCTCAGAGCGGGAAGAAGGTCGGCATCTTCACGTCGCCTTTCCTCGAGAGATTTACCGAGCGTATAAGGATACTTGACGGCAGGGATGACCTTCTGAAATATGTTGAAGATGACAGCACGGGCGAGATCGACCTCAAGTCCCTCGACCGTTATCTCAAAAAGTGCGAGAAAGCCATCGCCACGATGGTCGATGAAGGATACGAGAGTCCGACCGAATTCGAGATAATAACGGCGGTCGCTTTTATGTATTTCCATGACAAGAAAGTCGATATTGCCGTTCTCGAGACGGGATTAGGCGGAAGGCTCGATTCGACGAACGTCATCGAGAAGCCGCTCCTCACCGTGATCACGGCCATCGGCCTCGACCATACCGAAGTCCTGGGAGACACGGTATCAAAGATCGCGCACGAGAAGGCGGGCATATTTAAGCCCGGAGTAAAGGCGGTTGTTTTCGAGCCGAGGAATATGATCCTTACCGAAAAACAGAAGGATGAGGTAAGGGAAGCCCTCATCGAGGACGCCGACAAAAACGGCATCGCGGTCATCTTCAGTTCGCCGAAGAACAGGAGGAGCAGATACCTCAAGTCCGGTCCGATGAGATTTACGTGCGGCGGCTTTGAAGACGGCATCGAGACGACCCTTCTCGGGCAGCACCAGATCGACAACATAGTCCTCGCAGCAGACTGCGCGAGATGTCTTAAGATCTCCGAAAAGGACATAAAAGAGGGCATAGAACTTTCCAGATGGAAGGGCAGGATCGAATTTCTTAGCACCGACCCTCTGGTGATCCTTGACGGCGGCCATAATCCCCAGGGACAAAAGAGCCTTGCAGGGACACTGACCCGAATCTGCGCGGGCGAACTTAAAAAGACGGGCGTAAGGCTCCTCATAGGCGTAATGGCGGACAAGGACATCACCGGCATGCTCAGGATACTCGAAAAATCAGGTATAACATTCAGGGAGATATGCTGTACAACCGTCAACAACAAGCGCAGTATGAAAGGCCGCAAACTTTGTAATAGCGTTAAACTTGTGTATAATAATTCAGTTAAAGTCAAAGGCTTCGACGATGCGAACGAAGCGGCGCAATATGCCCTCAAAAGATCCGTTTCCGACGGTATTCCGCTTCTTGTCACAGGCTCGCTCTACCTGGTCGGAGAAGTCAGGGGAAGGCTTAAGGACAAACTTAAGGAGATAAGCTGATGAACGATTACAAAAGACTGGTCTCATCCATATCACCTCTTACCGAGGAAGACCTCATCCTCTTTAAGGTGTCGGCTGATGAGAAGGCCCACATCGTAAAGCAATTTAACCGTTCACTCGTTAACGCCAAAGGCGACGGAACGGATGTTGCCCAGATATTCCTTAAGCCTCTCATCGCAAAATATCCTTCATGGGGCGATACGGCACTCGTATTCGGTCTTTGCCTCGCGAGGGAATATCAGTTCAAGAGAGCCGAAGAGAGCCTCGAGTTCGCGATCAACAACGTCTTAAGTTCAGAGATCAATCTCCAGATAGCGCAGGAAGCTCTGCGCATGGTAAGGGAAGATGCCAAAAATCCGGTCCATCACGTCAAGAACCCCAACGAGATGCAGGAGAAAGGTTCCATGGTATCCGAGATGGGCGCTGTAGGCGACAGGCGCGGAATGCAGGCGCCGATCCTCATGAGGGCGTCCAGAAATCCGGGCAAGGCTCAGATGGCTTCCGACAAGGAAAGAAGAGACATCATGATGCGCGCAGCTTCGTCCAATGGCGAACTTCCTGATGACGATATCATGGTCGATATCCCGTCAACTCCCCATGACAGGGTCAAGCTGACTATAAGGATCATAGGCATCCTCCTCCTTATCGCAGGATTATTCTGTCTCGTCTATTTCGTTGCAGTTCCGACCATAAGCAAGATCAGAAGATCTGACGACACAAAGGAAAAACTCGATTACCTGACGCAAAAACTCGGAGAGAAAAAGGACGACCCTGAAGTCAAGGCGATCCTCGATGACTACGTCCAGAGATTCAGCGTCGACATGAACGCAACTTCTCATGAGACGGCCGGTTCTTCCGATACCGTCCCGCCGACATCAGAAACATCTGCCACGACAGAGACTGTCATTACACAGGCACCTCTTACACCTACATTTGCTGACGATACTTCCGCAGATACCGAAGAGACCGGAGAGACGGGAGAAAACGAAGGCGGAGAAACGCCTGAAGATACCACAGCAGAAGGGTAATAAACTCTTCATGTGAAATTTCCCGTAAGTCTTCATGAATCCTGTCTTCCCTGCTTTTTCTCTGTATTTACACCTTTTCGGGAGACAATACCCCGCCGCTAGGTGTACATGTCGAAAGTCAGCCAAGAAAAGAATTTATAAACCTCAATAAAACGCATGATATCTTTGTAGAACAAACCCGCACAAAAAATCCATAGTTTTGATTGACATTTGCATTGGTGCAAAGTAGATTTAAGGCAGGAGAAGGTTATTTTTTGAAAGAAGTATGCGGGGGTCGACTATGGTAAGTAATCGATGGCTTAGAGATCTTTCTTCTTTCCTGTCTTTGACGGTAATCTTTCCGTGTTTATTATTGGTTGCTTGTTATAATACCGGCTTGGAAGGTGATTCTTCTGATCCAGCCAATACCTCGACAGAAGCTACTAAGTATTCTATTCCCCGATCAACGGATCCTCTGCCTAAGATGTATACCTATAGAATAATCGGCGGTATGTACCCCGTTGATATTCCATTACCTTTTCAGATCGAAGACTATCTGGAAACAGGTGAAGATGGTAACAGGGTATTTGATTTGGAAGCTGTTGCTGATGATTGTGGATGGAAGAAGACGGATGATTACTACTATTATGATTATGGTGAGGTTTGGCTGAAATTTGAGATAGGTTTATACCCACAATCAAAATACGACGGCGCGGTATGGATCAGTATGCTCCGGTGTACATATGTATATCCTGATTCTCCCGAACAGGTATATTACGATTTTGAAGGCACATCATTTAGTAACACAGATGGCTTCGAGATGAGATTTGCGTTTGATGATAATTGCGAGATCTGTGAAACCAAGGATAGCTCTTATTTGTATTTCAGAGATGTCGTTATAGTATCATGTATTTTTTCTACCGCCATGGTGAAGCCAGGTATTAACCCTACGACAATCTACGGCTTATCTGCCTATGGGAATTGGCCTTCAAATGAAGCTGATAAAAAAGATAAGACAAACAAATTTTATATTAAACAGGAAATCCCGGAAGAATAACCATTAATTATGGATAGGAAGCTTTATAAGTATGCTTAGAAGTATTTCCAGAGGTATTATTCGTAATTCTACATTCGATGAACAATGAGAAAGCAAGTGAAACTATGAGAAAAAAGGTGACAAGAATAATAATTCATGGAATTGCACTGTTTATGTGTTTATTATTGGTTGCTTGTTATAATACCGGTCTGGAAAGTAATTCTTCTGATCCAGTCAACACCTCGACAGAACCAACTAAGTACTCTATTCCACGATCAACGGATCCTCTCCCTAAGATGTATACCTATAGAATAATTGGTGGCATTGACCCTGTAGATATTCAACTGCCTTTTCAGATTGAAGATTATCTGGAAACAGGTGAAGATGGTAACAGGGTGTTTGATCTGGAAGCAGTTGCTGATGATTGTGGATGGAAGAAGAAGGACGATTACTACTATTATGATTATGGTGAGGTTTGGCTGAAATTTGAGATATGCTTTGAGAAATCAAGACACGAAGATGCAACATGGCTCGGTATGCTTAAGTGGACATATGTCTATCCTGATTCTCCCGAACAAGTATATTACGATTTTGAAGGATCATCATTCTGTGAAACAGATGGCTTTGAGATGAGGTTTGCGGCTGATGATAATTGCGAAACCTGTGAAACCAAGGATGGATCTTTTCTTTATTTCAGAGATGCAGTTATCGTCGCATGTGTTTTTTCTACTGCAATGGTGAAACCAGGGGTTAATCCTACGACAATTTACGGCTTATCAGCATATGGTTATTGGCCTTCAAATGAAGCTGATAAAAGAGATAAGACTAACAAATTTTTTATTAAACCGGAAATCCCGAGATATTAACAGGGCGTGGCACAATCTTCCCGAGAATATAGATTTGCACATAATCCGTCCCCTGGGAGCATTTTATTTGTCATCTAAGCACAATCGGATTTCTGATGGCAAAATTCCCGTTATGTTGTAAAATAGCAAGTGGACAAAAACCTTACAGGGAGGTCACTATGAAATATATAAGCACAAGAGGTTATGAAGGCAGGTTTTCCGCAAGCGAGGCGATCGTTCAGGGAATCGCACCTGACGGAGGTCTTTTTGTGCCTGAGACTATCCCTTCACTTTCCAGGGACGAGATCGAAGAGATGATGAATATGGAATTCTACCAGATCTCCGCCAAAGTGATCTCCAAGTTCCTCGAGGACTTTTCCGAGAGTGAACTTCTCGAATATACCAGAGCAGCATACGACCCTGAGAAATGGGAAGATATCGTCGTGCCGCTCGTTCAGATGAACTCCTACAACGACCGTGAATACATCCTCGAGCTGTGGCACGGCCCGACGGCCGCTTTCAAGGACGTCGCACTCCAGCTCCTGCCTTATCTCATGACCGCTTCGGTCCGTAAGACAGGCGAGAACAAGAAGATCTGCATCCTCACCGCGACTTCCGGTGACACGGGTAAAGCCGCCCTCGAAGGCTTCAAGGACCTTCCGGGAACCGAGATCATCGTTTTCTATCCTTCCGACGGCGTGTCGGAGGCTCAGAAGCTCCAGATGATCACCACGACCGGCAGCAACACTCACGTTATTGCCGTAAACGGCTGCTTTGACGACGCCCAGACAGGCGTAAAGAACATCTTCGGAAACAGGGAATTCGCAGATTACCTGTCGGCCAACAACGTCAAGCTCTCATCCGCGAACTCCATCAACTGGGGCCGTCTCGTACCTCAGATCGCTTACTATGTCTTCTCTTATGTTGACCTTCTTCGAAAAGAAAAGATAACAATGGGCGAAGAGATCAATATCGTCGTTCCGACAGGCAACTTCGGAAATATCCTGGCTGCATGGTATGCCAAGCAGATGGGTATCCCGGTACACCGCCTGATCTGTGCTTCCAACAAGAACAAGGTCCTCTGCGACTTTTTCGCATCCGGAACCTATGACAGGAGAAGAGAGTTTTATAAGACAAATTCTCCTTCCATGGATATACTTATCTCTTCCAATCTGGAAAGACTCCTTTTCGAGGTTTCCGGAAAAGATTCCGGCAAGGTATCCTCATGGATGAAGGACCTGAATGAGAAGGGCGTCTACAGTGTTGACCCTCAGACTCTCAAGGGACTTCAGCGCCTGTTCGTCGGCGGCTTTGCAGACGAGACGGGTATCGCCAAGACCATAGTCGATGTCTATGACCGCACGGACAACGTCATCGATACTCATACGGCAGTCGGATTTAATATCTATAACAGATATCATCAGCGTTCCAAGGATGAGACGAAGACGGTCTTTGCTTCAACGGCATCCCCGTTCAAGTTTGCTCCGGCAGTCATGGATGCTCTGAGAGGAGCGGGTTACAGCAACGGCCGTTCGAACGAGACGATCATAAACGAGCTTGCCGAAGAGAGCGGACTCGAGATCCCTGCTACGCTCAAGGACATCGCAAAGCGCGAGATCCGTCACAACATGACGATCGAGAAGGATCAGATGCTCGACACGGTGAAGAACATCCTCATAGGCTGATCACACCGATCCCCCCAAAAGAACAGCATAAGATAAGCCTTATATCTTTGCCGTCGAGGCAAAATAGGGAATGTATTTGCAACGGGTATTTATTTATCGTATCATGACCTATGGATATAATCTCCTTTGAAAATTAATTAAGGAGGGCAAACACATGCCAAGAGAAACATTTATTCTGATCGCAGCTTTAGCAGTTGCACTGGTGTTCGTACTGGTCCTCATTTTTACAAGTTATGTAAAGGCACCACCGAACAAGGCGTACATCATCACAGGTCTCAAGAGGAAGCCTAAGATCTTGATCGGTAAAGCCGGATTGAAGCTCCCGTTCCTCGAGAGAAAAGACGAGCTCTTAGTTGAGCAGATCTCGATCGACATCAAGACTGGCGACTTTGTTCCTACAGCAGACTTCATCGGTGTTAACATCGACGCAGTCGCCAAGGTCCAGATCAGGACCGACGAGGAAGGCATCAAGCTCGCTATGAAGAACTTCCTCAACATGACTAGCCAGCAGATCAATGCTCAGCTCGTTGATTCCCTGCAGGGTAACATGCGTGAGATCATCGGAACCATCACATTGAAGGAACTCTGTAACGACAGAAAGTCCTTTGGTGATCAGGTACAGGAGAAGGCTCAGGTCGACATGAACAACCTCGGTGTCCATATCATCTCCTGTAACATCCAGCACGTTGAGGATAAGAACGACCTCATTACTGCTTTGGGTCAGGACAACATGGCATCCATCCAGAAGTCCGCAAGCATCGCAAAGGCTAACGCGGAGCGTGACGTAGCGATCGCTCAGGCTGAAGCTTTCAAAGAGGCAAACGATGCAAAGGTCGCATCCGAGACGGAGATCGCCATCAAGCAGAATGCCCTCGCTATCAAGAGATCCGAACTTCAGGTAGTTCAGGATACCAAGAGAGCTGAAGCAGATGCTGCATATAAGATCCAGGAGCAGGCACAGCGTAAGTCGATCGAGGTTGCAAATACCGAGGCCGATATCGCTAAGCAGGAAAAAGCCGTAGAACTTAAGATGAAAGAAGCTCAGGTTCGTGAGCAGGCTTTGGATGCAGAGATCAAGAAGGCAGCAGATGCCGAGAAGTATCGTCAGCAGCAAATGGCAGACGTTGCTCTCTATAAGAGACAGAAGGAAGCCGAAGCACGCAAGTACGAGCTCGCTCAGCAGGCAGAAGCCAAGAAGATCCAGGCAGAAGCTGATCTTGTTGCAATGCAGAAGGAAGCTGAAGGTATCCGTGCAAAAGGTGAAGCTGAGGCTGATGCGATCCGCGCAAAGGCTGAGGCAGAAGCTATCGGTATCGACAAGAAAGCCGAAGCTATGCAGAAATACGGCGAAGCAGCTGTTATCGAGATGCTCTGTAAGATGTATCCTCTCGTTGCAGAGGCTATCGCAAAGCCTCTCGCAAACATCGATTCCATTACGATGTATGGCGAAGGCAACACAGCCAAGATGACAGAGGACATCACAAAGTCCTTCAAGCAGACGATAGACGGTATCGGCGACAGCCTCGGCATCAATCTCTCTTCCGTCATCGGAAGCTTCGCAGGCACAAAGCTTGCAGGTTCGACAAACTTCGGACTTTCCACGGCAAACGCATCCGTGAATGCTTCGGAAGAAGCAAAGAAGCCTTCTGTAGATGAGGCTCTCGGAAACATTGCCAACAACTTAGGAGCTTCGAATGAGGCTGACCATGACGGTCCGGTAGTCGACAAAGACAATGAGTGATCGATAATTCGTAACGATTGGAGGCGGTTTTCTTCGGAAAGCCGCCTTTTTCTTATGTTTTTATCCGTTGTATAATGTAAGTGTTCATGAAGTAACCGCGAATGCATTTGTAACGGTGGAGGAACACTTAAATGAAGAGGGGATTAAAGATAACAACGGCGGTGGTATTGGTTCTTGCCCTGTTGGGCGGATGTGCGCCGAAAGCTGAAGAAACTGAAACTGTTTTCCCGAGCGATTCTTATCAAACTGAACCGACCTATACACGTCCTAAACCTGAACCGGTAGAAACATGGGCTCCTTATGAGTTTGAAGCTAAGGCAGGTACGATTGAACCGGTTGAAGGAGCGGAGAGATATTTCAATAATCTTCCGGATG
>Ga0310786_10013646_pt1 | contig 10021 bp, 7 predicted proteins | sample AusTroGonzalo_MG_FD_203881 | JGI IMG/M metagenome (GOLD analysis project Ga0310786, IMG submission 203881) | Bovine rumen microbial communities from tropical cattle in Woodstock, Queensland, Australia - Gonzalo_03 (v2) (version 2) | ecosystem: Host-associated > Mammals > Digestive system >... | reverse complement strand
TTGTCAAAGTTTTTCCTTAGCAGGATTCCGTAATCCCTGTTAGCTATTCCCTAATCCGTTTTTCCTGTCTAACTGGGCAAGAAAAATTCCTTAGTTGGGGAGTTTGTTTTTTCGTGTTAGTGAGATTTTAACTCCAATATAAGCAAAAATGAAAGTGTAAAATATTTTCCTATTCAATACGATGCGGACTACATTGGGAATTAATACTGACAATTGCTACTTTTAAGAGAAAATTTTGCAAACCTTAATAGTAACAATTGTTAAACTTAATAGTAGCCAAAACGGTGTTTTGACGTTTTTTGGGTGGTGTAAAGTTTTTTGAATCCCAGTTTTCAATTTCATGCTCACATGTTCAAAAAACAGCGTTAAACTATGATGACTATCAGGCGGAGAGGACGGGAGGTTTCTTTTTCAGACCTCCCGTAAAGGTCCCGTATACCTCCCATAGTGTTTCTTTTTCCTTGTTGTATAAAAACACAAAAACGTGCTTATTTGGGGTTGATTTTCGATAGTTAATGAAAATATTTTATATCTTTGCATGCTTTTTCAGCGATAGCCATTCAAAGAAGAGCACACAAGAACGAAATATCTTATTTATTAACCAAAACAAAACTAACTGTTATGAGTAAAGAATTACTTGTTAACGGAGAGGCTATGAATGCTTCTCTGGAGGGGATGCTTGTCGTTGAGCAGTTCCTTGTCGAGAATTATCTGTTTCGCAGAAACATCCTGAACAGAAAGACTGAGTTTGCCACCCAGAAGGATGGCAGCCAGACATCCGACTATCGTCCATTGACTCAGGAAGCCCTGAATAGCATCATCCTGAGGGCAAAGCGCCAGGAGATTGCTGAAGGTAACCCCAAATCGGACATCGTGGAGTATATCCACTCTGAGGAAGTACCTTCCTTTAATCCTGTCGAGGAATTCCTAAACGCTCTTCCCTGTTGGGACGGGCAGAACCACGTGGCTGAGCTATTCAGCCGATTGCCTGGCGTCAGCTCTGAGCAATTATCGTTCCTCTCCGTCTGGCTTCGTTCCACCGTTGCCCATTGGCTGCAGATGGATACGCTTCATGGAAATGAATGTGTCCCTACCCTGATTGGCTCGCAGGGGTGTGGCAAGACAACCTTCCTTCGCAGGATGCTTCCTCCACATCTGCGCCAATACTATCTGGATCATCTGAACCTGAGCAACAAGTTCGATAAGGAGATGGCCCTGACCAACAACCTCCTGGTGAATCTGGATGAGTTGGATGCCATCCGCCCCAGTCAGCATGCAGCCCTCAAGCAGACACTCTCCAAGAGCAAGGTAAACGGGCGACCTATCTTTGGTTGTGCTCAGGAGGACAGGCCCCGCTTCGCCTCCTTTGTGGCAACTACCAATAATCCACATCCACTGACGGATGCTACAGGAAGCAGGCGTTATATCTGTATCCAGATTCCACAAGGCCAGTATATAGATAATGTAGGGGAAATCAACTACGAGCAACTCTACGCCCAGGTGCTGTATGAGTTGCGAGAGCAGAAAGCACCCTACTGGTTCAACAACGAGGAAGTGGCCCGTATTCAGGAAATAAACATCGAATTTGCCGAGAAGAAGGACTTAGCCGAGATGATTTCTGTTTGCTTCCGTAAGCCGGAAGAGGGAGAGACTTCAAAGGCTATGAATTGCAACCAACTGTTGCAGGTCATTCAAGCAGAGTACCCCTCACTACCAATGAACAGAAGCACAAAGATTCATTTGGGGTTGGCATTAAAGGAACTGGGTTATGAACTGACCCATCGTGGCAATATGCCATTCTACAAGGTCGCGCTTAAGGCGGCCTGAAAAAGGTACATGTTAGGGTATATGATAGGTATATGTTGGGTATATGTTAAACCACCATATACCTATCCTCATCCTCGGCAACAATCGGAGTTCAATGCATAAAGAGGAACATCTCGGATTATTTGAAATCCACAAAGATTCTTGACAAATCAAAAGCGGTCTATAAAGGCCGCTTTTTTTGTTTAACCAAGAAAAACATATTCCCTAGTTAGGAATTTATTTCTCCATCGTTAGGCAGAAAAATGGATTAGGGATTAGAGATTAGAGAATAGAGAGTCTTCGTGCGGAAAAATATTTACAACCAAGGAAAGGGAAACAAACAGTGTTATACTTACTATTAATAGAAAAAAGTGTTACTATTAATAGAAAATCTTGCAACCCTTAATAGTAGCAATTATCCCGCTATTACCCCCTCTAAAAGTGAGAGTAAAAATAACAGACGCCCTTTCACCCCATCCGACAGATTCGAAGGATATTATTGACAGACGACAGAAAATTCGCCCACAACTCCCCTTGCGAGGAGATGGCAGGCATTACCAACAATTTACATTAAAACCTTATTTCGATTTATTCCCTGAAGTTACTCAGCAGGGATGACAAGGGTTCTGGAATGTCGTAGCGAATCCAGGTTTCCTTCATCCTGCCGTACTTCTCATTCTTGAATTCCAATGCCATTTTGGTAATTGATGGAGAAAGAGTGGATGCAGTAAACCTGACGAATGGATCGTTTGATTAGTACGCATTGAGATTTATGGCATATATAAGGTGCGCATCTTTGAGAATTTCGGCACTTTCTGCCAATAAGTCTTTGAGAATTTCGGCACTTTTTATTTTATTCTTTTCCTTTGTTAATTGGCATTTTATAGCTATCTTTGCAAGGCCTTCCAGAACAACTTTTTGATCGTTAGTAAACATATTACGTTCAATGAGAGAGTTTAATAATCTATTTTGTATCTCAAGCGCCTCTGCGGCTTGCTCGGAAAAATGCTTGCTACTAGTTTGTCCCTCATGTATACGATAATTAACCAAAAAATCCGGGATTACATCAAAAGTGGCGCCTGCAAGAGCACAACTAACCCAAAAATCATAATCTTCGGCATAATGGTATTGTTTATTATAGCATATCACTTTTTCGCGTAGGAATCCCAATCTAATCATTGACGTAGGATTAGCAATAAGGTTCCCTAGCAAAAAAAGAAATCAAACTGTTTTGAATTCTTCCGCTATAACTACTACATTCCTGAATACAACTTCCAAAAGTTTTAAACCATGAAGCACAAACGATGCAGTCTGGATTCTGTTCCATATAGGCAACCTGTTGCTCAAGCCTCCCGGTTGTCATTAAATCATCTTGATCTATACGGGCAATATAGGTTCCCGTTGCCATTGAAATCCCATAATTCAAGGCAGCCGAATGATTATGTTCTAGATTCTGGTATAAACGAATTCTGGCATCATTTGACATATATCCTTTGACAATATCCACCGTTTTATCAGTTGACTGATCATCTACGATTATTATTTCGAAATTTCTATATGTTTGGCTCAGGATACTATCTATGCATTCTTTTATATATTTTTCACCATTATATGACGAAATAACTACAGAAACTTTCATTTGTTTTTTTCTTTGAGATAATTAAATGCCGTCATCAAGACATCATCGCCACTAAAATGCTCTACCTGGTCTGTCGGAATTACAGGAATGTCAACATTTGAATGAGCTGATACTGCCATACCTTTATCATTTTTATACAATTCACCAGATGTGAACCTTGCACCAATTCCGGAAATGAACGGATACCATGTAATAGGTGTCATAACGCCTGCCGTTGGATATCCTATCACTACAGAATTCGGATGCTCCTTTAGCAAAGAAGTAAGAACTTCACCTTCACTTATTGTGTGGCAATCGTTTAGTATGGCAATCTTTCCAGAGTAACATCTTCTTTCCTCAATTTTATTATTGAAACAGGAAGATGAAGACATCCGAAATATGCCAGGACTATGCATATCAACGTATGAACTATGAAAGTAACTTGGATTCTTCCCCAGAATATATTCACAAAGTAGACGCTCCAAACGTGTGCGTTCAACTCGGGGATATTGGCGAAGATCAAAGATAATAGACTTGTAGCCCGTTGCTTCTCGAATCATATCTTCACAATTATCTTCTGTCGCAGCCCCGATATTGAAATAATATATGTCTTCAGAAAAATCACAGGAATTAAATATAGTTTTTTGCTTTTGAGGTTGCGCCCAAGATTGATAAATAGTTTCCGTTTTAATAATGATCTTCTGTTTAATATCATTCCTTCGAATGCCATAAACTACGCTATCAGTATTGAAACATAGATAATTGATGCCATATTGATCTGCCATTGCCGGGCATGTGTTATATTCAGCCTTTGATGCCATTATTTTCTTTATGGGCACACCATTTACAGACAATATCTCATCACCCTTGCAAAATCCTGTTATTTCCCTTACCTCAGGAGTGATATCTGAGACATAAACAGAGTTGCCGACACGTACAACCGACATATTCAAATAGAAACCGCCCCATAAACGCATACTTTCGATGTTGTTTTCTAAACCATAAACACGCGTATGTCCATCTTTCAACTCACAGCACAACCTGTAGACGGCATCATCATATTCAAGCCTGCTATTGGCCAGAGCAAACAATTTGATATATTCGGGCAATAAATTCAGCCATTGCTTCTCCATCGTACGCATATAAGGGTGGAAATAATATATCATATTCCAGAATCTGAATAGCGAAAATAGCCTATGGCCAACATCCTCAGCAGTGGCGTTTAAATATGCAGGTTCATTAATAAACACTGTTACCTTTTCGTCAAGTTGACCTGTTAGGTAGCCAACATTCATTGGTTCCTTCTCGGAAAGATCGATCTCAAGGACTTTCTGCAGATAGCGACACAGATTTTCACTTAATTCCCTTTTATTTATCCATTGAAGATGAAGGCCATATGTTATTTCATCGATTGTTATTTTCTTACCCGTAGGAAACAAGGGATAGCTATATATATGCTTCTCGAATTTATTATCGAAATCCTTGTCATACAAATATCTATACATTGCAAAAAGTTCTTTATTCCAGTCAATATCCAGGTTGCGCGAGGCAGGATAATAGTATTTCATCAATCCCCACACACGACACATCTTGGTCAAACGACGAATAATCTCTTTTGATAATGGTGATTTTACAGTCAGGCAATCATTTGGAAGGCTTTCCTTCATCACAGTATCTGTTTCTTCCTCGCTTTCATTCTCTGATAATCTTAGATTTCGCAATTTAAATTCTCCATCAGCGACGAGGTCAAAATCTATGGCTATCAAAGGGCAAACATCTGGGTAATGATAAGGAATAACAAGATTAAATTCCTGCCATTTGTCAATACATCTGACGCTGTCATTAGATACATTATTGTCACCTTGCTTAACTGTAGCAATAGCCTTGCCTCCTCGGCATAACCATTCGCCAGACAATCGTAAAGAATCAGAAGAGAAAATATAATCAGTAAACCAATGGTACAGAATACCCTTCGCTTCTCTTTCGCCACACGATCTTACCGTTAGACATCCATCTGAGACTTCATAGCAAGCATTAGAGAAATCAAAGTGCCAATTTGCTCTAAGCATACCATAGTATTTCTGTAAATAATCATTCTCGGTGGCACACGATGGTGGCTGACAGAAATCATGCAGAAAAGGATATAGACTTTGTTTTTGCTGAGCAAAAGAATTTTGCCAAGCTAACAGGAACACGAAAGTAAGAGTTCTGTATATTTGACTCATATTATAACTATTAAAGATGTGCGACGGTTATTGGAATCACCTCCATAGATGTTTATAAAAGAATAAGTTTTTCCCAATAAATCCGTGATTGAATATCAGACATTGCGATTCTGGACTTGTTAGCACAACTTTATCCAAATATGACTTATCGTACATTATTCCCGTCATTTGAGTTCTAATGGTTCATAATGGATAGTCTTTCCCGTACGGGATTCTGTATCACCCAATAAGCTACCTATGTCCTCATGTATTTTTCGTTGAAGTTCAAGCACATTCTTCTTTTCCATTTTTTTGTAGCTCTTATATTCACTTTTCATCAAAGGCTTATGTTTTCGCTCAATCTTAACACATTCAAAAGAATATATTCTATCTTTGTCGGTCACTTTGAGGATGAGTCCCGGTAAACCTCCAAATTTCCACGGACCGTATTTCAAAGGAATTTTGGGTGCGAACCATGCCACAAAAAGCCTTCCTCCGAAATTACAAGTTGCCTTTTGGCAAGTGTAACCACAGATTCGGAGTGTGTCACTTGAAATACTCCAGACCTGCCGTGGATAATCCTCTTCATAATAACTATTATACCGCGTCAACCACATAGGAAAACAGCAATACTCTGTTAACTTCCCTTTGGAAATGAACCATTCGGAATATTGGTATTCACTCCAACCATTGTATTTCCCTTCTGGAACTAATCTTAGACCCGCTCCAGATGGAATTGAATGAGTTCTTGCCCATTCTCTATTTCTTTCTTCGGCCTCAACCCATCTGTAACTATAAAACTTTGCAATTTCCTTCCCTTTCTCGAAACAAAAATAATCCTTATATGTATCATCGTTGTGAATATCAGAGGCACACAACGCATAGTACACCTGTATGTATGATGTATCTACTACACTTGATGACCCAGCATTCCGTCCATGTGGTTGTCTGATAAACGACCCATTATCTTGGCATACGACAGAAGTTGTACTCAGAATAATGTTAATGACAACAAATATACATTTTCTCATATTCAAAATTATTGAAAGTTCAAGGGTAAGTAGAAGTCTGTGCCACTCCTCCTTACCAGTTAAATTAAACACTATTATTCCTTAAGGAATGCTAACGCACTATTATATTGTGTTACACCAGGTGCCACTGTATCATATGCATCACAACCAGTTGTTGAATAGCCTCCTTCTGGGCCCAAGTCATAGTTGGCTGCTGAATTATTTTCAGATGAAGAACCTTTACTATTGGCATACGCACACGAGCAAGTACAAAAGCGGCCCTCCCCGCCCAAGATGGAACCCATTTCTTTGTCCTTCAACATCATATCGATTAATACACATCCTAATGATTCTTCTTCTGCCTTTCTAAGGAGATCAATTACATGTTTGTCTTCGCTTACTCTACATTTTTTTTGTTTCGTATCATAAGCTAAGACCTTATCTTTACAGATGTGAACATACACATCTGATTTCAATCCATACCAAAATATATTCTCAACCTCCATAATTACAAAACTTTGAATCTTAATTTTATCATAAAATTTATCGGTCGCAAACCATATTCCAAATGGTAAATGTCCATATTGTTGTTACGATTCATAACATATTTTTTTTGATTAAACAGGTTATTGCCTTCACATTCCAGTGTAAACCGTTTAAAAGCATATTGCACTTTGACATCGCTAAAGTAACGATAGTTATTCTTTCCGGCCCAATTATCGTATGTTCCTTCTCCGCTTAGTGTCAATGTAAAACGTTCCGTGGGACAGACCTTTAGAGAGATACGCCCCATAAAGTCTTTGACGATTTCTGACTCCGTTTGCTCATTCAGGACCTTGCTGAGCATACCACCGAAACCGACAACCCATGTCATCCACTTAATGGGTGTAATACCACCAGAAATATTTGCGCTGCCAAGATGCTGGCGATAATTCATCATGACATCATCTATTTGTCGCTGATACTTGTTAAGACTATACCCCGCATTTACTTTTACATAGCTTCTCATCCTTGAAAAATTTTTTGTAAGGCCTATTCCACCACTCAAGGATGAAGTCCTATTGTCCAAATCCTGAAATACCGAACTGCTGTAGATGCCATCATACACAACAGACTCCATTTGATTACGCCAAGTGTAGTTTAAATTCAAATTTGCATTGAAATGCATCTGTTTTAATGCATTGGAGTATCGATAACCACCAGAGGCACTTAGACTTCTTCGTGACAGTAAATCTTTCATCTGACTGCGAACCACCTCGCGGTAGTTTTCCATCACATAGCCCTGAAAAAGATTATTAAGGTCACCCACCTGCTGCTCATAGGAAACATTGGTACTTAATGTATGGTATATCTTCCATTCATATGTAGCAGAAAGTGAAGGCAGCACGATAGGATGCACGAAAACCCGTTGTTGTTTTCTGGCACAATCATTTGAAGACTGTATATCCAATATTACTGGCAATCCAAGCACAACACGCCCATTACGATACTGATAACTATATGTCTGAAAAGCGCTCAACCCATAAATCCCATACCACATCTTATTTTTACAGTCTTCATAGCTTAAATCAGTTACTCCTGTTAAAATTCCGTCTTCACCATAAAGAGTTCCATGAGCGCTGAAACCGTATTCTCCACGTATAGGACCAAAACCTCTCTCATACGAAGTAAAAGCATTTAGTGATATGGTACGCGACATCAACTCTTGTTGGCGGAAAAGGTTATCCGTTTCTGTTACGCAAAGCGTCTGAGGAGACTGAGCGTATCCGACAGAAAAGTTGAATCTGAAGATATTCTTACCTAAAAGAAGTTGAACGATTGCTTTATCAGAAAAAGACATTGGCGTAGAATACATATTCTGATTAACCATCGAGTTATAATCACGGTTCTGTGTCAGCCCGTTCACTACACCGTCATTCCACGAAATCTGGAAAGCCAAATCATTGGTATGATACTTATTATCTGCATTGTTTGTGTATTTGTTCGATAGCTCCAGGTGGTGAGCCTTGTCTTTAGAAGCCTGCGTTTCATGTATGCTGATGCTTGGAGCATTCGGACGGTACCGCTCAGTATAGGTGTATCCTTCGCGTCGCTGTTGGTCATAAGAATAAACAGCATTGAAAGCAAGTTCTTTATCTTTACTTATTTTCTCAAGCCAATTAAAGGATAAAGCATGTGTCTGATTATCCATATACCGTTTCTGCGGCAGACTGGGTGTCCCAGGTCGTAACAAGCCAACTCGTGAAACCGTCCTCGGACCTCCACCTCCATACTGATTAGTAAGTTCCGCCAGAATATTGTCAGCCGAATTATTTCCCTTATAAGTCTGCATGGTCTGTCTATTCTTTCCGAAATACATTCCTATCAGTTCCTCGTTCCATAAACCTTTTACTCCATCATTCTCCTTCTTCATCAGACCGCCGCCCAATGACGTTGACAAAGAATAAGAGCCTTTGGCTTTTTCCTTGAGTTTCAAATTTATGGCGACATCTTCAGAGTAAACGTGTTTTTGAAGCATTTTTATAGGCTGATGATGCTCCATAATCTGCACTCTGCTGACGTCATCGGCACTTATATTGTTGACAGCTAACCCATAACGTCCCTGCAGCATATCCATTTCCTCTACATAAAATTTACTTATGCGTTTGCCGTTGTAGCTGATGGCACCACTCTGAGACACGTCTATTCCTGGAATCTTTTTAAGCACATCACCAATAACTCGGTCACCTTGCTGAGCATACGAGTCAACATAATAATCAGTTGTGTCCCCTCTCACAACAACAGGTTCTGCTTTGACAGAGACCTCGTCAAACTCTAAGCTTTTATTCTCAACCGTAAAATTCACTGTCTGTGACTTATTGGGGACGACCTTGACATAGTTTCCAATCATCATACCAGAAACACGAATGCACAGACTATCTGCCTTGTCCCCATAAGATAACGCATATCCACCTTTCTCGTCAATTTCTACATAGGATAGGACAGTCACTTCACCTGGTAAACTTAATATCACAAAACCTTCGGCGGGCTGACCGGAAATATCCAACACCCGTCCCGTTATCTTGGACTGGGAGAGCACAGGGAATATTACATGCAAATATAATAACACAACAACTATGTATCGCATTCCTATTGATTTCATGTTGTTAAATTAATTACATATATAGTGTAGTTTTGATGTACAATCACCAGACGCCCGTTAAAACTTGAGAGATAATTATATATAACATAAGAACCAGCAACAACAACCATATCAGACGTTTATATGCAAGAAGCCATCCCATAATAATTCCGGCAACACCTAGAACTTCTTCTGGCAACGAACTAATTGTTTCATGGAAATATACAAACCTAACAGGTAACGTTACCACCAAAGTTCCAAT
>Ga0310786_10013645_pt1 | contig 10021 bp, 7 predicted proteins | sample AusTroGonzalo_MG_FD_203881 | JGI IMG/M metagenome (GOLD analysis project Ga0310786, IMG submission 203881) | Bovine rumen microbial communities from tropical cattle in Woodstock, Queensland, Australia - Gonzalo_03 (v2) (version 2) | ecosystem: Host-associated > Mammals > Digestive system >... | reverse complement strand
TCAAGCAGTATGGTAATATGCCTTATATGGAAGACGAAAACCAGAAGCCTATCGTTGCTGACAAGGGTACTGGTTCGCCCAAGAAGCGCCTGCACCCGCTGGGCTTCACGCTGAAGGACGAGACACAGGAGAACTTCATTCATTGCATTCTGCACATGCGCCGTTGCCAGACTATCCAAGAAGGTCTGCGTTGGATGGACATCAAGCGTTGGGGTATCGAGATTGCCCACAACCGCGAGGGACAGGCTCCCGACCTGTTGTTGGTCAACGACCCGCGTCGTGCCTTCCAGCTGCCTCAGGACGTTATCGATGCTGGTTTGGAGGCTAATCCACGTAACGAACAAAATTAAGGAGGACTGAATATGAAATTGAAATATATGATTTTAGCTGCTGCAGCCTTGACATTCACCGCTTGCAGCGAGGACAGCCTTGATTCGAACAGCATCTTCGACAACAAGTCGTCGGTCGTTGAAAACGAATTCGACAAGTGGTTGCAGAAGAACTATGTAGAACCCTATAACATCGAGTTCAAGTACCGTTTTGAATACAAGGAGTCCGACCCCAAGTATAATCTGGCCCCTGCCGACTATGACAAGTCCATCGCACTGGCCAAGCTAACCAAGTATCTGTGGCTTGAGGCTTACGACGAGCTGCTGGGTAAGGATTTCCTCCGTACCTATGCTCCGAAGATCCTGAACCTCGTCGGTTCTGTTGCCTACAACAGCAACGGCGGCGTTGTGCTCGGTACTGCCGAGGGTGGTATGAAGATTGTGCTCTACAATGTCAATAGTCTGAATCCCGACAAGCTCAACATGGACTTCCTGAACGAGTGGTTCTTTAATACCATGCACCACGAGTTTGCACACATCCTGCACCAGACGAAGAATTATCCCACCGACTTTAACGAGATTTCCAAGGCTGACTATCAGTCCGACTCTTGGGTGAACCTCAGCGACGAAGAGGCACTGGCCATGGGCTTTGTCAACAACTATGCCAGCTCTGAGACTCAGGAAGACTTTGTGCAGACCATCGCCTTCTATATCACGAAGAGTGACGAGGAGTGGGCCGAGCTGCTCGAACAGGCAATTGTTGTAGTGACAGACGAAAACGGTGATCCTGTCTATGAGCTTGACTCAAAAGGAAATTATATCTATGAGAAGGATGCCGATGGCAACTACATTCCTGCTGTTGACAAGAATGGCAACCCCATTTACGTGACTGACGAGAATGGCGACATCGTCTATGAAAAGGACAAAGACGGTAATTATATCCTCGAACTCGACGAAGAGGGTAATCCTATTCCTGTGATTGGCGCTGACGGAAAACCTGTCAAGAAACTCGACGATTTCGGTAACCCCGTTTACGACGTAGACTTCGAGACTGGTCAGGTCTACTACGTCTATGAGTATGAAAAGGTGCCCATGATTGAGTACCAGAGAGCATATCTGAAAGACTACAGCGGCTATAACAAGCTCGAGCAGAAACTGGCCATGGTGAAGGACTACCTCAAGGCCAATTGGAACATCGACCTCGACAAACTGCACCAGATTGTGCAGCGCCGTCAGGCAGCTGTTGCCGCTGGTGAACTGGATTTAAAGTCACTCAACTAATCAAATTGTAACGACATGAAAAAAGTATATTTACTGATAGCAATGGTCACGGTTGCAATTCTGGCATCGTGTACCAAAGAGCAGGAGGACTTCTTCAGCGATAGTTCTGCCAATCGTGCCGATGCCGCCATCGCTGCTGACATCCAGGTGCTCACCAGCGCTACCAACGGATGGCTGATGCAGTACTATCCTGATGCACAGCAGTCTTATGGTGGCTATAACATGATTGTCCGCTTCGGCGCTGATGGCAAGGTCGAGGTGAGGGGCGAGGATTCTGATGAAACGCAGACCAGCCACTATAGTTTAATCCAGAGTGCTGGTATCACGCTCGTCTTTGATACCTACAATGAAGAGTTCCACCTCTATTCCGACCCCAGTGCTCCCCTTGGTGGTGACTTCGGCACAGGTTGGGATGGTGACTACGATTTTTCTATCCTGAAGGCTACCGCTGAAGAGGTCATTCTGAAAGGTAAGAAAACAGGTAACCGCATTGTCATGACTCCCATGCAGACAGCTGATTGGGATGCTTATCTTGCACAGATTGAGAATGTTGAGGAAGCGATGCTCTCCAAGAAATATGGCATCCACGTCGGCGATGAGGAAATTATTGCCATGCGCTACGACCGTACCCTCTCCATAACCTACGACTTGGATGGCGAGGAGGTCAAGACCACTATTCCCTACATCATTACCCCTCAGGGTTATAAGTTCTATGAGCCTGTCACCATCAAGGGTCAGACTATCAGTGGTTTCACCTTCTCAGAGGGTACTGACGTTTTCCCTGGCAGTGATAATAGTGGTGTGACGCTGAACATCATCTACCCGACTATGTTCGAGCATTTCGTCGAGAACTACTGGTGCACCTCAATGAGCAACATTGGTGAATTCGGCGCTCCCTATTGGAATGCCGTTAAGACGCAGATCATGCCGAGCCTGGGCGAGCAGCTGGGCTACTTCTACTTTGGTGCAGCCATCCCCTCGTTCGCAGAAAGCTACGGCAACTACTGGGGTATCACCTTCAACAGCAGCGGCTACGCTGGCGTCATCGGCTTCCAGTATCAGCAGGTTTCTGACGATGAGATAATTCTTGCCCTCAACATGAATGGCAACAAGGGTAATGGCGACTGGTATGTGAACAACGCCTATTTCCACTATCTGGCTGTACCTTTCGGTGCCAGCACCAAGGCCACTCCTCAGTCTCGTCTGTTCAAGATTACTGGCGACAATACCAACGCTCCCAACATGATCATCCTGACTGATGAGAACGAACCTACCAACGTGATTACCCTGCTTGCTTCGCACATCAGTGATCCGTTCAATAACTAAGCATTCTGCCTTTAGGGCGATGCTATTATTTGAAAAAGGTGCAACGGTTTTTGGCCGTTGCACCTTATTTTATAGGCAGTTTGGGGCAAAATTGTTAACAAAAGGGGGTGAATTATGTTTTTTTTACTATTTTATTCGTTTTTTTAAAACAAAAAGTTTACTTTTGCAGACTGAAACTAACAACTCTAATTATTTATAAACAAAAAAACGAGAGAGATTATGAAAAAAAGACTAACAATGTTTTTGGCAAGCCTTCTGCTTTTTGTGGGCGGAGCGTTTGCACAGACACAGGTTACTGGTACAGTGCTCTCACAAGAAGACGGCCAACCCATCATTGGCGCTGCCGTTCGTATCGTGGGTGTCAAAGTAGGCATGTTAACCGACGCTAACGGTCGCTTCTCGCTGACTCTGCCTGAGGGCAAGTCCCTCATTATGGTATCGTACTTAGGCTACGAGTCGAAGACGGTAGAGGCGAAGAACGGTATGCGCGTTTTCTTGAAGTCCGATGCACAGGTTCTTCAGGATGTGGTCGTCACTGCCATGGGCATCAAGCGTCAGCAGAAGACGCTGGGTTACTCGGCTCAGACGCTAAATGACGATGAACTGACGATGGGTAAGATGAACGATGTCACCTCGGCTCTGGCTGGTAAGGTGGCTGGTGTTCAGATCAGTGCCAGTTCGGCTGACCCTGGTACCGCCAACTCGGTGATTATCCGTGGTTTCAGCTCTATCAATGGTAACAACCAGCCGCTCTACATCGTAGACGGTGTGCCCCTCCAGCAGACCACTTCTCTGTCACAGGGTCATGAGGAGACCTTTGGTGGTATCTCGAACGTGAACCCCAACGACATTGAGTCGATGACGGTGCTGAAGGGTGCTGCTGCTACTGCCATCTACGGTAGCCGTGCCGCCAATGGTGTGATCGTCATCACGACCAAGAGTGGTAAGAAGTCTGACGAGCGTAACTTCCAGATTACTTACGATGGAAGCGTTCAGTGGCGTCAGGTTTCTACACTGCCGAAGTTCCAGAACCAGTTTGGTCAGGGTTGGAACGGCAAACAGACCTATATCGAGAATGGTTCTTGGGGTCCTGAGCTCGACGGCTCTACCCAGGTGTATGGCCCCATCTGGAACCACCAGCAGCTCATCCACGAGTACAGCGCTGTTGACTCCAACATCAAGGACTTCTTTGAGACGGGTCTCAGCACGAGCCACAGTGTGGCCCTGAGTGGTGTCTCTAACGACAACAAGACCACCTACTACTTGAGCTACTCTTACTCAAGCGACGATGGCGTGATTCCCAGCAACAAGGACTCTTACAAGCGTAACACCATCGCCTATCGTGGCAGCTACGAGGCTACCGACTGGTTCAAGCTCTCGTCAAGCATGAACTTCGCAACGACCTCTACCGACATCGTGGGTTCCTATCAGGGAACATCGTTCATCGATGGTATCCTGGAGTTCCCGCGCGACATCAGCCTGGTCGACCGCAAGGACCTCAGTTCTCCCTTCAATACGCCTGAGGCTTGGTACACACCTTATGGTATCACCAACCCCTACTGGGCTATTGAGAACAATTTGAACCACAATGATTCAAAGCAGATCTACGGTAAGCTGCAGGCCGACATCAAGCCGCTGAAGCAGTTGACCCTTACTTATCGCTTTGGTTTCGACTACACGGACTACGACCGTAAGGTGGGTTATCCGCAGATTAATCTGGATGACGCCCTGATCAACGAGGACTACGGCTATGCCCCCTCGAACATGAACCAGGATGGTTATGTCTACACACGCTATCTCCGCAAGTATGAGCTGAACCACGACTTCCTGGCCAACTGGCAGGACAAGTACCTGAATGACAGGCTCGACGTGAACCTGAACGTAGGTGTGAACATGAGTGAGCGCTACCAGACCTATACCACTGGCGAGACTGATGGTCTGACCTTTGAGACGGGCTACTGGGATCTGAGCAACGGTGCCACCAAGACTGAGCTCTCTGAGAACCAGTCGAAGCGTCGCCAGGTGGGTCTGTTTGCTGACCTCTCCATTGGTTGGGACGATATGCTGTTCTTGGGCCTGACGGGTCGTAATGACTGGTCATCAACGCTGCCTCTGAACAAGAACAACTACTTCTATCCTGGTGTTACCCTGAGCTGGATTTTCACCAACCTGATTCCGAAGAACGACATTCTGACCTTCGGTAAGCTGCGTCTGGCTTATGGTAAGACAGGTAACGACGCTGATCCTTACTACACTTCAGCCCGCTTCATTCAGGGTACTTCACGTGCCTACTATGGTAGCGACGTGGCCAAGTTCCCGATGAGTGGTGTCAACGCCTTCCAGGCCTCTTCGACCATTGGTAGTGCTGATCTGAAGCCTGAGATGACCACTGAGTACGAAATTGGTATCAACGTGGCTTTCCTCGACAATCGCATTAACATCGACGCTGCTTACTACAATCGTGAGACTGAGGACCAGATCTTCGAACTGCCTGTTGACCCCGCTACGGGTTATGCCTACATGGTGACCAACTTCGGTAACGTCCGCAACCGTGGTTTCGAGCTGTTGGTCAACACCACGCCCATCCGTACCAAGGACTTCCGCTGGGATCTGGGCTTCAACTTCTCGAAGAACAAGAACAAGGTGCTCACGATGCCGTCGAGTGTTGAGGGTGGTAAGACCACAATCTACAGCTTCTCGGCTGGTAACGACGCTGTCTACTTCTATGCAGAGGAAGGCAATCCCATGGGTGAGTACTACACCTATATGCCTCAGTATACTGATGACGGCAAGCTCATCGTAGGTGAGGACGGCCAGCCTGTGCTGACCACCGACCTCATCGACACGGGCAAGAACATGAACCCCGACTGGATTGGTGGTGTGACGACCTCTCTGTCGTACAAGGGCCTGACGCTGAGTGCAGCCCTCGACATCCGTAAGGGTGGTTACATGTTCTCGCGTTCGAAGAACCTGATGCAGTTCACTGGTAACGGTGAAATCACGACCTACAACCAGCGTCGTCCGTTCGTCATCCCCAATTCTGTGGTTAGTGACGGTAATGGTGGCTACGTGGAGAACACTACTCCGATCATGCTGGGTGGTGGCGACTACGGTGTAGGCGACTATCAGGATTACTACAACAACTTCGGTTGGGGCCAGGGCGGCGAAGCCTACCTGCTCGACAAGTCGTTCGTCAAGCTGCGTAACATCACATTGGCTTACCAGCTTCCCAGATCCATTGTCAACAAGCTCTACCTGAGCGACATCACCTTGTCGCTGTTCTGCAACAATGTGTTCACTTGGACCCACAAGAGCAACACCTTCATCGATCCTGAGGGAAGTACCCGTGGTAACGACCTCGAAGGACAGTTCGGTGAGCTGTACGTGAACCCCAGCTGCCGCACGTTCGGTTTCAACGTAGGTGTTAAATTCTAATTGAGAAGGAGGACAAACGTATGAAGAAATTAGCAATTTTATCAGCAATCATCATGGGACTGGCTACCACGTCGTGCGATAGCTACTTGGACATCAACCAGGATCCCAACTCTCCCACTGAGGAGAATATGAACACCAGCATCCTGCTGCCTGCCGCTGAGATGGGTATCGCCGCTACCTACGGCAACCTGCTCCGCATTCCTGCAGGATATTTCGCACAGCACTATTCCCACATGTTCGGTACGTCGAACTACGTGGACTACTCTCAGTTCGAGATGTCGCCCGTGCGTTCGGGTTCGGCCTATTCACAGATTAATCGCGTAGGTCTAAAGAACCTGCAGACCATCCGTAACCTGGCCGAGAAGAACGAGGAGTGGGGTACCTATCTGGCTGCTACCACCCTGCGCTGCTTTGCCATCCAGGCTCTGGTCGACTGCTACGGCAGTATTCCCTATTCTGAGGCACTCGACATCAGTAACCCCTCGCCCAAGTATGACGATGGCGCTGCAGTCTATGCCGGTATCCTTGCCGAGCTCGACGAGGCCCTGAGCAAGGCTAATGCCCTTGACCCCGTGGCCACCAACTTCCTGTACAATGGTGAGCGTGCTGACAACTGGATTAAGTTTGCCAACGCCCTGAAGCTGAAGATCATGAGCCGTGAGGTGGGTGCCGTTTCTGAAGTGGAGAGCAAGATTGGTGCTTTGATTGCCGAGAACAACTTCCCCACTGAAGACGTTGCCTACACCGACTGCTGGAGCAACGAGACGGGACAGATGAACCCCTACTATTCTGAGGAGTTCTCAACTGCCTTCGGTTCTACGCAGATCAACGTGACGGCCAACATGGCTATCGTCAGCACCATGCTGCAGAAGAATGCCGATGGAGACGTGATCTATCAGGATCCCCGTCTGGCTGCTTTCTTCGATACCAACAGCAATGGTGAGTATGTCGGTGGTGTGTCGGGTACCAACTTCAGCACCTCTGGCAACTACAAGGCTGCCTACTGGTGTCGTCCGGCCATGAAGTATAACTCTCCTGTCTACTTCATTCAGGTGGCAGAGGTTGAGTTCTTCATTGCTGAGTACTATGCCCGTAAGAACGATGCCGCTCAGGCTCAGGCTCACTACAATGCAGCCATCGAGGCTTCTTGTGAGTCGGCAGGTGTGAGTGGTGCTGAGACAGTCATTGCCCAGTTCCCCTACAACCAGGCCAACTACAAGCAGGCTATCGGTATCTCGAAGTGGATTGCCCTCGCTGGTACCAACAACTTCGAGTCGTGGTGCGAGATGCGCCGCCTGAAGTACCCCACATTCGGCTCGGCTTCGGGTAACACCCTCTACAACGCAACTGACGATAAGCTCAACACGGCTGCCTACACGCCCGGTACCCTGTATACTCCTATCTCTGTTTTCGACAAGGTGGGTGCCAACCAGATCATCGAGCGCTGGCCTTATCCCTCTGCCTCTACTTCGAGCAACTCGAATGCTCCTAAGTTTGACGACTCGGAATACAAGGTTCCTCCTTTCTGGGGTAAGTAATAGGTAAAAAGGTTAAATAGTAAAATAGTTAACAATGAAAAAGAACATATTTTTCGCAATGATACTCGCCATGGTCAGTTTCGCTCTGACCAGCTGTGGCGACAAGGATTCAGAAGGCCTGAGCCGCTTCACCTACTACCCCGTGCTGGAGCTGGAGGGTGAGTCGTCGATGGTGGTTGCCAAAGGCTCTACATTCCAGGATCCTGGCTTTAAGGCTACGCTTAATGGCGAGGACGTGAGTAGCCAGGTGACTGTAAGCAGCAATGTGAACACTGCCAAGAGTGGTGTCTACGGCGTAACTTACTCCATCAAGAATTCTGACGGCATCACCGCCAATGCCAAGCGTACCGTCATCGTGCTCGACCTGAACAATCCTATTGAAGGTTTCTATCTGACACAGCCCGACAGCTATCGTCTGCGCCAGGGTGCACAAGTGGCCTACGGCGGTGCCTATGAGATTCTGATTATTGCCAACGACAATGGTACCTATAGTGTTGACGACCTGCTCGGCGGCTGGTATTGCCAGCGTGCCGGATACGGAACCAACTATGCATTAGGTGGAACGATTGCCATTGCTGAAGATGGTAGTGTGGTATGCTTGTCTAACTACATCCCTGGTTGGGGTGATGGTCTTGACGACTTTGAAGGAACCTATGATGCTGCTACCAGCACGTTCCAGATTAAGTCTGTCTATGCCGCAATGGATTTTGTACAAACTTGGGTAAAAGAGTAAACGATTATGAAGAAAGTATTATATTTTGCAGCACTGCTTTTCTGCGCCGCGCTGACCTCTTGTGAGAAAGAAGAGATTGGCGGAACCGCCACTGAGTCAATGGCTGGTGACTGGTATGTCACATTCGATGCTGCCGATGAAAATGGCAACGTCTATGTCGATTCCGATGGCGACGCATGGACTGATCCATTCGGTGTCGGTCAGGTTCACGTAGCTACCTACAACACGGCTGCCAACACGGGTTCTGAGCTGATTGTTGATGATCTAGGTAGTTTCTGGGAGTTCAAGGTGAAGGCAAGCTGCGACCAGCAGGGCCTGACCTTCCAGACCAACACCAGCGACAACAACAACATGGTGGCTGACTATGAGGACATCAACGTGACCATCACGGGCGGTAAGATCCTGCCGAAGGCTGGTCACCAGAAGAATGGATCGCCTGCCGACTCCATCGTGTTCTACGTATCGTTCAGCGACGATGATTATTCCGCAGCCTACGGCTATGCCAAGTATAAGGTAAGTGGCATCCGCTACTCTGGCTTGGAAGAGAACGATTAATAGGATTTAACGCCGATTTCGAAAGAAATCCTGTATCAGCTGGCGGCATTCTTCTTCGAGGATGCCGCCAGTTACGTTTGTCTTGGGGTGCAAGGCACGGGGAGCATACTCGCGGTAGCCACGCTTGGGGTCGTCGCAACCGTAGACGATGCGGGGAATCTGTGACCAACCCAGAGCGCCGGCACACATGGGACAGGGCTCTACAGTGACGTAGAGTGTGCAGTCTGTCAGGTACTTACCGCCCAACTCGTTGGCAGCCATCGTGATGGCCTGCATCTCTGCATGGGCTGTCACGTCGTTCAGCGTCTCTGTCAAGTTGTGGGCACGGGCTATGATGCGGTTTTGGCATACGATGATGGCACCAATGGGTATTTCGCCCTCGTCGTAGGCGGTCTGTGCCTCTTGTAGGGCACGCCGCATGTACTGTTCGTCTTTATTTTTTTCTTCCATGATGCAAAAGTACGAAATTTTTTTCGTACTTTTGCAATGTGAACTGGGAAATCGTGCATATTGACGAGACGGACTCTACCAACCGCTGGTTGAAAGACGAATTACACAAAAGGAACCGTCCCTTTTGTGTAGTTTCTGATTACCAGACGGCAGGGCGGGGCTGTGGCACGAATACGTGGGAGTCGGAGCGCGGCAAGAACCTGCTGTTTTCGGTGCTGATACATCCTCAGAACGTCCCCGTTGCCCGGCAGTTCATCCTCTCGATGGCAATGGCCAACAGCATCGCCAAGGTGGTGTCGGACTATGTGAAGGATGTCAGCGTCAAGTGGCCCAACGACATCTATGTTGGAGACAGGAAGATTTGTGGTGTCCTG
>Ga0310786_10013644_pt1 | contig 10022 bp, 10 predicted proteins | sample AusTroGonzalo_MG_FD_203881 | JGI IMG/M metagenome (GOLD analysis project Ga0310786, IMG submission 203881) | Bovine rumen microbial communities from tropical cattle in Woodstock, Queensland, Australia - Gonzalo_03 (v2) (version 2) | ecosystem: Host-associated > Mammals > Digestive system >... | reverse complement strand
AATCGTGGTTTTGGCCGTTCACAGCATATGTATTGACGGAGGGATGGCAGGGGTGCGTTTTTATCTGTATCCCGATTTTTCCCGCATCAAAGACGTCGGTGTCGGAAAAGTTATTGTCGAAGCTATGAAACAGGCTTTTTTCACGCTAAGCATCGGTTGCGGCGCCATGGCTATCTTTGGCAGCTATATTGACAAAAAGCACAGTTTGCTTGGCGAAAGCGTCAATGTTACGGTCATGGATACTTTCGTCGCCGTGTGCAGCGGCATGATCATTTTTCCCGCCTGCACAGCGTACAATGTCAATGTCGATGCCGGGCCGTCATTACTGTTTATAACGCTGCCCAACGTTTTTAATCATATCGCCGGCGGCCGCGTATGGGGCAGTCTGTTCTTTTTGTTCATGGTTTTCGCGGCATTCAGCACGGTTTTGGCGGTTTTCGAAAATATCGTCAGCATGTGTATGGATCTGTTTTCATGGTCGCGGCAAAAAACATGCTATATCAACATTCCCGTAATGATTGTTTTGTCGCTGCCGTGCGCTTTGGGGTATAATTTGCTTGCTTTCGTCGAGCCGATGGGTAAGGGAACGCAAATCCTTGATTTGGAGGATTTTATCGTCAGCAATTGGTTGTTGCCGTTAGGTTCTTTGATTTTCGTGCTGTTCTGCGCATTGAAAAAAGGTTGGGGATGGGAAGCTTTCGCGACCGAAGCTAACTCAGGTTCGGGATGGAAGGTCAATCCATGGATGCGTCCTTATATGACTTTTATTCTGCCGGTGATTATCCTGGTGATTTTTGCCGCCGGTTTGTGGTAATGATATGACAAAGAGGTGTAAAAGATGAGCAAAAAAAACAAAAATAAAAGCAATGTTTCCGGCGAAGGAAAAAACAGGGAATCCGCCAAAGAAACGGAAATTTTGACTTTGCTGGAAAAGATTTCCGCAAAGATGGAAGCATCTTCCTTTCGCGATTATATAGACGATTCGTCAAAACCGATGAAGATCATCTGGCGCAATTTGCTTGCCGGTATTGCCCGCGGCATCGGGCTGACCGTCGGGGCGGGTTTTATCGTCGCTTTGACTTTGAAAATCCTTTACGGTTTGATACGGTTGAACATTCCTTATTTGACCGAACTGTTAAAAGAACTTATATCCATGATTAAAAGCATATCTTAAGGCATCAGATAAGCTTGTAAAAAAAATCCCGATTATTAATCAATAATCGGGATTTTCGGTTTTTAAAGAACAAAATTTATTTAAAGCGTTTTTTCCATCCTTTGACGGCACGGTTTAATTGAGGATCGACAAAACCTTCGTCGCGGGTAAGTTTTTCCGATTTGTATTTTTTCACGATGGCTTTGACCCTTTCGACCGCAGGAGTGTTTTCGTCGGGATAACGGATAACTCCGCATACTGTTGGTTCTTTGACCCCTGTGGTCGCCGGCACGGTGTACGGCGTTCCCGTCAGACGGCAGACCGCCATATCGGCGAAAACGTTGGCTTCCATGAATTTAGAGCTGAGCCCGAACTTGTCGGCGGGAACAACCTGCAAATTGGTTTTCGGCCACCGTTTGCTCAGTTTCTTTATGGCCGGTAGATGTTGCGGCAAATAGACGCCGCGCCCAGTTAGCAGATTGTAGAAATCTTCGCTGATAATGGGGTTTTTCCAGCCGCCGCCGCATAAAATATAGGTCGATGGAACTTCGATGTTTTCCGGTATCATGACCAAAGTATAGGCAAAAGTATAGGCGCTGTAAAATTCGGCTGTGCGAAGACGGTCAACAAAAGGAATACCGTATTTAGGCTCCAGTTCTTTGACGACCTTATACCAAGACGGATCAGACGATTTCGGCGGTTTCGCCAATAAAAAGTTTTCGCCCGACCGAGTGACTGCCGATTCCGCAAACATGCTTGTCAGCAACTTTGTATCCAAAGAACCTTTTTTGCCAAGGACTCCGTCGATATCGTACGGCTCGTTGTCCTGTTCGGTGCGCATCAGATAGTCGGGAAAATGATTGAAAGGACCGGTGTCCCATCCAAGAACCTCGGTTTTGCCGGTTTTCACGTTTTTGGCGATGATCGTGATGTTGCCTGTATTGCCGGCGTTGCAGAAAGCGACGCTGCCCAATTCCGGTTTTTGTTTTACCAGATGACAGTCGTACATAGGCGCTAGCGGAGCGCCTTCACCGCCGTTAAGAATATCGTCGGAACGGAAATCATAGACAACGGGAATTTTTAAGGCATTGGCTAAAACCTGACCGTCTCCCAGCTGTACCGTATAAGAATCTTTCCCGTCGGCGATGGACGGCGGAAAATGTCCCAAAGTCTGACCATGGAAACCGATGACGTCTATGTCCTCTTTTTTGATGATATTTCCAGCGACGGCTTTGTCAATCAGGGCGTTAACAGTTTCAATGATCCGGCGCATATATGCGTTGTGCACCTGCGTCAGGTTGCAATCAGGGTCAGCGGTCAATTTTTCGATATTGTAACTGTTTTTCTTTAATAACAGCCGGATTTTTCTGATCCCGTCGCTGATTTCGGCGGGAAAGTAATAAGACATCTCGCAAAGCTGTTTGACTTCGTTGGTTTTGATATCAATCTCGCTTAACACAACATCTACTGCGTCAAGAGAATTTCCGGTCATAATGCCGATCGATTTAACTTTGTCCATTTTTTCGCCCTTTGCAAATATGAATTAAACCGCTTGTAAGATACAGGATAACTCATTTTCGGCAGATAACCAACTATAATTTTTTAACAGTTGCGTAAAATGTCTTCGTATGTCTGTCGGCGACGGATTGTTTCAATACGCTCGCCGTCGACCAGAATTTCGGCGGCTAATGGCCGCATGTTATAGTTTGACGACATGGACGAACCGTATGCACCTGTGGTCATGACAGCCAACAGATCGCCGCTCTTGGGTGTTGCTCCGGCATAGTTTTCGGCAAAAATATCCGAACTTTCGCAGATAGGGCCGACAACGCTGTATGAAATGCAGTCCCCCTCCGTATTGCTTCCTATGACGGGAAAAATGGCGTGCTTGGCGTCGTATAGGGCTGGACGTATAAGGTCGTTCATTCCCGCGTCAACGATGATGAAATTTTTGTTTTCGTTTTTTTTGATGTGGATTATTTTGGTGACTAAAATTCCCGCATTACCGATTAAAAAACGTCCAGGCTCGAAAATGATTTTTTTGTTCATGTCGCCGAATGTCTTTTTCACGGTTTGCATGTATTCCGTTATCAAAGCGTCCGCATCAATGTCGTCAAGGGAGGAATACTGCACACCGACGCCGCCGCCGACGTCGATGTTTTTAACGGTTATGCCGGCGTCTTTCAGTTCGACTATAAAGGATGCCGCTCGGACAAAGGCTTTTTCAAAAGGAGCGCAGCTTAAAATCTGAGATCCGATATGCAAATCTATGCCGCAACAGTTAACGGCACCGCTTTGGTTCATTTTGCGGTATAAAACCATCGCTTCGGCAAAAGAAATTCCAAATTTGTTTTCCTTTTTCCCCGTCGTGATCTTTTCATGCGTTTCGGCGTCGACGTCGGGGTTTAAACGCACAGCCACATTGGCTTTTTTGTTTAAAGCCTTGGCTCTGGCTATGATTAAATCGGCTTCGCTTGCTGATTCGATGTTAATTTGCATCAATCCTTTGGCTATAGCTTCGTCTATTTCCTTTGCCGTTTTACCCACGCCGGAAAAGACGGTTTTTTCCGAATTTATTCCGCATTTTTCCGCCAAATAAAGTTCTCCACCGGAAACGATATCGGCACCGGCCCCATCTTTTGCCAAAAGAGAAACGATTGTCGGATTATAATTGGTTTTTACAGCATAGCATATTGTGTTTTCAATCCCGATCTTTTTCGCGGCGCGGTCGTATATTCGGTAATTTTCTTTTATGGCCTCTTTTGAATAACAATAAAACGGCGTCTCTTCCGTTATGGATGCAACTGGAACTTTTTCGGCGAACAATTCGCCGTTTTCATAATGAAAGCAAGCCGACAACAAATTATTTTTTTTCATCGTCGTTTGCTTTGGGATTTGTATCCGTTACCGGATTTTTTTCTTTCTCAGGCTTGTTTTTTTCGGGAACTCTGTCGGGGGCGGGATAGGTTTTCGGGTAAAAACCGCCTTCTACGTATTTGGGAGCCGCTTTGCGTCCGCATCCCGAAATTAACATTGTAATCAAAACCGATAATGTAATAGTATATAATATATGTTTCATAACGTAGGATTGTAACCTGCATGATAGCCAAGTGTAAATTACTATTTTTGTTTTTTTCGTTTTTCTTTTTTACGGTTGGCACGGTTCGTGCCGAAGAAGAGTTTAAATTCCATTTGCAGCCGAAAAGAGCGCCGTTGTCTTCTTTCGAAGATGAAAATCATTCGGTTTTGCGTCTGTCAAATTTTCGCGATAAAACGGTTATTTTAAACGTGTGGGCGACTTATTGCATTCCTTGCGTATTGGAATTGCAAAGTTTAGAGCAGCTCAGCAAGGACATGGGCGGCAAAATCGAAGTTATCGCGGTATCTGTAGGACCCGACGATCCCAAACAGATAAAGAGTTTTTTTAACAAATACAATATCAAGCATTTGAATATCTATACCGATAAAAGGCGCGCCATTCCTTCCGAATTGGGAATTCCCAGCGTGCCGTTCACGCTTCTTATCAATTCCGCGGGCGCGGAAATTGCAAGGATTGTCGGTAAAGCCGAATTTGATTCGCCGACGATCAAGGCGCAGATAAAAAACCTTTTGCGTAAATTCTGATTATTGATTATGATGACGGCGTGCTTTTTTTAAAAGTTTTTAAAGTGGAGTCTTGTCATGAGCGAAGCCGAAGAAATTGAAATGGTCGATATATCGTGGGAGCAGTTTCATAAAGATTGCCGTATATTGGCTAAAAAATTAATTGAAGTCGGTACTTTTAAAAAAATGGTGGCCGTGACAAGGGGAGGATTATTCCCCGCCGGCATTATCGCCCGCGAACTGGAAATTCGCGATATCGACACTATTTGCATCGCCAGCTATGATGAATACGCTCACGGCAGTTTGGTGCAGATAAAACCGTCGGTCATCGAAGGTGATGGCGAAGGAGTGTTGATTGTTGATGATTTGGTTGACAGCGGCAAGACGTTGGAATTTATTCGCAAAAAATATCCGAAAGCCCATTATGCTACTGTTTACGCCAAAGAGAAAGGATTGAGGTTCGTCGATACCTATGTTTCGATGATGAATTGCTGGGTTTTATTCCCGTGGGAAGGCGTCATGCAACCGGCGAAACCATTGATTTCCGGACGCAAATAACACTCCGGCATAACCGGAAAGGAAACGCGATATGAGTGATGACACTCTATATTTGATAGATGGATCGGGATTCATTTTCCGAGCCTTTTTCAAACTTCCTCAAATGAGTAAAAGCGACGGCACCCCCATAGGTGCCGTTTACGGTTTTACAAGAGCTTTGATGAATTTGGTCAAAAACAACGCTGCTACCCATATGGCGGTCGTTTTCGATGCCTCTCGCAAAACATTCCGACAGGACATTTATCCCGAATATAAAGCCACGCGCCGGGAAACGCCGGAAGCTCTTATCCCTCAATTTCCTTTAATCAGAGAGGCGGTCAGGGCTTTTAATATCAAGGCTGTGGAGATGGAAGGTTATGAGGCTGATGACCTTATCGCCACTTATGCCGCGTTGGGAACGGCAAAAGGCATGAAAGTAAAGATTTTATCCGCCGACAAAGATATGATGCAACTTGTAGGTGACGGGGTCGAGCTTTACGATGCTTTTGATTTTTCATTGGTCGATAATGCCAAAGTAATGAAAAAATTCGGGGTTACTCCGGATAAGGTCATCGAAGTTCAGGCTTTGGCCGGCGACAGTTCCGATAACGTGCCGGGGGTTAAGGGTATCGGTCCGAAGGGAGCCGCAGAATTGGTCAATTCTTTCGGAAGCGTCGAGGAAATCTACGAACATATTTCCGATATAAAAAAGCCCAGAATTCAGTCCTTGTTAAAAGAATATGAGATACAGGCGCGTATTTCCAAACAATTGGTCACTTTATGTCGGAAAGTACCGGTGGAAGTGTCGATTGACGATTTTAAGATCGTGCACAGTAATTACGATAAAATAATGGCTTTTTTAAAAGCTAACGAATTTAAAAGTCTGATGTCGTCTTTGCCGAATTGGCAGAATATCAGGGAAGATACGGTAAAGCGCGTGATCGATGGTCATGTTTCCTATGTGACGGTCGATACTTTGGAAGAATTGCGAAAATGGATAGATCTGGCATTTGAAAAGGGAATTGTCGCTTTTGATACGGAAACGGATAATCTGGACGCTTTTTCGGCGAATCTTATCGGATTTTCTTTATCCGTGAACGAGGGGGAGGCATGTTATGTGCCGCTGGGTCATACGGTTCCCGACAATTCGCTGTTTTCCGAAGAAGTTTCGGTTTCTCCGTTAAAACAGATACCGCTTGCCGACGCGTTAACTGTTCTTAAACCACTTTTAAGTGATCGTTCGGTTTTAAAGATCGGCCATAACATTAAATATGACATGAACGTTCTTTTAAAATATTACGGCAACGATTTTTTTATAACCCCGCTTGACGATACGATGGTTATGTCGTACGCGCTTGACGGGGCAGGGCACCGTCATGGCATGGACGAACTGTCCGAACGGTATTTGAATCACACTACCATAAAATATTCCGATGTCACGGGCAGTGGGAAAAATAAAATTTCTTTTGCGGCTGTTCCTGTTGCCAAAGCGACGGCTTATGCGGCGGAGGATGCCGATATAACGCTTAGATTGTATAATTTTTTAAAAAAACGGCTTTTTACGGAAAAAATGAATACGCTATACGAAGTGTATGACCGGCCGCTGATCAACGTTTTAAGCAGTATGGAACGCAACGGTGTTTTAGTTGATGCAGTGAAGTTAAAGAATTTAAGTCGCGTTTTTGAAAAGAAAATGAACGTTTTAGAGACGGAAATAAAATCGCTTACCGGAGAGGATTTCAACCTTAATTCTCCTTCGCAACTGGGTGAGATTCTTTTTGACAAGATGAAACTGGACGGCGGGGTTAAATCGTCGAAAACCGGTAAGTATTCGACAGACGTCGATGTTTTGGAAGATTTGGCGGAAAACGGTGTCGTGGTTGCGGAAAAAGTCTTGGAATATCGTGGTTTTGCCAAAATAAAAAGCACTTATACCGATGTTTTGCCGACTTTTATCAATAAAAATACGGGACGTATTCATACAGGATATTTGCAAACCGGAACTTCAACGGGAAGGCTGGCTTCTTCCGATCCCAATTTGCAGAACATCCCCGTTCGCACCGAAGACGGACGCAAAATCAGACAGGCTTTTATTTGTCGTGATGGTTATAAAATCTTGTCTGCCGATTATTCTCAGATAGAATTGCGCATTATAGCCGAGGTTGCTGATATTACGGCACTGAAAAGGGCTTTTATCGACAATATCGATATTCACGCTTTGACGGCTTCGAAAGTTTTCGGCGTTCCGATGTCTGAGATGACACCGCAGATTCGCCGTTCGGCAAAAGCGATTAATTTCGGCATTATATACGGAATATCTTCGTTTGGTCTATCAAAGCAATTGGGAATTTCCCGCACCGAAGCCGGTGATTTGATAAAATCGTATTATGCTCAGTTTCCCGAACTAAAAGTTTATATGGATACTACCGTTGAAGAGGCAAAAAAGAACGGTTACGTCAAAACTGTTTTTGGCAGAAAATGTTTTATTGCGGGTATCAACGATAAAAACAGCCGTATCAGAAATTATGCGATGCGTGCGGCTGTGAATGCGCCGATACAGGGAACCGCATCGGATTTGATGCGTTTGATGATGATTGATATGTATGATTGTTTCGCAAACGAAATGATAATGCAGGTCCACGATGAATTGGTTTTTGAAATCAAAAGCGATGAAGTTGAAGCAAAAGCAAAACAAATAAAAGCGATAATGGAAAATGTTTGCCGTTTCTCCGTTCCTTTGGTTGCCGAGGTAAATATCGGTGACAATTGGGATGAGGCGCATTAAATAATATCGAATTCGGATAAGAATTCGCCTATTTTTTGCGTTTGCCGTCAAAACTGGCAATGAAAAGCGCGGACAAAAATGTAAGGCAAACCAAAACGTGAGTTTGTTTCTAACAGACCTGTTTGTGACGATACAGAAAGAGTATTATTCTTCTTTGTCGTCATGAACCGCGGTAACCAAAGCATTCAAAACATCGTCTGTCCCTTTTCCGGATACCGCCGACATTAAAAACGTTTCTTTTTTGGCCGAGCGCTTGATGCGCGTTTTTATTTTATTCGCTGTTTCTTTGTCAACGGCGTCGATTTTGTTAAGGGCTATTATTTCCGGTTTGTCATATAAAACGCGGTCGTATTTTTTTAGCTCTTTTCTGATTATCTTATAGTTGACCAAAGGATCTTCGGCGGTTATATCGATAATATGCAAAAGGATTTTTGATCTTTCCACGTGTTTTAAAAAACGGTCTCCCAATCCAGTCCCTTCGGATGCTCCTTCGATTAATCCTGGAATATCGGCGATAAGGATTTCCTGTCCGTGAATTTCGGCGATGCCCAAATTGGGATGCAAAGTTGTGAATGGGTAATCGGCTATTTTAGGCTTGGCGTTGGATACCGCCGATAAAAAAGTCGATTTGCCTGCGTTGGGAAATCCCAACAAGCCGACGTCAGCAATGATTTTAAGTCGCAACCATATCCATAACTCCTCTCCAGGATAACCAGGATCCGCTCTTCGCGGCGATTGGTTGGTGGACGTTTTATAATGAACGTTGCCAAAGCCGCCGTCGCCTCCTTTGGCAACGACAAATCTTTTCCCTTCAGTATCCATATCCACGATTAGAGTTTTTCCATCTTCTGCTAAAACTTCGGTTCCTACAGGAACTTTGATAATCAGGTCTGCTCCGTTGCGGCCGTTACACTGTTTGCTCATCCCGCCTTCGCCTACTTCGGCCTTGAAATGTTGCTGATAGCGAAAATCAATCAAGGTGTTTAAATTGGATACCGCCAACAAAATGACATCGCCACCTTTTCCGCCGTCGCCGCCGTAAGGCCCACCGAATTCAATGTATTTTTCGTGGCGGAAAGCCGATGAACCTCTGCCGCCGTTACCCGCTTTAATAAAAATTTTGGCCTGATCCAGAAATTTCATAAAACACCTGCACAAAAAGGAGAGATAACATTATATGTATATCTCTCCCGTTGTCTATATTTCATTGACGAAAAAAAATTGTTGTTATTTCACGTCAACAAATTTCTTTGCGTCTGCTTTGGTTGAGAAAACCACTTTTCCCTCGGCTAAAGCGAACAAAGTATGATCTTTCCCCATACCCACATTTTCGCCTGGATTGAATTGAGTTCCTCTTTGTCTGACAATGATGTTGCCAGGGATAACTTTCTCACCGCCAAATTTTTTAACGCCTAAACGCTTGCTTTCCGAGTCGCGTCCGTTTCTCGAACTACCGCCTGCTTTCTTGTGTGCCATGACTGTTTATCCTTCTATTTAATGCTTAACCGACAATGTCTAAGATCTTGACAACAGATACTTGTTGTTTATGACCCTTTTTACGACGATAATTGTGTCTGCGTCTCTTTTTAAAGATCACGACCTTTTCATTTCTGGCATTGGCGACAACTTCACCGACAACTTTCGCTCCGGCAACGGTAGGATTACCGACTTTATCGCCGACTATCAGAACTTCTTCGAAATTCACTTTCGAGCCTGCTTCCGCTCCAAGTTTCTCAACTCTGATGATATCGTCTTTCGCAACTTTATACTGTTTGCTACCAGTTTTAATAACTGCAAACATTCCCTAAATCCTTACAATTATAAATTCCAATGAAAAACACTTATAATATTTTATTCGTCTTTTGTCAAGATTGTTTTTACCGATTTACTTTTTGTTGTTGTTATCGGCTGAATATAATATATCGTTATTGTCAACCGAAGCAT
>Ga0310786_10013642_pt1 | contig 10023 bp, 8 predicted proteins | sample AusTroGonzalo_MG_FD_203881 | JGI IMG/M metagenome (GOLD analysis project Ga0310786, IMG submission 203881) | Bovine rumen microbial communities from tropical cattle in Woodstock, Queensland, Australia - Gonzalo_03 (v2) (version 2) | ecosystem: Host-associated > Mammals > Digestive system >... | reverse complement strand
AGAGTATTTATAGTTTATTTGATTTTTTAAAAAAAATATTATATAATTTATATGTAAATAAAAAATGTTAGTAGTTTAAATACAAAATAATCTTGGCTCATTCTGCTAGCGAATAGAGTTTACAATTAATTTTGCATTATTATAGTTGAATTGCAATATATACTATAATGTCCAAAACGTTGCACGTGGAGTGTAAAAATTTAGGTGTGAGTCCTAACTAATTATTTTTAAAAGTTTAGGGTTTATCGGAACTTTTCTTTTCAAAAAAAGGTACGAACATATTGTTCCATGGTGAAATGGCAACACACATGACTTTGCAGAAACGCGAATAATAAAATGAATATAACAAATCAATTAGGTCAAATAACTGAATTAAGATGTCAACTTGATTTTTGTGAAAGAGGAATAGTTTTATCACAACCTACAAATCCGTCTAGTAGATATGATTTTATAGCTGAAATTAATAATAAATTGTATAGGATACAATGTAAAACTGCTCATGAAGAGAGCAATAATAGAATTTCCATTAGAGCAATAAGTAAAAATTGGAATAATGGAGATACTCATAATTACATTGGAGAAATTGATTATTTCTATACAAATTGGAATAATAAAGGATATTTAATCCCTATAGAATTATTTACTGAAACTAATAAAACAAAATTTTTAAGACTTGGAGAAGAAACTCAATATATAAAAAATGATAGTATTAAACCTTTGTATGGGAAAAACTATGAAATAGATGTTATATTAAAATCTTTAGGCTTAGAAGTAAATATAATTACTATCGAAAGTAGTGAAGAAAGACAGAGAGCTAGAGAAGATAGAAATGATGTTAATAAATGTATTGACTGTGGTAAAATTATAAAGAAGGAATCTACAAGGTGTACAGAGTGTTATAAAATTTTTAATCATCCAAAAGATATTCCTTCAAGAGACGAATTAAAATCGTTAATAAGAATATTACCTTTTACAAAGATAGGAGAAAAATATGGAAGAACCGATAACGCTATTAGAAAATGGTGTGATGGCTATTCTCTTCCACGAACAAAAGCTGACATTAATAAAATCAGTGATTTAGATTGAGAGTTAATTTAATTTATTAGGGAGAGTTTTAGCAAACTCATGCATGTCTAGATTCGAGTCCTAGTGGAACAACCAAAGTTTTTTATGGAGATACTGCGATGACGATGTTCTAACTCCTTAACAAAAGTAACATAAAGTCAGCCTTGCAGCGGGTGAATAATAGCTGTATTGGGTGGGGTCGACCTTCCGCCTTGAAAGTTCTTTTAGCGGAGAATAAGTAAAAAGTAGTGCACTACATAGGCTGTTCATGGGCTAGTAATTCCAATGGCTAGAATGCTTGACTTGCAATCAAGAAGTTGGGAGTTCGAGTCTCCCCTGGTCCACCATATGTCATAATAGTTTAATGTAAAACTCTGATTTGATTTAGAAGTCAATCAGTAATGCAAGTTCAAATCTTGCTTATGGCTATTTACTTACATCACAAACCTTCCTATAAAAATGTGATTAGTGAGCTTTCAAAGCTCGCTGTGCGGAAATGTTTTACTCATCACCTCTTTTCGGCATTTCCGCACAGGGGGTTTTGAAAATATGGGCTTGTATTAGTTTCGACTGGTATAATTAAATATTAAAATACAAGTAGTAGGCAGTTACTTTAAAGGCAATAAATAAAATAAATGGAAAATTATTTTCAAAAATTACTAATAAAGTTAAATCTTTATTCGCATTTAATTGCGTAGCCTTTGCGTAAGGTTAAGTAACTTCTATATTAGTATCGGTAAGCAATCAGAAAAAGTATAGTCGTATTAACAAGCAAGGATTGCCGCATAGTTAAATTCTTCTTTTGTATGATTTACTATTGTGAATTAACTTTATACAGAAGCCTTCTCTGAACGTGAGTGAACATAATGAGATAAGGATCGAATCATCACTCTGACACTGATAAATCAGTTAAAGCTTGTAATGTAAGAATGAGATTTTTAATATAAAATTATATTAGGACGGGAGTGCAACTCTCCCCAGGTCCACCAGATGAAAAACAAAGGAGTTAGATAATATGAAAAAATTTTTATTATATCTATTAAGATGGCAATTATCTACTCCTATATTATATATATGTTTAAATTATTTACATTTTTCTACTTTTTGAAATACAATATTATCTAATTTAATCGGTGGTTGTATTTTCTTCTTTGTAGATAAAAAAATTTTTAAATAATTTGCTTCGATAGCTCAGTAGGTAGAGCGCTTGACTGTTAAATATTAGCAGCCTTATAAGGAAACTTATAAGTGAAAATTTCGCTAATTCGGGGAAAGCTAAGTAGAAATATATGCTAATCCCGAGCAAGAAATATTAAGGAGAATGATTATAGTGAACACAAAAAGAATAGGAAATATTGGAGAAGCTAAAGTTTTATGTAAATTTGTTGAGTTAGGCATTCCAGTTTATATTCCTTTTGGAGATAACGAAAAAGCAGATTTAATTGCTGATTTTAATGGAAAACTTAACAAAATACAAATAAAAACTTCTCAAAAAGCAGAAGATGGAAAAATGATTTTTGATTTAACGTCTTCAACATTACATAGAAAGAATGGAGAAAAACATATTTATACTAATAATGAAATAGATTATTTTGCTTGTTACAATATTGCAAGAGATAAAATTTTTTTAGTAAATATAAATGATGCTCCAAACACTGCTATTACTATTCGTTATGAAAAATCTAAAAATAATCAAACTCAAGGAATTAAATTTGAACAAGAATATTTAATTGATAATATTTTATGTGTAGAGACTTTACACGAAACGCCTAAGGATATTATCTAAGGTGAAGAGAAAGTCCAGACCACAATAAGAAATTAATGTGGTAAAGTAATCAAGTGGTCACAGGTCCGAGTCCTGTTCGAAGCGCCAGATGCGGGATTGGCGCAGTTGGTTAGCGCGTTCGTCTGATACACGAGAGGCCCCAAGTTCAAGTCTTGGATCCCGCACCATTTAAAAAGGAGAATTTCTATGGAAAAAATTTGTAAAAAATGTGGAGTTATAAAAGATATTTCTTTATTTGCTAAAAATGGAAATAGTACTAGAACATATTGTAAAGAATGTGAAGCTGCTAGAGCAAGAGAAAACTATCAAAAGACACAAGAATATATAAGAAATTTAAAAAATAAATGTGAATTTTGTGGTTATGATAGAAATCCTGCAGCGCTAGAATTCCATCATCCAGACGACAATAAAGATACAGAAATTGCAAAACTTGCTTCAAAATCTTGGTCAAAACCATTAAAAGAAAAGATTGACAATGAAGTTGCTAAGTGCATTGTTATTTGTGCTAATTGTCATAGAGAGGAGCACCATAGAGATTTAAATAGATATTAGATCCTAGAATGAGCACCATATATCTCTATAGTTTAATGGATAAAACACAAGGCTACGGACCTTACGATCTGGGTTCAACTCCTAGTAGAGATACCATATTTTGTATATTAACAATAGGTTTTCCATTTTATTTATCCTATTGTGTGAAAATTAAAAATAAAATGTTCCTTCCTTTCTCAGAGCAGGTGGTCTGGTGTAAATTATAGCATAGCTCTTTAATTTATATATTGATTTTTTAAAAAAATTATTATATAATATTTATATAAAGAAGAAAGGAAATGATTAATTATGAGATTATGGCATATTAAAATGCTTGATGTATTACCAAAAGAGCAATTAGTTTCTCAATGGAGAGAAGTTAGCGCAATTGCGGGAGCTATTCAAAAAAATGGTACTCCAAATCATATTTTAGTTAATTTTGTATTAGATTATGATTATGACCATTTAATTTCATATGCTTATTATTTAAGACAAGAAATGACTAAAAGGGGTTACCGCACAATGAGTAATGTATGGGAAAAAATAGTTAGTTTAAAACCTAATTATAATTTATTACCTATTGATGAAGTTTATAAAAATAGAATGGATAATCTATATTTAATTATATGTTTTTATAATTTATATGAGAAATTTATGTGTGGAGGTTTTTCAGAAATAGCACCTATATTAGAAAAAGTAAAATATCTTAACTTACCTTTATAATATTATTTGATTTTTTAAAAAAATTATTATATAATATTTATATAAAGGAAGTGATAAAAATGAATGAATTTTTTAATAAAGAAATAGAATATTTTTGGGAATATAATTATCCTTTTGGAGAAATATTTTTAAAAAATATTTTTGGTAATAAATATAAAAGACATTACTCTTTAGGCGGAGATGGGATACTTAATTTAATATTTGTTGATGATAAAATTTATGAAATAGATTTTAAAAAAGCAACTAAAATGTTAGTAACCGATGGAAAGAAAGCTGCAAGAGATGATGTAAAAAATGATATTATTTATTTAATTTGTGAAGAATTAGGTAATAATAATATAGAATATACAGTTAATAGTGGTAAATATATTACTTTTAAATTAAATGGCTATATTGCTAAAATTGAGGTTATTAAAAAATTAAAAATGCCTCAATAAAAATATTATACTACTTAATTAGTAGTATTCTAATAATATATAAAAAAAGAGAGGTAAAAGGTAGAGATTATTCAATAGTGATATGACTAAAATAAACTCCTTGGTTAGGGTGAGACATATCTCAATAGACCTGAAAAACCCTTTATATTATTAGAATAGTGCTAATTAAGCACAATACTTACTGCTCAAGAAGTAGATAAGTCCTATTGCAGAGAAATCTGTAAATGTTCTGTCAGACGATTAATAAAATACCAGGTATAATTGGTGGTATCTTATAACCTTAAGATAAAATAAGACTTAAGAAAAAATACCTGAACAGGTGGAGAATCGGGACTCCTGTTAGAGAATTTTAGCTCATTGACCTAGTGTTAATAGAGCGGAGAGAGCGGAAACGTTCTCATAGAGCGGGACCAGGGATGGAGAAGGCTGAATACCGCAATATAAATTAGGAAAGTTCTCCAATTTAGCTCATTATCTAAATGTTAAAGGAGCGGAGGTTTCTGCTACTGTACCGTTTAAAAGCAGTAGTGATACGTATCTAGGTTTCTTACGGATTGTTCTTCCATAAAAAGAAACAAACCACTTTTATGCCGACTTGGCGCAATTGGTAGCGCATCTGACCTGTAATCAGGCGGTTGTGAGTTCGAGTCTCTCAGTCGGCACCAGATGCGGGTGTAGTTTAATGGCTAGAATGTGAGTCTTCCAAACTCAGGACGTGGGTTCGACTCCCATCACCCGCTCCAATTAATTATTTGATTTTTTAAAAAAAATGTTATATAATATATATGTAAATAAAAAAGGCATTACAGAAACGATTAGAGAGAGTAGAGTGAGATATGGTATCTAATAAGCCTGTATGTAAGTCCAATCCATAAGACCGCTCACATTGGTATTATGGACTTGATATGCAGGATTAGGCAAGTGGTTAAGCCACCGCACTTTCTATGCGGCAACAAGGGTTCGAATCCCTTATCCTGTACCAGATTTTGGGATTGTGGTCCAATGGTTAGGACAGTGCCCTGTCACGGCACAGGTCGGAGTTCAATTCTCCGCAGTCTCGCCAATTTTATACGTCCTTAGTGTAATGGGAGCACAGCAGACTTCAAATCTGTAAAGACTGGGGGTCCATCCCTGGAGGTGTGGGTTCGAGTCCTACAGGGCGTGCCATATACCTGTAAGAAGGGAAATCTTTAAACAGGTGCCGAAAATCCTAGACTTGATATGTGTAGGTCTATTTATGACAAATAGTGTTATCTAAGGTTGTTTGATACTATCAGCCTTATAAATCAATGGGAAGTATCCGTTCGTGATAAATGAGAAATGCGAGATTTATTAACCTTGTAAGCTAAGGTTTAGACTAGAGATAGGTTAAATCGAAAGAATAGGTTTGTTTAATTCGTCATAGTTAAACAGCCGTGCATATAGGGGTGTCGTTCAATGGTAGGACTCTGGTCTCCAAAGCCAGGTATCTGGGTTCAAATCCTAGCGCCCCTGCCAGCGGAAGTGTCGGTTATGTATCTTTACCGAGATTTAGTATTATAATATCGCCACCGCCGCCGCATTTGATTTTTTTAAAAATTTATTATATAATATATATGTAATAAATAAAAAATGTTCTTTGAAAAGTAAATAATTTTGAACCATATGAAAGACTTGGGACTGCAACCCAAGTATGGACAACTTGTCAACTTCATAGTTTGAGGTGGGAATCTCGAATGGACGGAGATGGTGGAAAGGTAACGGACTGCCGCAATATGTTAATAGCATAAAAAAGATAAGTTGGTGGAAATATAATTACTTAAATAATGTATATTTTCCTATTGTTGAAATCTTGACAGCTCAGTGAGTGTGTAAAGTAGAGAACCTGGTATCTGTGGTGGATATAGGGTAGGAAAAATCTCTATCAAGACCAATAATCAATTAATGCAGTTGATGGACGGAAACGTCCTATAAAATAGGAAAATAGTGCGAGTAGCGGAAATCTGCATATAATACTTAGGAAAAAGATAGTGCTGAAAATCTTATAAATTTTGCCTGAACGCCCGTGAAAGTAGTGAGTATCAATCTCATGTAGTTTTAGACCGAAAGGTTGGATATAGAAGATTATGAGGTCGCTCCTTGTATGAGGCTCTATATTCGCTAGGGACAGGAGTTTACTTAGTTATATTTTTAATGTGAGGAACATCAAATTATTTATTTTTCAAAGAATGTCCTTAAATTTTTTATAGATGGAAGCTGTATTGTTCGTTATTGGAAATACACATGGGACTGTTGGGTTGGTTCGGGTCTCTTGAGAGTTCTTTTTTTTTATATGCCTGATTGGGAGAGTAGGTTTAATCCAGCGATTTGCTAAATCGCCAGTCGAAGAAATTTGGCTCATTCGTTCAAATCGAATATCAGGCGCCATGGGTCTATCGTTCAGTGGTAGGACACTACACTTTTAATGTAGGTACCCAAGTTCGAATCTTGGTGGACCCACCAGATGGTTAGATAACAAAGTTGGTCTATGTGGGAGACTGAAAATCTTCAGATCTTGGTTCGATTCCAAGTCTAACCACCATTACAGATGCATGATGGAATTGGTATACATCAGGCACTTAAAATGCCTGGCTCGTAAGAGATTAAGGGTTCAACTCCCTTTGCATCTACCAAATGCCCGCCTACGCAAATTGGCAAAGCGGCTTGACTTAGGATCAAGTGTTTCAGAGTTCGACTCTCTGGGTGGGTACCATATGGGTAATCGGCGAAGATGGCGAGTCGCGCTTGACTGTAAATCAAGTACCATTGGTTGAGGAGGTTCGAATCCTCTGTTGCCCACCATGCCTAGTTGTGATAATTGGTAGTCAGCTCGTCCTGAAAACGAGTGCACCTATAGGGTGTTAAAGGTTCAAGTCCTTTACTAGGCGCCATAGATGTCCCATTAGTCTAGTTGGATAAAACAAGGCTCTTCTAAAGCCTCATCCGAGGTTCGAGTCCTCGATGGGACACCATTTTTAATAGGAGGAAAAATTATGGAATTAGGAAAAATTCATACAATACCAACAGTAGATTTAGTTAATATCCTTACTGAAATAGTAGATCAAGAGGAAAAAAATATAATTATATATGAATTAACTTATAGAATGTATGTACCTTTCAATAGTGAAGTAACTTTTGAGGAATTATTATTAATAAATGGGTATGTACCAACAAATAATAAAAGAAAAATTAAATAACGGAAATAAGGGGAGTGTTATTCCTATATCTCGCTATATAGCGGCATAGTTCAGTTGGTTAGAACGCGAGATTTATAATCTCGAAGTCGCAGGTTCGAGTCCTGCTTCCGCTACCAGTAGATTTTTCCATAATATGGGAATGCACCTTAATAATAAAAGCTATCTTTAATAGGTAGCATTGAGTAGATATATAAATTCTCTCTTCTATGAAATATTAGAAAAATACCTACACAATTAAGGAGTATAGGTGGTTGTGGTATATCTATTCAATGGTGCTTATAAGGAGTACCAAGAAATCACAATCCTTTAACGTGTGATTAATTTAAAATTTTGTATATGCTATTTACTAATTAAGTTTGTAAGTAGCATTGAGTAGATATAGACTGGTGTATACAAAAGGTTCGATTCCTTTTTGAAAAGTCTGGTGAGTTTGTTATACCAATAGCAAAGAATACTAATAGGTTCAATTCCTATTCTTGGTTATATCTACTGAATGGTACTTATAAAGTATCTGGTATCCCATAAAAAATTCGAGAAAATAAAACATTAATTAAAAATGTTTTATTTTCAAATGTTATGGTGAATGTAGTTTAATGGTAGAACCCTAGATTGTGGATCTAGTAGTGAAAGTTCAATTCTTTCCATTTACCCCATTTTAACAAACGAAGGGGATTTTTTATCAAAATGCTAAAAAATTATTTAAAAAGGAGAAAATATAATGAAAACCAATAATTCAGTAGGGCTGCCCTCCTCATTGAGAGGGATAGCAAGTAAGAAGAAGAGGGTTATTATTGTATTTATTACAATGATAATAAGTTTGTTAATAATATCTTTATTACAATTTAGTAAAGACAGAAGTACAGAAGTACCTGTGTATGCAACAGGAAATGAAGTTACTGTTGAAGAAAAGAGTAAAGATTTCTTAGAAACTTTAATTGATAATAAAATTGAAGAATTAAAAGAAAAAGGTTATAATAATATAACTTATATGAAAAAAGAAGATTTAAAATTAAATATGTTAAGTGATAAAAATATTGAAGAATATGTATTAAGTGATTATGAATTTTATGCAGAATACACAATAGTAGAAGTAGATAAGAAAGAATATGTTTTTAAATCTTCAACTGAGGCAAATGCTTTTATTAAAAAGTTACAAAAATATGAGAACAAGACTTATAAAACAAATAATAAAATAAAGCAGATTGGAAAAGAGACCTTACAAGATACAATAGATGAGATTATATTGAGTAAGAAAATTGTTGCCGAAAAGGCGGCAGCAGCGGCTAAAAAAGCTAAAGCTCAGAAAGAAGCTGAAGCCAAGGCTAAAGCAAAAAAGGCGGCAGCCGCAAAGAAAACAAATAAAAGTAGCAATACAAACTCTAAAAAGAAAACTACTACAACTACTAAAAAAGTAGAAACTCAAACAGAGGTAAAACAGGAGTCAAATCAAAAGACCTCCGCAATTGGTATTGCTATTGTAAATTATGCTAAGCAATTTAATGGTAAAAGATATGTTCGTGGTGGACAATGAAATGGAGAATATCCATATGTACCAACTGATTGTAGTGGATTTACACAAGGCGTTTATAGACATTTCGGTTATAAATTACCAAGAACCGCAAGAGATCAAGCAAAAATTGGTAAATCAGTATCTTGGAATAATTTACAACCAGGAGATTTAGTATTTTATAGCGGAAATGGTGGAAAAAGTGTTACACATGTTGCTATATATATTGGTAATGGAAAAATTATTCATGCACAAACTCCACAACACGGAATTGGTATAACTACCGCAAATATAATGGTTAAAATGGGCGCAAGAAGGATTATTTAATATAATCTTGACAAAAAAGAAAAATTTTGATATAATATAAATGAAGAATTTGTAAAGATTCTTTATTTCATTCCCTTTCTCTCTCCCTTAGGGGAGAGTTTTTTTGTGCAATAAAAAATGTAATTGATTTATTTAAAAAATTGTTATATAATATATATAAGAAAGGTAAGTGATAAAGTGAATAAAGTATATTATATATTGTTTATGGTGATGATGCTAATGCTTGATACATTGGTAATATTAGCTTATAAAGTGATGGACGAACCTATGCATTATAGGTATTATTATGAATATGTAGGGTTAGATGGACAGATAGGAAGATCATCAACTTGCTATACAATAGAAGATGGAAGGGATTTTTGCAGAGATGTAAAAAATATATATCCTGTAATTAAATATAAAAAAGTAAAAGAGAAAAAATAATATTATTGA
>Ga0310786_10013641_pt1 | contig 10023 bp, 13 predicted proteins | sample AusTroGonzalo_MG_FD_203881 | JGI IMG/M metagenome (GOLD analysis project Ga0310786, IMG submission 203881) | Bovine rumen microbial communities from tropical cattle in Woodstock, Queensland, Australia - Gonzalo_03 (v2) (version 2) | ecosystem: Host-associated > Mammals > Digestive system >... | reverse complement strand
CTGTTCATCAAGTCCGTCACGTTCGTACCCGCCAAGCTCACCGACAACAAGGCACTGATGAACTCAGACCCGTCGTACCTCGCCAACCTGTATAACCAGGACGAGGAAACCCGTGCGCGATTCCTCGACGGAAACTGGAAGTACAAGGCCGTCGGCACGGACATCATCAAGATAGAACACATGGAGAAGTTCTACGCCAATGCGGAGCAGTTGGGTGACAACCAGAGGTATATCACCTGTGATGCTGCCTTTGACGGAGGTGACAAGTGCGTGTTCTGGCTTTGGATAGGCAACCACATGGCAGACGTTGAGGCTTGCAGCCTTGACTCCAAGCGGACGTTGCAGTTTGCCCGTGAGCTGATGGAGAGGTGGCGTGTCAGGGAAGACCATTTTGCCTACGACCTCATCGGTACGGGACAGGTGTTCAAGGGGTTCTTCCCCAAGGCCATACCGTTCAATGCGAAGGAGGCCGTCGATGACAAGTACAAGGGAATGTACTACAACATCAAGGCTCAGTGCTTCACCTATTTCGCAGACCACATCAAGGACGGCACGTATTCCATCTCACCGCTGTTGCTCGAAAAGCGTTTCAGCGGAAGGAACTACAAGAACAAGACCGTACGCGAACTGCTGAACGAGGAGAGACGCTGCATAAGGTTCAGGGAGGACGACCCGACGCGAGTGATTGACAAGGCCAAGGGCATGAAGAAGATAATACACCGTTCGCCCGACTGGATAGAGGCAGCGACGATACGCGAGATATTCAACATCAAGCACGTACACCACAAGCCTAAGAACCTGGGGCTTCTCGGTGGCATGAACAGACAGGTAAAGAGAAGATTCACAACATTTAATGATAATTTCAACTTCGGAGGAAGGAGATGGTAGGAAAAACCTGACCTGAAAGCCTGCACTCCATTAAACTCCAAAAGATATGGCAGTAAGAGATCTATTGACGAAGCAGCCGTTCTACAGGCTTGCAAACGGTGGCAAGGAGTCACAGGCATACAACAAGCCTGTGTACGTCCGAGACATGAAGTACACCGAAAGAAAACAGATGGGGTGTATAATGACGCAGACGGACTACCTCGAAGAGTACTATCCGTTCTCTCACAGGGTGATGTCTAACTTCTACTTCCCTGAGTTCTACAACTACTCGACGGAAACAAACGAGGAAGGCAAGGATGAAATCAAGTTCCACCGAGAGGAAACCTTCCGCATCGGCTCTACCTTGCAGGGGCTTATCACCGTCCAGCAGCTCGTACACCTCACGGGCAACGACATCCATTTCGAGCTGACCGACGAGAAGGTGTCGGCAGATACGAGCGAACTCTTCAAGGTGTATCAGAAGGGATGGCTCACGAAGAACATGGAGGTGGCCTTCTACAAGCTGGCAGAGAGCGTGAAGGTTACGGCTGACGCTGCAATCGTCTGCTACATGAACAACGGCAAGTTCGGATGGCGTTCCCTGTCCTTCCTGACGGGTGACACGCTCTTCCCGCATTACGACCCCCTGACGGGCATGATGACGCGGTTCGCCCGCAAGTTCTCAAGCTACGACGAGTCTGGCAAGGAGGTCATTTCGTGGGTTGAGGTGTGGGATGACAAATACCTCACAAGATACAAGCAGGCAACGACGGGTATCAAGGGTGCTGTCAATGCAGTCAAGGACTATTTCGGCATGGAGGGCTACGAGGTCGTTTACCGTCAGCGTCACGGATTTACGCGCTGCCCCGTGGTGTATATGCGCGACAAGGACAACGGCCCGTGCTGGAACATGGTGCAGCCGCTTATCGACGACTACGAGGTGGCACTTTCGTACTTTGCAAAGAACAACGCTGCCGCAGCACTGCCCGCATACAAGATGAAGGGCGACGACATCAATATCGAGGGCGATATGCTCGGACGTGTCAGGGCGTTCACCATGGGTAAGGAGGATGATGTTGACATCATACAGCCAAACGGCCTGTCTGAGAACTACACGAAGTTCGTGGAGTACCTTCTTAACGAGATATTCCAGGGTGCATTCATCGTCAAGCAGCCCGAATTGAAATCGGGTGACACGCCTACGGGAACGATGAAGCTCTACTATGCACCGTCGCTCGACAAGGCAGAGCTGGAGGCGAAGGACTACAAGCAGGCCGTCACCGACTTGCAGTCACTCTTCTGCGAGGGCTACGGCATGGAGCTGAGCCAGATGACCAAGTTCCTTGACCTGAATGACCGTATCTTCGGATGGATCATTCCATTCGTACACGAAAATACAAGCAGCCTTATCGCTGACCTTGTGGCATCCAAGAACGCAGGCATACTCTCAGTATCGTCAGCAACCGAACACCATCCTTACTCAGCGAATGACGAGGTAGACCGCATCACCAAGGAGGTCAAGGCAGAGCAGCAGGCAGACCGCCTCTATCAACTCAAATCGACACAGACACAATAAATTCCTATACTGTTTATAATGTTAGATTGTTTTGTTAGTAAGAAAGGGAAACCGCTTGTGATAAGTAGTTTCCCTTTTCCCTATTTGCGCCTGTCGTAGCGTTTTATTGTACTGCCGTCAAGCGGTATCGTCTCGGCTGTCGACTCGTCATACAGAGACACAAACACCTTTGACATATCCCTTGCAATGATTTTCAAGTCCGTATAATGCCTGAGATATACATTGCCAACGGAGAAGTCCCTGAAAGTTATCTCACCGCCACAGTTACCAAGGAACACCCACGTTCCGCTTTCGGCATCCCTGATATTCACACTCTCGTCGATAAAGATATTCGATTCGTGCAACACGTCCTTCGGGAAGGCCTCCTTGATGAAATCATAGTCGAACCACTCCTGTTTCAGGGAAAAGTCTATGCCGCGCTTGTAGATCGTCAGAAGTTCGACAAGTGACAAGTCCCTGTTCCATATATTCTTCTGCCAGTCCTCGCACAGACCCGCTTTGATGGCCTTTGTGCGCAATACCCGATTAATCTCCTTTATATCCATGTCATTCGATATTTACTCCAACATCCTGTTTCATGCCTTTGCCGAGCAAGTCCTTCACGTCCACCCATCCAGCGTCATTGCCTTCTCCGTGTTCCTCAGACCATTTCTCTGCGGCCTTCTTCAATGCCTTGCTATCGGCCTTGGTGTTGTCGAACTCACCTTTCTTGCGCTTCTTCTTCTCCTTGTCGCGCCCGTAGTCAACAACGCTCACGTCTGCTGCGATAAGCTCTATCTGTGCGTTTGTCAGCACCCAATTCATGTAGTAGCCTATTCCGCTGATGGGTATTCCCAAAAACCTCAGAGGCTCCATTAGCCAAGGATGCTTCTGCGCTATTTCCCATCTTTGGCCAAACGAAGTTCTTGAAGGGTACGCTCGGCTTCCGCTTTCGTCATCTGCTTCTGAGTGTCCCTCAACACGGTCAGTAACATTGTACCGTTCAAGTAGGCCACCGCCGCCTCCTGCTGAGTTTTTTTTTGAGCCATTTCTATGATTGGCACAAGTTCCTGTGCGTTATACTGCCTCACGTAGTAATACCAACGCCATTTGAGCCAGTAGAAGAGGTGGCTTTTCCAGAAGCCGTTGAGAACGATAAGTGCAGCAGCCTGACAGAGGATCTTGCTGTCATTACCATCCTTCAATGTAAGGCACGTTATCCACTCCGTCGTTGCAGGGTGCATCCACTTTACCTTGAACGTTTTTCCACGAACAACGACATCATCCGACCAATTCTTCCTGACCGACATCTGCAACTGCTCGTCCTCGCGGGTAGCTTCCTTGATGATTTTCTCATTTTTTTTCATACACCTTATATATTATAGTCTTGGAACAAACGAAAATATCACATAGCAAACACACGACCTGTGAAAGGGAGGGTAGTGGTCTTTGTTGTCAATCGGCCAAAAGATTCCGACGTGGCTCTGACATTCATCGCAGGGATAAGAACTGCCACGGAGAACAAAGTAACCCTTTGCACCTTTATCCTTATTATCGAGATATAACCACTCCATCCACCCGTCAGCTATTGCCGCTTCACAGATGAGATCCAAAGCAACCGATGACGAAATCGGTGAGCCTTTACCATAGTGCGGCTCTTCCAAGTCCATACCGTCAGGAATCGTTATCTCACCGCCTTGCGCCTTCTCTTTCGCCTCGGTGATAATCGGGTTATGCCAAGGGTCTTTCAAGTTGTCCTTGACTGAGGCCAACATCTTCTGACAGCCGTAGTCAAGCAACTTTCCCGCACCATAGACGGCCATCACCTCATTGGCAAAGGTATGCACACGGCTCGATACGCGCCCTTGAAGGTTGTCACCCTCTATGTCGCGGTTGATATAGGCGAAGATAAGGTCTTTCCTGTCGTGTTCATCCTGTGCAAGCAAAACGCAGTCGCTCATTATCTGCTCGATAAGATCGAGAATCAGAAGCTCCATATCTGCCTCCGAATTACCCATGCTTGAAAAGAGTGCATTCAGCATATATTCGGCATATAGCATAAGCAGCTCTTCGATGCGTCGTGACATCGACCTCTGGTTGCGCAAGCGATCCCGAAGATACGCCTTCGCCTCTTCAAGCATTTCCTCAGTATAGTCAGTCTGCGCCATTATCCTCTTCCTCCAATTTCTCCAACTCGTCAGAAATCTCCTGCATCTGCCCGACCTCCTCCAAGGCTTTCCTGTCCTCTTCCTCGGTGGGTTTCTTTTCCAATGATGCCTCATAGTCGTTCTGCTCCTTCAACAGCTTCGCTATACCCTCGCAGAAAGGCATCTCCTGTTTCGTTGAGAGTGCCACAAGGTCGTGAAGGTACGTCGTGGAGATGAACATCACCGTAATGAGCGAGTGCAGATATTCCTTCACGTTCTCGTCCTCCGCAGCGCGTTTCATAATGTTCAGCATCATGGCAAACATCATCGTCGTGTCGCTCCAAGTGATTTTCCAGTTGGAAACGACGGTCTTCAATACAACGTACTGACCATGCGCGTTCTTCTCCACGCCAAGCAGGAAGTTACCCACCTGCAACCATTTGTCCTCGTTCTTCTTCTTTGCCATAGCCTTACAGATTAAATACCCTTTCCCAAAATCCACGCCTCTTTAGCCGCGTGTTCTCCTTCTCAAGCGTCGTGTCCTTTTCCTCAAGTTTGTGGATGTACTTGTCCTTTCGTTCAATCACCTCCTTCAATGTGGAAACGCTGTCATGGACCTCTCTTTCCCTTGCTGACAGCAGATTGGACTCCTGCTTCTGTCTCTGAATGACTTCTTCCTTCTTGTTGATAAGCTCTTTCAGGGCCTGTATCGACTGCTCAAGAACGATTATCTGCGCCTTCAACTCATTCACCTGCGCCACCGTAGGTCGCACCCTTTTCTTCTTCTCACTCATAGTCGCTTGTATTTGATTGGTTAGACATTTCCTCTTCCGCACCCTCGGTCAGGTAGTCGAGCGCACCGCCATTGTCCTCTGGCTTGTTGAAGTCGTCCGCACCTGAGAAATCACCGTTAGCCGCCTTCTCACGCGCCTCCTCGATGGTCATGGTGTCATCGACACGGATAGTGCCGTCAAGACGCGGCACGTTCGATATCTTGTATTTTCGGAAAGGCAGCTCATTGTACTTCATGGCAGCATTGAACTTTCCTCGCATATATTTCAGCTCTGCCTCGGTACACGCCTGTATGTGCTTCTCCCGCGTATCGAGGAACAAGCCTTCACGTCTCAGCACGTCAAGCGTCTTTGCTATATCGTACAGAGGCCTTCCGTCGGCATAGGTGATACAGGTGGTGAGCTTACCCTGATAGGCAAGTCGCTGTATGACGTACTCACCCACACCGCAGGCCTTCGCAGCCGCCTTCTGTCCCTGGGCGTAATCTCTTCCCTCGGCACGGAATATCTTTTCTATAATCATCTGCTGGCGTATCTTCTGCGCCCTGTCCTCGCCCATCATCTGTAGGTCTGATAATGTTATCTTCCCGTACACACCGAACTCGATACCGTACTGGCTCTGCCGCTTCCTCCATCCTGCCGTGGCAAGGGTACGCGAGAACATCACCTTGGAATGCACGTCCTGAACGTGGTTGGCAGAACACCACTTGAGATAGCGCATATAGAGCGACGATAGCGACATCCACCTCGGCACGATGTCCGTCACAGAGTCGGTCATCTGACGCTTGAAGCCGCTGTCCTGCAAGAACTTCAAGGCAGAGTCGTATTCGCTCTGGTATTCCTCCACCGCATCCTCAAGGTCATGGTTCACGGGCAGCTTGTAGCCGCTGGCAACGAAAGCCTTGCGCCCCTCGATTATCCAGTTGAAGATGGCAGGGTACTCCTCCCGCATCTCATGCGCAAGCGACTTGTTCTGTCTGTCCCGCGTTATCTCCACGTCGAAGGAAAGCACACACAATCGTCGTGCCATGCCGTGCGATATGTCTTTCAGGTACGGCAGTTGGTTGGCATTGGCCATAAGCAATGGGATGTTACGTGCCGTGAAGTTACCGCCATAGATACGACGCGCCTCTATCGGCTCTCCGGATATGATGGCCTTCAAGGAGTCCGAATAGTTGCCGAACTCCTTTATCTGTATCTCCGAACAGTAGTTCAGGCGTTTGCCGTTCATCGTGGCGATGTTCATCTTTCGGTCATTGCCCGACAAAAGGACACCGAGGCCGAAATTGCTCACGTTATCGCGTCCGAGTACGCCCATGACGGTCTCAAAGACCACGGACTTACCGTTGCTTCCACTCCCCTTGAGGATAAGCATCTTCTCGATCTTTGCAAGTGAACGGTCAACAAAGACCGCACCGAGGAACTGCTGTAGTATCTGCTGACGCTGAAAGTCGGGCAGCACCTCGTTCAAGAACTGATACCACAGGAATATCTTTGCCTCTGGGTCGTAGTCGTAGTCGAGTTTCGTTATCTGCACGAAGTCGCGCGAGTGGGGGAACGTCTCCATCGTGTCCGTATTCAGCACGCAGTTGTTGAACACCACTATCTCGTTGCGCACCTCTGGCGGGTTCTTCTCAAGAACGTCTATCACATCCCTGACGATGGCATCCTTGTTCTTGAAGTCGCCCATCGGCACTTTCATCCTCTTAAGAAGGTCATAGACGACGTTCTTCACGTCACGCCACGACACCATCTCGTATATCTGTCCCGTGAAGCAGTACAGCGCACCGTTGAAGCGGGACAATGACGATTTTTCGGCAGCGGAGCGCAGTATCTCGGTGATAGTGCCAATGCGCTCGTAGGGTGAGCGTATCTTCACGGCCACCTCAATGTCCTTGCCGTCGTATTCCGACATCATGATACCCCATATCTCCTCAAGGAGCATATCGTACTTTGGCTTATCCATCTATCTCCTCCTTCTCCTTTATGATTCCCTTCCATTCGAGTTCAAGGGCTATGCCGTAGGGCAGAAGCACCTTGTCCGTCCACCACCGTTGCAGCTCATGGATATACCGTATCTCCTCGTTCCAGCAGGCGAAGCGTCCGCTGATGGCAGCACGTCGGCACTCCTGAACGCCATGACGATACCTGAGCGACACCGTGAGGCGTATATCCATGACAGACTTCATCCATACGTTCTCGCCCTTTGCAACACGCACGAAGCCGAAGCCCCGCATCGTGTCTTCGTCCATCTGCACGGGGCATATCTCCTCAATCTCCGCATCGAACGGGTCGCCATCGTTGCCTTCCGCGTCGAGGTACATCTTCCCGTCACAGAACAGGCCGACAACCTTCATCGGCTCTGATGTCCTTTCGCCATGGAAACGCTTGACCCACGCACCGACGAACAGCTCTTCAAGTTTCAAGTTCCTCATATATGCTTTCTCCTTGGTTTGAAATTCACACAACTCCTCTCGGTCAGCAGCACCCGACGATTACGGTAGGGGCAGTCCCCAAGCGTAGGCTCGCCCTTGAGCGACAGCAGCTTGAACGGCTCTGTCACGTAAGTGCAGTGTTCACACTCCTTGCAGTAGTGTATCTCGTTCGGTCTCTTCTCCTCCTTAACCTTCTTTGCCATCTTCTTCAATTCTTTCTGGCCAAAGCCATTCTACCATTATCTTATAAAGGCTGCACATCTCGTCAAACGTCAGGAACAACGACTCCGTAACACCGCAACGCTTGTGCGAGAGAATCCAGCACGGGCCTTTCTTATCCTTTACGATGTTCATATCTCTATCTCCTCAAACCGCCATTGGCCGCGACCTTTGGCGTTATGCCTCTTCATTATATGCTTAATCAGCTTACGTCTCAGCGGATAGTCATGCTGGCGCTTCGTGATGAAGCTCTTCACCTCAAGCATCACATACTCATCGGTCTCGCAGTCATAATATAGGAAATCTGGCGTATAACGAGCCTCCTTCTCCTCAACGACCTTCTTCTCAACGCGCTTGACCTTCTCGATGCCCTTCTTCGGAGTAATATAACGCTTATCCGTAACCTCCGTATGAGACAACTCAGGAATGATAAGGAAATGGAAGTCACACCTGCGCAGCCCCCAGATAAGCCCAGCATCCTCCAGTACACCGAACTTCTCAGAGACAACCTTCTCGGCCTTGCTATCATAACTGCCTACCTTGGTAGCACCAAACTTATTGTAACCTCCCATATATACCTTATTTTATATCAACATAGTCGATTAAGAGGATGTCCTTCGTCGTCCCCTTCCGCCTTATATTACTATTGTGCCTGTACGCAAACAGCCACGGCCACCAGTCGTCGATGATGGAGGGAGGACATACGGAGGCGTATTTCTCCTCACATGACGGATAGATGCCGAAGTCATAGTCCTCCTGCCAGTCATAGAGGTTTCTCCCACACCAGAAACGAATGCGATTAAACTTCTTTTCTATGTGAGAACAGAAACGACGAAAACAATCCACAGAACTTTTGTTGTATTGACGTTTGTTCCTTACTTCGTGTATAACCCGAACAAGGCAATCGCCTTTACAGTTTAACCAATAGAGTTGTGCATTTAACTGAACCATTCCAGTTCTATATTCTACAAGTCCGTGTGCAACAACTATATATCCTTCTTCAAACCTTATTCTAAGGTCAAAACACCTGACTCCATGTGCAAGATATTGCCATAAAACATCATCTTTCTGACACTTTGCCATGAACGCTATCGGCTTCATCCACCACTTCCTTACGGGCAGATAGCTCCATGAATTATGTGAACCTAATATCATAACATATACGGCTTAAATTTTCACGGCTGCAAATATACAAATATAATCCCAAACCACCAAATCCTACAAAACAACCTTTAACAGACCATCCAGCACATAACACAAACAGCCCAAATCTACCACTTTTACCACAAAAACAAACGAAAATCAAGAATTAAGGCCTACAAAAGTAGGCTATCTATGAAAAAATCAAGCACACACTCCCAAACATATCTTTCGCAAAAAACAGCCTATTATACCTATGTTATATACTTATACACTTTTATATTTATTTAATTATATATATAATAATATTAATATATATTTACCTATGTTAAACACTACCTATACCCTTACATAAACCATATACACCAACAAATACTTAAAGCCTTACTTTTGTAGATAATAAATAACGTATCTTTAACAAAATTTTAACCGCATTTTCACCACATTGTCAAACAAAATCACTTAATCACCATCCAAACCACCTACACAACAAATACACCAAAAACACCACTCTATAGCACAATATTAAAGAAAAATATGCTCATTTTCATATACTTCTACACTAAATCATAAGGGAAACCTTAAGGAAAGGATTAAACCCTACAAAAGACTCCGAACCTCAACGGTGAGGAGGATTTTAACATCATAACCAATTCCCAAACAATACGCAATCCCATACCTTCAACATAACCCAAACAACAAGAGAACCTTCTGAACTTAACCAAGAGAAGAAGGAACTCTACATATCCCAAACAACAACCAAAACCCAAACACAACCACATACCCAATCATAAACCTATCACAAGCCATAACACACATCACATAGTTTACGCAAATAACTGATAATTAATTTGTTGTACCATAAATTA
>Ga0310786_10013637_pt1 | contig 10024 bp, 8 predicted proteins | sample AusTroGonzalo_MG_FD_203881 | JGI IMG/M metagenome (GOLD analysis project Ga0310786, IMG submission 203881) | Bovine rumen microbial communities from tropical cattle in Woodstock, Queensland, Australia - Gonzalo_03 (v2) (version 2) | ecosystem: Host-associated > Mammals > Digestive system >... | reverse complement strand
CCTGGCAGCAGTCTTTCCAATCCTATCCAGTAGCCACTCCACTTACCTTCATGCAACAGTCCGATACTAAAACATTCATCACTGCTCCACTCCGATTCGCCTACAGTAGTCCATACTTTTACTTTCCATGTACATACGGTATTACTCTGCAACTTTTTGCCAGCATATCGAAGCCAGAGTTGTTGGTCACTCTCCACCTTACCAGTATTCCATACTTCGCCCTTATCGTCACAGACAATAATCTGGTAGGCAGTTTGCTTCACGTCTTGCTTGTCGCTCGTTATCTGCCATGAAAAGCGAGGTGTGTCAGTATCTATACCTAACGGCTTTTCTAAGTTTTCCACACGCAGGTTCCCTACACTTACGTCAGGCTTTATCACTTTCTTCTTGACAGCCCATGCTGATAACGACAGCATAGCCAACAATATGATGAGGAGTTTTTTCATATTATTCGTTTAAATCTCGTTCCTTAGCTTTGTAGCCATCAGATGATAGTTCCGTTTGGTCTTTCATCAGATAATCTTTCGTGCTGTCAATGGCAATCAGCACACCATCCTCTACCCTTGCCGACTGCGGATGATAACGGAAGGTAAGTACCTTATTGTCGAACTCGCCAAGGAATTTCAGTCTACCCGTAGCAGCCGTCATCCACCATACGTTTTTCTTTGCTCCACTAATCTTCGTCAGGTCGAGCTTCATGTTATTGTTGTTATAATTGTAAACCAGCAGGTAGTCGTTGCCACGGGTGGCAATCAGGCGGTTATACTTCTCGCCGTTCTCGAGGATAACACTCTGGTCGGGCACACGCTCAAAATATGGAAATGAGAGAATAAGGCGTTTCAGGTATTGCATCTGGTTAAAGCCTGGATCTTTCAATCCCTGATACCATGCTTTCACATCGCCCGCATCACCATAGCTTGTCGGATAGCCAGGCTTTAGCATCTGCATGATGGCATTATGACCGTAGGTATGACCACAGCTTCCCGCAAACACGCTCCAATAAGCATAGCGGCGCACGTCATAGTCGCGCCAACGGGGTTCATAAGGGTCGTGAAGTCCCATGGGGATGTCCTCGTAACTCGGCTCTGCATCAAGCACGGGCTTGATGGGATTATATTTCCATGTAGAGTCCACATACATCCAGTTATCCTCTTCGGTATTGTCAGGAATAGGATAATCGGCATTGCCCATGCGCTGACCATAACGACGGTGTCCGCTTTGGAACGTATGAAAATCAAGCCATGTAGCCTGGCTCCACCATTTGGCAGAGGTATAGCGTCCTCGTGGATGATACGTCATCAGGTGGTTCTTGTCTATCGACTTGATAGTCGTAGCCAATGCCTCCCACACCTCAGGTTTGATGTCACCCTGGATATCACCACCCATAAACCAGATGATGTTAGGTTTGTTCTTGTAACGGTTGGCAAGGAAGGTGCCATACTTCTTGGCATCTTCTACGCTCAGTTTGCCATCCTTCACCAGTCCGCCCCAGATGCAAACCATACCGATATAGATGCCGTGCTGACGGGCCATATCGACAATATAGTCCATGTGATCCCAATAGCCGTAGACGCCCTTGCGGTTGATGTCCTTGAAGTTCCAGCCATCCACGTTCGACATCTGTCCGTAAATATTATAGGCTGGTACGCCATCAATGGTCTGTACCTGTACGACGTTATAGCCTGCCTTCGCACACGATTGCAGATACCATTCTGCCTCAGCCCTGTCTAATCGCTCAGGCAGAAGCCAACCTGTTTCTCCCAACCAGAAGAAAGGCTGCCCGTTCTCAAATTGCAAATAGCGCTGGTTGTCCGACACTTTCAACTTACCGTTGTCCCACGGCTTGCCTGCCTGTGCCGATACCGTCAGCAACGCCAGGCTCAATATCATGATTAGTTTCTTCATAGCTCGTTTACGCATATATATAAAATAAGACTGACGAACACGCGATTTGTCGTCATTTCCTGGCCAATAAGCGAATAATACGTTTTATCTATCACCCTACACTCAAATCTTCTAAGATGCCGATGTATAAAGGCTTTGAGACCAGTGTAGGGTACTCGTGACCCTACACTCACCCTTACCTTACCCTACACTCAGACGTCATTACTAAAGGTATGCAGAATACTGAAAGGAAGCAGGCGGACAGGGAAACCCAAGCTCGCTGTTTTTCCGTAGTGAGCGATTGCAACGCCACACTTTGTCCTTGGTCAAAGAACTCTGATTCCGTAGGCAGCGAACTCACAGTCCGTGCCCGACGGACTGATAGCTTGCATTAATAGTATCGATTGCCAATATTAATGTCTACTAGCATTGATGGTAATACCTTGAGTGGAGGGTCAGTGAGGGGTGAGTGTAGGGTTAAGAGCACCCTCCACTCCTCATGAGCCCTTTGTATAAGGGCGTTTCAGCCTATCAGAGTGTAGGGTGTAGGCTAAATCGATAAAAAAGTATATTTTGTTTAGCAAGTTTAGATGTTTAGAAGTTTAGTTTTTAGTATATATGTAAATATAATAATTTTATTTTTTATTTTTTACTATAAATCCTAAATATCTAAACTTCTAAACTCCGAAATTTTGGCATTCCCCTCCATCTCGTTTTTTACTTCTTCCATCTTCAATACGATGAGAAGAAAGGCCGTTTCTCTAACAGCAACTCGCAGTTTCACGATAAGCGAGAGGCCTAGTTGCTCAACAACTCTGCACCTTCAAGTCTGAGAACCGACCCGCATTTTCAAGAAAGGCATAGGCTGGTGTCAATAGCGATCTATGAATTCGGGTTCTATTAAGAAAAAACAGAAAAGCCGCCCACGGATGGACGGCATTTTAAAACATAGTAAAAGTCTTATCGAGTTCCCCCGTTATACCCAGGATTCTGTGTCATTGATGGATTCCTATAGATTTCATCCTGTGGAATGGGGAACAATAGTTGATAGTCCTCAAGTCCAAGCGTTGATTTTGCAAGGCCCGTGCGCTTGAGGAAAGCAAAGTAGCCGCCAAAGTCGATTTGTATCTTGCTGCGCACCTCAGAGATTGCGGCTATAATGTCTGCCGACGTAGTTCCGATGCCTTTAGTCGTTTTCACCTGATTCAGATACTCATTTGCTTTCGAGTCATTGCCTAATTTGCTTTCGCATTCTGCCAATGACAGGAGTACGTCGGTATAGGTCTTGAAAATTGTATATGGTGCATTGTAATCTATGGCTATGGCACGTGTAACGTCACTGCCAGAATATGATGTCGGCATACTCCATATAATCTCAGAATTGCTTTCTCCCAAACCATTCTGTTCTGCCACCAACGAGTATTTGCCGCCATTAACGATTTCAGCAAGCAAAATCTTGGCTGCACCATAATTGCCTTGATACATGTAGATGTCAGCAAGGACCATACGCGCAAGGTCTTTCGACGGCATAGCGAGGTCATCTTCTGTTGTAATATAGCCAGCCTTAGTATCTTGCAGATTATCGATAATTGATGTCATATTCTCAACAAGTTTACTAAGTATTTCTTCCGGTGAAGACCTTGGAATATTATAGTCGTACATATCTTGATTCTCGTTGATGTACGGCACACCGCCAAACATGACTACAAGTTCATAATAAGCCAATGAATTGGTGAGGACAGACATCGGTATCAAGGCATAAGTATTCGATTGTGATGCTCTTCTGAACAATTCGTTGTTATATGCTATCAGTTGATAGGGATAACTGAATAGATTATTGAGTCTGGAATTGTAAGCATCCAATGGCGCATGGAAATCGTAATTGTCTGTCAGCCCTGTGTACAAAGCATCAGCGATTCTATATCGGGCATGGCTCGAGGATAATATTTGACATATGGTTGTCACATATGATTTCCCATAATCAGTAAGATAAACTCCTTCGGGATTGCCTTCTTGTGAGATGGTGACCGTCACGACAATATTGCCAATGGCATCATATAAGTTTACCTTCGTGTCACTAATATAACGACATTGTGCAGGATTAACGGTTATACTTAATATCCCGTTTTCATATGTTTTGGAAAGGCTCATAAAGGATTGTATTAAGGACTGGTATACGGGAGAGGTTGTTGCATCCCCACTATTCAGCGGCGACAAGTATAACGGTACGTTACAATTTACATGTACGGTATAAGTACCGCCAGCCATCGGGGCATTAATGCTTGTCACGTCGATTGTCGCTGGCTGATTGGGGTCGTATATCTCATTGCCAGCCAAGCCGTCCGCGTCCCAGTCGTAGAAATAGCGTAAATCTTTTATACTGACACCCACGCCGTACTCTTGGTATTTATTTATCAACTTCTCTACGTTGTAAGAGAGACTGAGATGGTTCCTATCCTTATTGTATTGTGCTTTGTTCTGTTCGGTAAACTTTCCATCGTCTGCAAAATCATAGCGCAGTCTGGTCATCCACGAAATAAGGTCTGGGCCTTTTCGGTCGTATAGCAAGGGCATGCTGATAGCCAGCAAGGCGGCGGCATAATCATCGCCATCAGTTATTGAGACCTGCGTAAAGTCCTTGTCGTTCAAACGCTGCAAACCAAGGGCTGAGAGCAACTCTCCTTGCGCTTGGCTCAGAGCCACATCGAAATCAATGCCGCCGATAACAAGATTAACAACACGCTCTGAAATCAGGTGCGTTACTACATTTACATTTACCTTGCTGCCCCGCTGTAAGTCAGCATAACCTTGCAAAGTCAGTTGCGTGTCGCGTGTCTTGTAATCGTCATATTCATTGAAGAATAATCCTGTTGCCGACAGAGACACATAGGGATATTTGAACAACGTATTGCGGAATGCATAGTTTCCGCAGTCGTCAAATGTCATCGTTGTCTGTGCCGAACCAAGCGCATTGAGCGAGAGATCGAGTGGCAGCATTGTCACGGTAGAGCCACTCTTAAACGGTCCCTTCTCTGCCCGTCCGCTCACGGTGTAGTAGGTATCCTCGAAATGATGTTCCTTCGTCGTAGTGAAATAAACTTCCTCCACGTCTTCGGCAGAGACACTAAAGAATGAGCCATCAGTCATCTTCACGTTCATCTTGTAGCCCGAAGTTTGTGCCAATGCCATTTGCCCCACGGCCACAAGCCCAATAATCATAGAAAAAAATCTTGCTTTCATATCCGATTATCTGTTAATGATTTTAATATCTATTTTGTTTGAGTGAAGAATCACGATACCCTTGGGTAAGCCAGATAAGTCCACGACAGCTGTACCATTTGCATCGGCCTTGAAATCCTTAGCTAGCCGTCCATCCTGCATGTAAGCAGAAACCATAGTGCCAGATGGAAGTCCGTTAAAGACAACATGACCATTCTCCATTCTCAAATTCCCTTTCTTCTCCACTTCAGCAATACCAGTAGGATTCTCTGAGAAAGCATAATTCCTCACTTCAGCAAGGCTTAGTGAAAACGTTGTGCTTTTGCTGACGATTTCCAATTTGCCCTCCTTGCAAGAAACTTTCGGCACGTCAGCCAATGCAAAGCTTGTCGTTGTCCCATCCTTGGCATTCACGACAAGATAGCGGATGCCATCTGCCAACGCTTCACAAAACGGAAGAGCAGCCATCATCAATGCGATAAAAATAAGTTTTGTCCTCATATATTCTTTAGTTACGATAAATATCCATCATCTATAATCTATATAAAAAATGGCGCAGACATTCGCCATACGTCACACGGTTCACCACAAACCACAAGTATATACGAGAAGCCTGCGCCCTGATAGGGTCGGCTCCATAATACTTGTTTGCTCGTATTCCTACGGTGGTGAATGTGTGACTATCGAGCAATATGTCTTGCACTCTTTGCTGAATGCAGGTGCAAATTTATGAAAAAACTTCGAATAATGAAAGAAAAAGAGGAAAAAGATTCATCCCAAAGGCGTAAAACGTGCAACAATCATGCCGAACTCATGCCCTTGGATACTGGGTTCGCATAGAGAGACCCATGAGAGGCCCATGAGCAACCCATGAGCAAGCATAGAGCAACCCATGAGAAGAGTACGAATAAGCTGTGCTCACATAGAGGGGGACAGTCACTATTCCGCTCTACTTGCTTTATGCTTATAAGTTATCGCCAACCCATCAATTGCGACGGGCTGACGATTTTCTAATGATGGTAACTTGCGGTACCTTTAGTACAATGTCAATTAAAATCTACTTCTTGATGAGTGATGCGACCCAGAGGATGGCTACTGCGCCAAAAATGGCAGTACCCAACTGGCCAAGCAGACCACCCCATGCGATGCCTAACTGATCAAACAGCCAGCCACCAACGAGTCCGCCAAAAAGACCTAACACCAGATTCATAATGAATCCGAAACCACCACCTTTCATCAACTTGCCTGCACAAAAGCCTGCCAGGCATCCAATAATAATTGAACCTATTAAACCCATACCTTGCTTATATTTATTATTTGAACATTCTACGTTTTAAAAATGATGCTTATAGGTTATCGCTTGTGGGGCGTGGCCCTACTTCCTTGTCCAGGTCTGGGTCTCGTAGAACATGGCGAGGTAGCCGCGGACTTTCAGGTTGTTGCCGTCGAGCCATATGGAACACTTGTAGGTCTTTCCGTTTTTGGGATTGTAGATTTTGCCGCCTTCCCACTTGTCCTTTTTCTTGGTGAGACCAGTCAGGATATTGACGCCAACAAGTTTGCGACTCTGTAAGTTCTTGTCAGGATTGTGGACGTCGAGCTGGCCGTCGCCTTTCTTCAGCCAGACAATCTTGCCGTTCAGCTTGTCACCACTCTGGTAAATCTCGACCTGAGAATCACCACCTTCTGTTACCCACTTGCCAACAACGCTCTGAGCGTATCCGGCTGCTGACATCATCGCCAGCACTAAGCAAATGATTACTTTCTTCATATTGTAACTTTTATTGATTGTTTAACATCGACATCCATTTATCTATCCATCCTGCCAAAGGGGCTGGGCTGCTCAACAGACCGCTGTTGTACTGGAGGTTCAGCATGGAAAAGCGCATGCGATATGGAGGTGCGTATTTTTTGTTATACTCAGACAGACTATTGCCGCTGATGTTCTCCTCGGCCTTCACCTCAACGGGGATTATCTTGTCGTCCCATTGAATGACAAACTCTACTTCTGCTGTTCCTGGTGAAGTCCAATAGTAGGGTGTTTGGTCATCCAGCAACGGCTTGACAGACTGGAGCACAGCATTTTCAGCCATCGCCCCTTTGAACTCCGTGTAGTTGGCGATGGGGTCTGTGACAACGGTTGCAGGCAGATGGGCCAGACGACGAAGCAGACCACAATCACAGGCATACACCTTGAAGGCATCTGTCTCTTCGTAGGCCGATAATGGCATACCTGGTTTGCTGATGCTGAAGACGCGATAGATCATTCCTGCATCCTCCAACCACATCAGCGCATCTTCATAATCTTTGGAACGGGCACCGCTCTTGATTACCTTATAGATAAATTTCCTGTTTTCTTTCGACAACTGGGCTGGCAGCGAGTGCCAAATAGCATGAATGCGTGGAATCTCACGTGTCTCGGCATATTTTGCAAAATCCAACTCGTAGAGGTCGAGAATGCCTTGAAGTGTTGCTTCAACCTCGCCAATGCCCTTGTTCTCAAGCAGGGCTACAACGGCTTCGGGCATACCCCCAGAGACCTGATAGCGATGATACTCTGTACGCAACTTGTTCATGATGATTTCAGGCAAATGACGGATTTCGTCCAACGAATCTATATAATGATAGGTGTCAGCATCGCTTGCCCGAAGGAATTCCTTGAAGGTGATGGGATACATATCGATGATTTTCACCTTCCCCACGGGTACTGTCATCTTGCGTTTCTTCACGGCCACACCCAACAGCGATCCTGCTGCAATGATATGATAGTCGGGGGCTTCGTCACAAAAGTATTTTAAGCTGTTCAGGGCTTCCTCACACTCCTGTATCTCGTCGAATATCATCAAGGTCTCGCCTGCTATGATGGGTTGGTCACAATAGAGAGCGAGCTCCTTCATGAGGCGTTTAGGGTCCTTCGACGTTTGAAACACAGATTTTAGTTCCTGCTGCCTGTCGAAGTCGAATTTCACACAATACTTGAAGCACTCCTTACCGAATGTTTCCATAGCCCACGTCTTGCCAATCTGACGTGCACCCTTTAGTAGGATAGGCTTACGAACAAGAGCCTCTTTCCATGCAACAAACTGATTGATGATATCTCTTTCTATTTTCATTTTTACGCTCGAAAGTTCTGTTTTGTGTAAGTTTTATACACTTTTCCTAACTTTCCGACGCAAAGATACACTTTTCCCTGCGGCTTTTCATAATGGTAAACCATTTCTTTTTCTATTTTAATAATAATTAAGAGGGGGGTAACGAATATTAAGAAATAAATGACTATTTTTGCAGTTGAAACCGCGAAACTCGGCGGCGCCTCGGCAATTGGAACAAGCTCCATTGCACTCAGCTTGCACGAGCCTTGCAAATAAATTATATTAAACCGAAAACAATAGAACCTCGCGATGTACAGACTGGTGGGGGACATACAAGTCTCTCCACTTATTTTTGTCACATTAGTCTTTCGAATGTGCCAAGGTGTTGTATTTCTTGTAGATGGAACTGAAGATATTTCGCACATTTTCTGATTCATCGCCCATGCCCTCCTGAATATTCTTTCTGAAAGTACCCACATATCTGTGCTCAGTGAGTTTTTCGGCCAGATCGTTGTCGGAATGAGCACCAAAGACTGCACTCTTTTTCATTTCTCCCACCAAGTGGCAGAAGAAACGGGCAGTGAACAGGTTGTTGTGCGGGCTCTTGCGCGTCACTTTCAGATGGGCAAAGATTTCCTCGTTCTGAATCAGCTCCTGCCACATTTTTTCATAATGTGGAAACCACGCCCTAACTGTCATATCTTGCAGTTTATTGGCAGCCTCTAACACGGCATCGCCCACCTGTTGCACTTCGTCTTTTACCAACTGCTCGTCGCCAAACTTGGTCGTTGGGTCTAATTCCCTGGCAATCTCTGCCAAAGTGGCCAAATGGAAAATGAAGTGGCGCAGCGCATCGTCGCTGAGGCTGGCGTCCAAGAAATCGGCATCGAAGGCCTTGCGATTGGTCGTCCATTTGGCAAACAAGCCACCAGGCACCTTGCCCAATTCCTCACGTTCCTTGCTCCGCTCTTCCTTCATGATTTCCTTCCACGAACTGCTGTCGCTTACCACACGTAGCGTCTCGCGACGTTCTTTCCAATAGTCCCACCATTCGCCGCTCTCACGTACACGCATGAGCACCTTGTCAAACATACGTGCCATCGCCTTGCTATCCGTTTGGTTCTGCTGCAACATTTTGACCAACGGTTCAAGCGTCAACATCAGCATCATCAGCAATATCAGCATCTTCTGCTGACTCTCGGCCATCTTGTCTGATAGTTCTTCCATTGTCTGACGCATATTCCGCAGATGACCAGTGATTTCTTCCTGGCTCATGGTATTGCCTTCAGCGTTGATGCTTTGAATCACTTGGGCCAGCATCATCAGGTCGTCTGGCTTCAAGTATTGTGCACAGACAACCAAGATGTGCTGCATGGGCGAGAACTTCTGTTTAATGGCTTCCTGCTTTTCTTTGGGTAATGCAATGTGTTGTGCCAAAGTTTGATTGACAAGGTCGAAGAATGAGGCCTGTTGCTTAACAGGCTGGTTGTATACCATACGTTGTATCAGTTGCATCACCGACTGACGCATGCTGACGTTTGAAACGGTCTTGCTGATGCGGTCAAAATACTCAGAAAACAGGAATGCTGTGGGCATTTCGTTCAGTTTCATCAGCGCCATGACGGCACTCTGCATCCGCATCAAGGCAGCATAAACCTCTGCTTCAACACACGTGTCCATATCGGCCTCTAAGTCTTGTACCAGCTCCGCTAAGCGTTCGGTAGCCAGTTCCCAATGACGACACAGCTGGGTTGTCAGTTGCTCAGCGCGCTCATCGTCAACGATTTTCTTGATATTTTCTTTAGTCATGCCTGCAAAGGTACGAAAAA
>Ga0310786_10013634_pt1 | contig 10025 bp, 8 predicted proteins | sample AusTroGonzalo_MG_FD_203881 | JGI IMG/M metagenome (GOLD analysis project Ga0310786, IMG submission 203881) | Bovine rumen microbial communities from tropical cattle in Woodstock, Queensland, Australia - Gonzalo_03 (v2) (version 2) | ecosystem: Host-associated > Mammals > Digestive system >... | reverse complement strand
TTTGCGGCTAACAAAACCATCCCCAGCAATTCGCGCTGCGGTCTCGATCCAGTCGCGGTGCTGCGTCCAGGTGTCGTAGCAGCGGCGCCCCGAATAGCCGCTGAAGCCATACGAGTGGTCGTCGTTGAGGACAAGCGCCGCGTAGCCGTGCTCGAGGTCGTCGCGCGGATACGGCGCGGCGTCCTTCACGGCGGCGACGACTGCGCGCGCCTCGGTGAGCGGCAGAGCGCGGTCGGCCGCGAGCTTGTCCGCCAGCAGCTCCGCCGCGGCCGGAAGCGTGCGGTCCCAGGCGCAGGTCAAGTCTCCGCGCACGACGGGAATCTTGTCCGCGAACTTGCCGCGCAGCCGCTCGAACGGCTCGTCCAGGCGGCCGACGGTGCGGAAGACCGGCGTCGCCCACTTTGCGTTCCACTCCGCAAAGGAATCCGCCAGTCGCGTCGAGGGGATCTCGTCGTCGTTGTAGTCCGGGAAGAGCCACACGTCGTATGGAATCGCCTGCTCAAGCCACGCAAGCGTCCCCGCGGTCGCGCGCTCCATCTTCTCCAGGTCTGGCTGCCAGTTCGGGGACGGCACCTCGGCGATTTCGGGCTGGGGATGGGAGAGCCGGTCGATGAAGGCGGTCGCGAGACCAAACCGCTCGCCGCCGATGTAGTGCGAGCCCGACCAGACGAGCAGACGGTTGCCGCTCGGCGCCTCCCACCAGAAGACCAGTGGATAGTCCGAGCCGGGCGCGAACCGGATGCGCATGCGCCTGGGATCGTTGCCGCAGTCGAGCTGTTTCAGCACCCAGCCGTTCGGCCAGAAGGTAAGGTTCTCGATGCCGGCCTCGGCATACGGATCGATGACGGCGCACGAGACGCCGGGGTTGTCCACCAGCTGCGAAGTATGGCCCCGGACGTTCCACTTCGCCCGCAGCTCGCGTATCGGATAGATCGAGCGCGCGAGTTCCTCGTAGCCGAAGACGTGTGTCGTGACGCCGCAGAGCGAAAGGCCGATGTCGAACCGCCCGCGCCTCAGCAGGTCGTCGAAGTCCGCGTGCGCCCGCTCCTCGTCGCGGTCGGCGACGAAGTTGAACCAGCCCCACCAGCCCTCCTGCACGTAGCGGAGCGCGGCGGGGTCGTCGTCGGGACGGCGGTCGGCGGCCATCAGCTCCTTGGCGAGCTCCAGCCGGCGGACCGTCCCCTTGCGCTGGACGTAGTTGGAGCGGTGGAGGCCGAGGTCGGTGTGGGCTGACTTGATGCCGTAGATCGTCCATTCCCTGACCGGCGGAAGGCCCGACGGCAGCGCATTGGTCGCCACCAGCTCGAACACCGTCTCGCCGTTAACGCTTCGCGAGACAAGCCGCCGTCCGTCGCGCGTCACCATCGAATACGCCGTCAGCCCGTCGGCTGCCTGCGCAACCGCCGCGGCCGCCAGCGCCGCCAAGGCCAAAGCCAGAAGTCGTCTCGTTTTCATGGTTCCCTGCATTTATGCATTGCCTCCCTTGGCGGCGGCAAGCACCGCCTTTGCGACATCCTCCCCGACGCCAGCGCAGGCGGCGACCTCGTCGGCGGACGCGCGCGCAATCCCGCGCACGGACCCGAACCGCCGCAGGAGCTTCAGCTTCTTCGCTGCGCCGATGCCCGGCACCTCGTCGAGCGCGGACTCGCGGATGGCGCGCTCGCGCAGCGAACGGTGGTAGGTGATGGCGAAGCGATGCGCCTCGTCCCGCAGCCGCGTCAGCACGAAGAGCGCCTCCGAGTCGCGCGGCAGCAGGATGCTCTCACGGCCGTCGTCAAGCACGATCTCCTCCTGGCGCTCCGCGAGCCCGATGGTCGGGATGTCGGCCACGCCGAGCTCGGCGAGCACCGCGCGCGCCGCCCTAAGCTGGGTGATGCCGCCGTCGCAGACGAAGAGGTCCGCGCGCGGCAAGGTGGCGAGCAGGGTCGAGTCCGGTCCGTAGCGCCGGCGCACCACCTCGGCCATCGCGCGCGGGTCGTCGGCCCCCTTGAAGGAGCGGATGCGGAAGTGGCGGTAGTAGCGGCCGTCCGGCAGCCCGTCGCGCGCGACTACCAGCGAGGCGACGTTGTATTCGCCGAAGAGGTTGGAGATGTCGGCGCACTCGATGATCCTCGGCGGCTTCTTAAGCCCGATCGCCGCGGCCAGCTCCCCAAGCCCCCGCAAGGCGTCCTCGCGGCGCATCTGCGGCGTGCGGCGGACGAAGTGCGCCTTGGTCATCTCCCGGAGCGCGGCGACGGTGTCGCGCAGCCGCGCGGCGCTTTCGTAGTCGCCCGCCTCGGCGCGCGCGCGCATCTCCTCCTCCACCGCGGCGATCTCCGCCGGGCGCTTCCCGTCGAGGAACTCGCACGCCTCGTCGAAGCGGCGCCGATACTCGTCCTGCGCGACCGAGCCGAGGCACGGCGCGCTGCAGGAGCGGATCACGTTCGCGAGGCAGTGGCGGTGGGCGGCCTCGTCCGGCACGAGGCAGGCGCAGGACCGGATGCCCCAGCGGCGCTCGACGAAGTCCTTGGCCGCGCGCACGACGGGCGCGGAGGGGAACGGGCCGAAGTAGCGCGCGCCGTCGTCCCGCACGATCCGGCAGCAGGCGAAGCGCGGCCACGGCGAGGCGGCGTCGGCCTTGAGCGCCAGGTAGCGCTTGTCGTCCCGCATCAGGATGTTGAAGTGCGGCTTGTGGCGCTTGATGAGCGAGGCCTCGGTGAGCAGCGACTCCGCCTCGTTCTTCACCGTCATGAAGTCGAAGTCGTGCACCAGCTCCACCATCGAGCGCACCTTCGGCGCCAGGCGCGCGTGCGGGCGGAAGTAGGACTGCACCCGCCGGCGCAGATTCTTGGCCTTGCCGACATAGATGATTTCGCCCCGGCGATCTCGCATGAGATAGCAGCCGGGGCGGCAGGGCAGCGACTTGAGCCGCTCTCTGACGAGGTCGGTCAAGCCAGTTCCTTGGCCGGCTCTGGCTTCTTCTCGCCTTCGGCCGCCGCCTCTTCTTCCTTCTCGCCTTCGACAAGCCCCTTCTTGAACTCGCCCTTCGCCTTGCCGATCGAGCGCGCGAGCTCGGGGATCTTCTTGGCGCCGAAGAGTATCGCGATGATCGCGACGATGATCAGAATCTGCCAGAATCCAGGTCTCATTGTCAATTCTCCTTGTGGTGGTTACTTGTCCGTATTATACCATATTCCGCGAAAACTCGCATCCACCCCCCGCTCATTCCGCCGCGATTTCGCTCGCGCTCTTGTCGCAACTCTCTGCCAACAACAGGCCATTTACGCCTGCGAGCGTTTGATGGGGATTATTCCAGGTCTCCGTCTTTTTCCACCAACATCCCCAGATAATGCGGCTTCTGCCTTTGCGGCATCACCGATATCAAATACTTCAGGTCTTTTTCCGATAGAACGGTCTCGATCCAATCTCTGCCTTCGTGATATTCGTCCAGCTCCTCTTCCGTCAGATTATGTTTATGGAAAGAGTAATACATCGAACATATGATTCGCACCCCGGCCCTTTCAGGGGCATACAGAAGGATCTTCTTCCACGCCTCACCATGCTCCGTATCGTTGATGAAATGATTTATTGCCGCTTTAACGTTCTTCATTTTCTTCATCCTCCTTCGCCCAGCTGGCCCGCACCTTGTCCCAGTCTATGTTGTCTATCCTCTCTCTCATGCGCCTATCTTGCTCCTTGTACAATTTCCTAAGCATGCCACGATTGCATTCAAACATAGGGCCCAGCCTGTCTGCCGACAACACCTTGTTGACTGCCGCCAAAAGAGCGTCCAACTCCGTGTCGGTCATGCTCCCGATGTCTCCGTCCCGCCATTTCGAAACGAGGGCAAAGTCTTCGGCAGTAGCCAGGCGCTGCCCGCTCCTACGGACAGAGGCGACTGCCGATTCGCGTCTTGGGGAAGATGACTTCCGCATTGCGGAAAATTTGTCGAAATCGGCCGTGCGGCTTTCCAACCAACGGTCGAACTTGACCAAATCGACCTGGCCTTTAGCCGCTTTCACGACGGCCTTCCGCCGCTTGTGCAGTTCGCCAATCGCCCGCTTCAGGTAACGAACAAGCTTCCTTGCCCTGCTCGTCTCCGGATTCCCCTCCTTCAGGATGTCGCATGCGCAGTCAATGCCGCCAAAGATCGCCGCGTTGGGGCAGATGGGGCATATCTCGGCCATCAGCTGGACGTCGAGCTCGCCATCGTTGCCGCATTGCGCCGCGCAGCGCCAGTCATAATCGGTAGTGGCATAAAACGCCGCGTTCTCGTCGCAAGTAAAAACGTCCTTCCATCCGTTCAATATTCCCTCGGTCATGACGTGCCATGGCCCCGCCCCGTATGGACCGTAACAAATCGTATGCCAGATCTCATCCACCTTCGACGCGGCAATCTCGCGGGCCTCGAGATACCTGTTTGCGGCCTCCCTGCTGACGTCATCCCCTTCTCTCCACGGCATGTTTGCCGCAAAGAAGTTGGCTTCTGTCTCGGCGTCTCCATTCACCCGCGCCTCGGCAAACGTCACACCGTTGTAGTAGTCGATGGCGGCAACGATCTCTCCCCGCCATTCCCTGGCATCCATCGCATACGGCGTCTTCCCCTGGGCAAGCAGGGCATCCGCCTGCTCCTGAATCCATCCGCGCCCATAGTCACCGAACCTCGCAGCACCCTTGCCGAAAAGCATGGGGCCAAGGCAGTGGCTTTGCTCCTCCTCGCTCATTTCCTCCGACGGGTAGCGATGCAGAAGCAGGATTGTCCGCCAAGTGTCGTCCGACATGCCGGCGGGGCGGAACGGCCGCCAGTTGCCGGTCTTTATGCGCTTTTGCCGCGCTGTGCTGCCTTTCATAGTGGCCATTTCATTCCTTTCCACCAGACTCCCTCACAAACCCATTTGGCATATGGCAACTGCATATTCAAGATTATCAATTCTGCCGCGCCCAGACTTTGGCTGGATCAGGAGACTCGCCTATGCGTTCCAACCACTTGCTGACTTCCTTCATGCGCCGCCTGCTTTTCTGAATTATTCCGTATATGGCCTTAAACTCATCAACTGTAAGATGAGTTTCTCCAACTACAGGACCTACTGCCTGAGCCGACCACACACCATAAACAAACTCTTTTGAATCAATCTCCACATAAAGCCATGGCTTGTGTTTGCCAATGCCTAATCTTCCTCCGCACTCCCTTCCGACAAAACCCTCCGATTCCAGCCACCTTACAATCGGGGCCTCGCCTCCTAACCGGTAAGTCTCCGCAGACTCAATAACAAAATATGATTTCTGTTCGTTCGCTATCATGTCTTGAGCACCTTTCTCGACTATCCGATCCTCTTCCCCAGGTGTATCGCGATGGTCGTGGCGATGAACCCCTTGGGAATGTTGTAGGGATCGCACTCGCGGTCGTCGGCGTCCAGCAGCCCGACGGACTTCACCTCGAACCGCATCTGCTCCGGCGGCTGGCCGGGATGCCCGTAGCCATGCTGCAGCCGGACCGTCTTGATGCCAAGTGCCCTGGAGAGGTTGCGCGGAGTGAAGTCGCGGTACTCAGTCGTCTTCCGCCCTGACTTGATCGCGGCAAACGGCTCGCCCCCGAGCACGAAATACCCATCGTCCGACCTCGCCCGAATCTTCCCCGCCTTGATGTCCGCCGCGATAATGTCCATCATCAGCTGGGGGGTCAACGCACCCTCGCCGGCCTCTTCCTCCTCGATCCGCTTGCGTTGGGCTTCGCCAAACTCCCTGGCCGTATCGCCGGCATATACGCCGGCCTCCGCGGCGTCGATTACGAAAGGATGGTTGAAAAGGACAAAGCACTTGCCAGTGTGCTCATTGCGATGCACCGTGCAGTACTCCGACACTTCCTCCAGCGCAAGATCCCGCTCTTCCTCGAGCACGCATATCTTGTGGAAGAACTCGTTGGCCGCCTCCATCAGCTTATCGTCATCCAGTCCGTCTGGCATCTCCAGATAGTAGAGGTAGTCGTCCACCCCATCCATCGTCACGACATTTATCCCATGCTTCACGACAAAAATCTCTGCCGCTTCCTGGTTCATCTGGCCATACGCCGTTTTTACCGACAGCTTCCTCATTTTTGTGTATCCTTTCTTGTTCCCGCGAAACTAGTTGTAGTATAACACAAAAATCTTATTGGCGCAAAGGGGTATAGCCCAAACACCCATAGAAGCGTATCATTGACAATTTCCTCCGCGGCAATAAATCAAGGAAACACAAAACCAATGTGGATTTATACCGCAATATCTTCTGAAGAATGTTTCTTCTCGCGCGCACGCGCGCACGCGCGAGGGAATTAATTATCTCCACACCAACCGCGGCAACTCTACCTTGCCGACGTCAGCAAATGGGCAAGCCAGCCGGGAAGATCAATGTCGTGTTCCAGCATCGCCAATATGTAGGACTTGAAGTCAAACGGCAGGCGACGGATCGCGAACGCGTCCGACTCCGGGTCGCAAATGGCGTACGACATGCAGAAGTCACGGCGGGGATAGCCCACGCTCCCAACGTTCACGATGTAGCGCATGCCCTTCTCCAACTTGAATTCGATCGTCTCCGGCGCTTCGGGCACGCCCTTGATGCATGCGTCGGAAGGCCGGGAAACCATCTTCTTGCGCGATAGACTCCAGACCTCGGCGTGGTGGGTATGCCCGCAGAAGAGCAACCTTTCCCTCCTTGCCGCGAAGTTGACGGCCGCCACGGCGGGCTCGATTATGTAGTTCCACTCCTTCGGCTCTGTGAAGTCTCCGTGCGCAAGCGCCATGCCCGCAACCTTGCGCAGCGGCCGCAAGCCGCGCAGCCATTTCGCATCGTCGTCCGACAGTTCACCGCGGCACTTCCGGTCGATATCGTAGTTGGGGTTGTTTAGATCGCATCGGCGCTGCTCCAGCCCAAGGCACGCGGAGTCGTGGTTGCCAATCAGCACAATATCGAAGTTCTCCCGCACCAGGGAGAGCGCCCTCTTCGGATCGTATCCGTACCCGGTGATGTCGCCGAGCATCGCGAACTTCTTGCAACCAAGCGCGCGCGCGTCAGCCAGCGCCGTTTCCAGCGCCGCCGGATTCGCATGCACATCGCTCATGATTGCATACTTCATTTTGCCCTTCACTTTCCCCATTTTGAAATGTATTCTTTGCCAACCATAATCGCTTCAGATCTTGACCAAACGAATGTATGCCAAACAAATTCTTGGGGGAATAGTCCCCTGCCTGCCGGCCCTCATCTTAGTCATAATAGTAATAGTAGTCATCATTATTCGTGTGATCATCGCCTATGTTTTCGCAATCTGCATCACATGGCTCAACCGTGCACGATGGATTGGGCGCGGCGAATCTCGCCGGACAGTATGGGCAATCGAGCATATGCCCGCACAGACTGGCATCAATCTGCAGCTCCCTCCCGCACTCTGGGCAGTTAATAGTCATCATCCCCCCAAATCTCTTCTTTCCCAGCTGACTTCCTTATATGATATCTTTTAGTTCTTTATCATAACCCGATGGGGACAGTCCCCCATCCTTTAACCCTCCGCGGCGCTTTTGCCGCGGATTCTGCCACACTCATTTCTTGCCGTCAAGCATATACAGTAGAACATGTACGGAAGTGTCTGACCCTGGTCCGACCCTCCGGCCCTTGACCCTCCGGCCCTTTGCGCATATCAAGCTTCTTTCTGTTTTCCGCCGATGGTAGATTGAAGTTCCTCTGGCGCCTCGCCAAGACCGGTCAGAAGGACATGCGAAATTGCCCTCGTCATGCCAACGTAAAGAAGCGATTTCTCCCGCATAAGCAAATCTTCCTTTTCGAAATTTGAAAGCGTATCGAATTTCGGCGGTTTCCGTGGCCACTTACCCTGTGACGCCACAAGCACTACGCCAGAAAATTCCAGACCCTTCGCACGATGGAGCGTCATTACGCGGACTGACGGATCGCCAACCTCCGCCTTGACGTCACCAACTACAAGTTCCGCAGGCACCCATGTGTGTTGAAGCGACTGCACCATCTTTTCAGCCTCACCATTCGACGGTAAGAGGATTGCATAGTCGGAGAACGTCTTTTTACTGTCTTCTTCAGCGTGTGCATTGTCAGTCTCCATCCACCCCTTGATGGTTGTCTCGATGTATTTCACCATCTCGTCATCTGAATCGAAACGCTTTTCATCTGGTGCCTTACCCAGCACAAGCGACCTTCCGCCGCGTAACGACGCCACCCCTCCGTCCAAATCGTCCACTGGTACCCCGGCAAGAATCGACTCGGCGCGCAGGCGTATCTTTTGAGTGCAACGATAGTTCATCTTGAGCGTCTTCGATCGACCCTTCGTCTGAATTCCACAGGACGCAAGCGAGACGCGCCGTCCGTAGATGCGCTGGTGAGCATCGCCTACTAGCACAAGGGAATTTGGCATTGCCACTGTCGAGGAATTCCCGCTGAGAGCAGCGACAAAGCGCAATGCCGGAGCATCAAGATCTTGCACCTCATCAACAACCACCGCAATGTACGGACTCTGCATGCCATTCCGTAGTTGCGCCGTTGCCTTATTGAATGCCTCTCCTCTTCGAAGTAGGCCACTGTTCGCAAAGAGTTCACGGAACTTAACGAAAACAGGCCACAACTGTTTGCGCTCTTCTGCCGAGAGAGGCACACTCCGGCCGCTACGGTTCGCCACAAGATAAGCCTCCTCCGTCTCAATCCCGTCGGCTTCAATGACCTGCTCGTACTCATCCAAAAAGAAGCCGAAATTCCGCTTACCTAAATATCCCGCTGCGGACATCGACGGCGTCATGTATTTCTTTGAGACATCTCCTTCATTGGCATAGTCTATCTTCGCCTTAATGCCACCCGCCTTGAGCAATTCCTGCGTGGTCTTGTCAAGCGTCTGAACATCCACCCGAGCCATCTGCTCTGGCGTACAGATTGTTGCAAGAAACCGTTTCAAGTCTCCCGCAAGCGTGTTAGTGAACGTCGTCAGGAGAACCTTGCCTTCCACGTTTGCGAAGGAGTTTTCGAGAAGCCACTTTACGCGGTGGATCGCGACAACGGTCTTCCCCGTGCCTGCGCCACCAATTACCTTCACAGGGCCGTTGAAGTTCTTGTTGACAACGCTCAATTGTTCTGGATGCAGAAACACGCGCCACGCGTCCAATGCTCCAGCACGCATACGATTAAGAAGCTCATCACCCGAGAGAAAGCTGAATGGGCCGTTTGAGCTGGCATTGACGGCCATCTGTTGCGCGAGCGTTGCATTCGCGCCGAGTGCCGCTGCGGCAGTCCTTGCCGATTCAAGATATTCCGTCAGTTTAGATGGTTCGTCAATGAGATCGACTAATATGTTCCAGAGGTTGTCCGGCATCACGCCTGCCGCCCCCTTGTTCGCAAGGTCGTCCTCATTATTGATGCTGCGCACAAAAGCAAGCTGGTCGTCAGGAACGCCAAGCACCTTCAAATCATCATCGGACGGCCAGTCAAGGAACGGATTTGGACGGTCGCCAGCAGGAGGGAATGTCGCCGTCGCCACAACAGGCGTTACCGTCTGCATCACAACATTCTCATACACCTGAACCATGTGCGTGACCGGGTTCTGGGCGCACTTGTGCCGCTCTGCCCATTTGTATGCATCATCATGGTGCCCGGCATAGCACAGCACACCTTCGTCGCCGAAGGGAACGTAGATTACGCGAACATCCTGATTGGCTCGGCAAGATCGGAACCCCCTGCCCTTGCCATGCAACGGCTCGTCATGAAGCCCAAGCGACGCCATATTGCCCTGTTCCATCGTATTGACCGCATCCCATACAGCGTAGCGCTCATCTTTGGAAAGCGGTACCAGAGAATCAAAATACGATCTGATTTTGGCAAGAAACATAGTTTTACCCCTTCTTGAAAACATGGTCACGATGGTATGCCATGTAGATTTGCTGCGCGGCACTAAGCGGCTTGAGAAGATGCATCGTTGCATCAACACCGAGTGCCCCGCACGCGGCGGCAGAGAGCGCCGTAGAAATTATAATCGCCCCATCGTCGGCAAAGGAGATGTACCC
>Ga0310786_10013633_pt1 | contig 10025 bp, 7 predicted proteins | sample AusTroGonzalo_MG_FD_203881 | JGI IMG/M metagenome (GOLD analysis project Ga0310786, IMG submission 203881) | Bovine rumen microbial communities from tropical cattle in Woodstock, Queensland, Australia - Gonzalo_03 (v2) (version 2) | ecosystem: Host-associated > Mammals > Digestive system >... | reverse complement strand
TCCTTGACATAGCCATTCCGTTTATATATATTACTCCCGTAATTCGATAATCCTCGCGACAGTCGACATAGACCATTCGGTCCGTACGTGCATTCGCGGCGGGGCCCTTCAACTTTCTTGATGGTCCTGTTGGATAGCTGGCAGGAACACGACCTGCTCGGGTGCGTTTGCTAAAGCGAACGCCAGGTAACGCCGGGGAAAGCCCCCGCCAACAGGATTACAAGATCATCCCCATAATAAAAACATAACTGTGCAAGGTGCGCCGTTTTTTCGGCGTGTTTGCGAGTTTGCCGTGTAATCTCGCAATGGAGAATACGATGGGAGATTTATTAAAAGACTTCAATATTGACTCGTTCAGAGAAGGCAATCGCTTCGAAGCTAAGCTTGCCAAGGGCGGTTTCCCCAAAAGCCTTTGGGAAACCTATTCCTCGTTTGCAAATACCGATGGAGGCCTGATTCTCCTCGGTGTAAAGGAAAATAGGGACCACACGTTTACCATAGAAGGCGTAGAGAATCCCGATTTGTTCATTAAGAATATTTGGGATACACTGAATAACCCAAATAAGGTGAGTATAAATCTTTTGCTGAACAAGCATGTGTACGCAAAAGAAATTAACGGTAGAAACATTGTCTGCATGGAGATTCCCCGGGCAGAGCGGCAGTTCCGACCTGTTTATATAGGTAAAAATTTATTTGATGGAACATTCCATCGGAATGGGGAGGGTGATTATCGCTGTTCCAAAGAAGAAATCTCTGAAATGTTCAGGGATGCGAATGCCGTGAGTTCAGATACAAAAATTCTCACTGAAATGGATGAAACCGTTTTTTGCAAGGATACGATAAAGAGTTATCGAAATAGATTTAAGGTCTTGCACATGAACCATGTTTGGGAATCTTTGGATGATATTGAGTTCTTGCGAAAAATAGGGGCCGTTGGTTTCAGTGCAGAAACGGGGAAATTGCATCCAACTGCAGCGGGGCTCTTGATGTTTGGTTATGAATATGAAATTGTCAATGAATTTCCATTGTATTTTCTAGACTATCAAGAACATTTCGATGAGACAATAAGATGGTCAGATCGTTTTGTTTCAAGTTCGGGAGAATGGAGCGGGAATGTCTTTGATTTTTTCTTCAAAGCTCTTAATAAATTGACGGAAGATGTGAAACGTCCATTTAAGTTGGAGGGAATTTTCAGAGTCGACGACACTCCAGTTCACAAGGCAATTCGTGAAGCTCTGCTGAATACTCTTGCCAATGCTGATTACTATGGTAGGCGCGGACTGGTAATTCGAAGATATGTTGATAAATTCGTATTCGAAAATCCCGGCGGGTTCCGTATTTCTTTGCGAGAGGCAATTAATGGAGGAAACTCCGATCCGCGCAATGCCACTATCCTGAAGATGTTCTCAATGCTTGAGATTGGGGAGCGCGCGGGCAGCGGAATTCCTGGAATAGTGAATGTTTGGAAAAAGACATTTAACGCAAAGCCGATTTACGTCCAAAAATTTAATCCGTCGCGTGTGATAACAAAACTTGATATTTCAGGATATGTGAGTCCAGCGAAGATTTCAAGCGATAAAGGAGAACTTCAAGCGAAAAACACTGTTTCAAGCGATATTTCAAGCGGTAAAGGAGAACTTCAAGCGATAAACGCTGTTCCAAGCGACATTTCAAGCGATAAAACGAGCGATAACGATGATTTTCAAGCGATAAATGCAATTTCAAGCGATAAAACTAATCAGAAACAGAACAATGAAGAAAAAAGCCTGCTCAACATTTTCGAAGACAATCAGGAGCACTCCGTTTCTGAACTAGCAGAGATTTTGGGCTTGAGCCGCCCAAGAACCCGCGCTATCGTTTCCAGTCTTGTTTCGCAAAAGAAACTGACGACCATAGGCGCTAATAAGAATAGGACATATCAGCTTTCACCCATCAACAAGGAGAAATAATATGATTAACGACAAAATCAACGAGATACATCTTTTTACAGAAGGTGTGTCCAGCATTTGCGATGACCCAAATGTTATCGCAGAAAAGACGTTGAATTACTTCGGCAAAAAACTCAAGCGAATTGTGGATTATGTTTTGTTGATGAAATTTCGAACATTCTCCGCAGAACAATTTGCCAAAATTCTTAGCATGCGCGATTTTTCCAAAGGCTTGTCGGATGTTGAAACTGCTTGCGCGAAACGAAACGGGCTAGTGGTTGTCACGGGTTATTCGGACGATGTGATTGAATTGAAGGGAGCTATTTTTGCTGAAGGGGGCTGTTTTAAAGGTGGAGAATTCCATTTGAAACGAGAAAAGGGAAAATGGGTGTTGAATGAAGGCCGGGGAGAACAAAATAATATTTCTGCGCAGTGGTATGATAAAAATGCATTTACGGATGATGGCGACCCTATTCCGTGGACATATAAAACAGACATTCCTCATGCGAGCTTTATCGCTGCCAATGGCGGAGACCCGTTTAGCGAAGGGTTTGTTTTTAGTGTGCATGATTTGATCTAAAAAGCCAATGAATCATTGTCTTAAAAACTTTTCTTAATAAAAAAGTGCGAAAGGTTCTGTGTACCGCATATATCTATGCTAAGTGCATAGATTATTTGGAAGCAGGAGATTATGACGAGGAAGATTTTAAGGAAAAACTCAAACTTAAAATGGATGAATTGAATCAAGAACTGAAGAAACCTGTCGAGATTTCTCCAGATCAAGTCAAAACTTGGATTGAGGATTATGATGAGGACGACTATCGGTTCTGAAAAGAATCCCTCTAATCATCTTCGTCGAAGTCCACGCATTCATTGATTTGTTCGCGGATGAATTCCTTGTGCCTGTCGATTCTTTCCTGATAGGTCGGGTTCACGGTGGTGTCGCCGTCGCAGATTTGCTTTTTGGGAAGAACCTCTACCGATGCATAGGATCTGCTAATCTGGATATGCGACAGACAGTTGGAATCGCTTTCCGAAAGATTGTCTCCTGCCGCTTTCTTGACTCTTTCCAAGAGAGCGTCCTTATCTTTTTCGAAGATTTCTTCCATTTCTGAATAAGTGGCGAAATCGTTTTTTTGGCAGAGCGGAGATGGAGGTGGCGCGCTGTTGCTAGAATTCGGTTCTTCACTAGAACTGGATAGGAATTTTTCAGGATACTTTTCTTTGTATTCCTTTGTAGTGTAGAGAAGTCGGTCCTCTCCTTCGATTAAACCGCTTGTATCAGGATCGTCGTCGTGTTGTAGAGTATAGAGGGTGTTGTAAGAATAGACTTTTTCGTCGGAACACTTGTATATGGGCGATGCAGAACTTACGTGTGTGCAAGAGGTTGAGAATACGCCGTATAGGCAGACTTCCCAATCTCTGATGATTTCTTCATCTTCGTCTTCTAATTCTCGCAATTGCTCCAAAGTTCGGGTCTGGTTTTCAGCGAGTTGCTTCTTTTTCCAGTTGACCGTTTTCTGATGGTCTTCGGCATCAAGACATCTGCCGCCATTGCTATCGAATGTATGAACGCAAGTGATTGTCGTGTCGCTTGCAAGTCTGAACTTTTTATCGACACTTTGGCTTGAACTGGATTCAGTCGATTCGCTGGAACTAGAAGCGGCGTCATCAGAAGAGGCGGGAACAGTGCAGTCGCCATCGCAGGCGTCAGCGCTGGAAACGGCGCCTGAATCAATGTTGTAAACTGGCCGAATTCCATAGAGCGTGTCGGTCTTGATTCCGTCAAGGTCGTCAGGCTTGACGATAGAATCGGGTATAGTTTCGTTGTTGTCTCCGCCAGTTACAGAGGCGCTTTCGCTATCGCCACCGCAGCTTGCCCAAAAGAATGCTGTTGATGACAAAAGAATCTTTTTCCAGTGCTTGCGAATATTCATAAATTCTCCTCGATTTTCTATAACATAAAAATACCCTTTTGCGAGGGTGTTTTCTACAAAAAAATGTTTATGCTTTGGATTTTTTGTATAAAATTGTGTAAACTAGTGCTTTAAAACGGGGTAGTATGCGCCTTTGGCGGCCTTCCCCGGGACATTGCGACCTTTGAGGTCGATTTTGCGCGGGTCTGTGGTGTTGTTCGCCCCGGTGTTGAGTCTTTCTGCAATGCGACCCTTCCCGACGGCGGTGGAACCTTCGTCGACCAAGCCTTCGATTGGTTTTGCGCTGCCGTCAAGGCTTGCCTTATAGGGAATGGTTGCATCTTTCAGCAATTTGTCGCTGGTAATGGTCAGTTCGGGTGATTCCTTGTCGCCGATTTCGATTCCCGAGACGGTGTAAATGGCTTCTTTGCCGGGCAAAAGTCCCTTGAGCGATGTCTTGCTACGCACGCCCTTCACGGTCACGTAGGCGTTGTGGTAAAGCGGAGCGATACCGATGTTTTTCACGCGCACGGCGGCAGAAACTTTGTTCACGGCGTAGCCGGTAATTTCAAACTTGTAACCCGCATAGGAGCTGGCTTCGTACACGCGGTCTTTGGTGGCGTAACTGCCTTCGGGGGCGTCGTTGCCAATCACGTAGGTCATGTGGTACTTGCTGGCGGCATCTTCCCAGGTAACGTTGTAAAGTCCCTTGGGGTTCAAGAATTCGTGCTGGTCCTTGTCTTCGTAGTAGCTGATTTCTCCGCCGGCGGGGGCTTTTTTCCAGCGGGTGGTATCGAGGGCAATCCAGTTCTTTTCGTTGTCACCATCGCCCTGCGAAATGTCGTGTTCCTTGTGCATAAAGGAATCATCGAACAGCCCGAAACCGAGCCCGAGCAGGGTCTTGTTCCCGGCAATGGGGGAGTAGTCATCGTCGGCGGCATCGACCGAAATACTCCAGGGCGTTTCCTTGAACAAGGTGTCAAGATGCGTCAGGAATTCAGTCTGGTAGCTTTTGGCAGGAAAGTTTTTCCCGAGTTCAAGTTTGGTACCGTAGATGTGGTATTCTGCCCAGTGTCCAAAACCTGCCTGCACGAATGCGATACGCGGGTCCTTGTCGTATTTTGCGGCGAAGTCGGCGTAGAATTGTTTGTAGAAGTACTGGAGTGCTGTGCTGCTCCAATCTGCGTAAAAGGTTGGTCCGTCGCCGCCCGGATTCTCGGAGAATGTCTCCAAATAATTGCTGTTTGCCATGAAGTAGTTGGGAACGGCGGTTGCCCCTTTCACGTCTTCGGTGCAGTTGGGGGCATTCTTGATGGTTTCGTTCGGGTACTCAAGGCGGAATCGTACAATGGCTTGGTGCCCGCGGCTCTTGATGTCGTCGAGCATTTTTTCAAAACTGCTCCAGTCGTAGCTGATTGTACCGCCGCGTTCCCCTGTAACAACGGCGCAGGGGAGGCAATACGAAAATTCCAGCGAGATAGAACCCTGCAAGTCTTTCTGGCTTTTTGCCTGGTCGGGCCAGAAAACGATTCCCTTCATGGGTTCCAGCGATTCAATGCTCTTGTTGAGGGCTACGGAACGATCCGCTGCGAATGTAGCGGTCGCTAAAAACGCAATCGCGCCTCCTGCGATTATCCAGTTTTTCACCATACACACTCCGTTTAAAACTTAACCTTATACAAATTTATCGCTTGGATCTTTTGGAGTCAAGTAAAATTATGGATTGTTTGCCTTGAACGCGGTGGCCACGAATGTCGATTTGCTTGCCGGTTGTGCTATTGCCGCGAATTCCGCGATTTTCAACAGAACGAACCTTGCGAATGGCGGTGTCGGTTTCCTTGAGAACGGCTGCAATGCTGTCGAGAATCGGGTTGCCGGTGCCTTCGATGTAGTCGTGGGACACTTCCCACACCATAATGCCGGCGTAGCCGTTTTCCTTTACCCAGCGGGACTTGATTGCAGAAGAATGGGGGTCTTCGAAGGTCACGTAGGCGGTTGACGAAACCCCATAGGGCTCCACGGAAACGCTGTCATAGAAGTATTCCCAGTCGGTGTTCGCGACTATGTCTTTGTAGGCCACTTGCTTTGCAGAAGTAAAGTCAGAGCCGGGGCCTGTCGCACCTTCAAACTGGAATCCGAAAGAAGGAATTCCAAAGACCATCTTTTCGGTAGGGACTCCGCGCTTTTTCCAGTAATCGCGAGTTTCTTCCCATGACCAGGTGGTGGAGCCTTCGTGGGGGTAAAGGGGCGAATCGAACATGGCTTTTTCATCCCAGTCGCCAGTCATGTCGTAGGTCATGAATCCGAACCAGTCCAGATTTTTCACCAGGACTTCGGGCGTGAACCATTTGCCGTAATAGGGTGAGCAGGGGAGCGCTGCAGAAAGGCTCTTGTCTTTGGGGAGGGCTTCACGGAGTTCGGTAAGCAACTTGCTGTAGGCAATGGTGTCCGCTTCGGGCACGGGGTTGTATTCCCATTCCCAGTCCATGTCGAGGCCGTCCAAATTGTGGTCGGCAACGAACTGCACCAGGTTTGCAATAAATTTGCCGCGAAGATCATCATTTGAGGCGACGGGTACAAAATTTTCGCTTTGTCCGCCACCACCTAGCGATACAATCACCTTTGTTCCGGCGCTGTGCGCGAGTGTCACCATCTCATCGAGGGCGGAGGGGTCTTCCGCGGCATCTCCGCGCAGACTGCCATCGGTATCCGGCGTAATAAAGCTCCACAGCACATGACTCAATTTGTCGTAGGGAACTTTGTCCACCGTGTAGGCGGGCTTGTGCCATTTTCCCCAATCGGGGTAATAGCCTATGAACAGGGGTGCTGCCCACGCCGAAGAAACTCCGGCGACAAAAAGGGCGGTTGTAAGCATCTTGCTGATTTTTGATCTCTTCATATTCTGAAAATAACTTTTTTTGGAACGATTTTGCCCGACCCCTTAAATAAATGCGAAAAAAGCCATTTGTGTTGTTGTGTCTTACATCACGTAAACAATCTTTTATCTATGAATTACAAAGTGCGATATATATCTTTAAAGCATGAAGACCAAAAAACTACTCTTTTGGGATGTATGGTTTTCTATGGTCTTGGCGAGTGTGGTGGCTTGCTCAGACAGCAGCAGTTCTGGAACGAGTCCAGAATTATCAGATTCCGGTTCCGATGTTCCGGACGGTTCGTTGATTATTGGTGAAGACGGTCAGCCGATTCCCGCAAGCTCGGGTGCTGTTTCCGACCCCTCTAATCCTCAAGCAGGTTTATCTTCGTCTTCTAAGGCGAATTCCCACGAAGGGCCGCTCCCTGGTGAAGACCCGGGCATGGTTGCTATCGATACGACTGTGCCTTTTGTGGGGAACTTCCCGGTGATTTTCTCCGAAGTTTCGCCTTCGAACGCAAACTTTAAAGACAACGATGGCAATGACCCCGGTTGGCTCGAACTTTACAACACGAGTGATGCGCCGGTAAGCCTGAAGGGCATTGCTTTGAGTAACGATGCCAAGTATCCGCGTCGTTGGATTTTTGGCGATGCGACGGTGCCTGCGAAGGGCCACATGATTGTGTTCCTTTCGGGCAAAAATTTCTCTGATTATATTGCTCCCTCCGATTCTGTCAACATGACCGGTACCGATTGCAGCTCCGAATCTTCTAGTGGTGCGGGCATGTGGGGCGGCGGCTTTGATTTTGGCGATTTCGGCGGTGGAATGGGTGACTTTGGCGGCGGTATCGGTGGTGGTATCGGCGGAGTCGGCGGTGGTGCTGGCGCTGGAGCCGGTGGCGCAGCTGCTACAGGTAATACCGGAAATGCCGAAAACTTGCCCGGACAATCTTCGCTGTGCTTTAACGAAAACGGTGCAAACCAGATTGGTGCCGTCGTGAAGGTGGCTCAGGGTGGTTCCTATACCCGTGTGGTTGTTAATTCCAGCGCAAAGCTCGGCAATGCCGACCAGCTCGTGATTCGCGGCTTTATCACCAAGAGTCACAAGATTCGCGTGAACTTTAAAGAAGGCGACAACATTAGTGCTTGGGGTGGCAAGAATCTTCGCGGAACAGGCGATACCTCCTCGGTCTATTACGTAAGACTTGGCGACAATGCGGCTGATCTCAAACGTAACAATGTCACCGCGACTACTTTCGCCACCGAAACGCAGGGCTCTGAATCGACGACTATCAAGATTACGTCTTACATTGCCCGCAAACGCGGCCATGAACCGCATACCACCTTTAAGGCCGAAGACCAGGGCGGAGTCCTTTACCTCGTAAGCGAAACGGGTGTGCTGGATTCCGTGCGCTATTCTGCGGTGCCTACGGGAGCCTCTTGGTCTCGCGATGCCGCAGGCAAGTGGGGCTTTGCAACGCCTTCGCCTTATGGCAATACGGTGGGCGAGGTGTTTGCTGAACAGGCTCAAACCAACGAAGTGAATATTCCGGCATCCGGTTTCTATTCCTCTCCGGTATCGGTCACATTCCCGGCTGGCACTCGCTGCGAACAGGGCGGTACCGAACCCACGGTGAATTCCCCGGTGGTCGATCAGACTTTGAACATTAGCGCCACAACAGTGCTCCGTTGCCGCGTTTATAACGATGGCTCTTACCCGAGTAACGAAGTGATTCGTACTTACGTTTTCGGCCAGGCGCCTACTGTTGCCGCCATGTTTGTCACGACCGATCCGCTTTCCATGTTTAGCCCCGATACGGGTCTTTACATGACGGGTAATGGTGCTGCCATGATGGATCCCAAGAAGGGCGCAAACTTCTGGAGCAACCGCGAACTCCCCGTGTATGTGGAACTCTTTGAACCCGGTTCTCCCAAGACGCCAGCATTTGGCATCATGGGCGACTACAAGATTTCTGGCCAGTACAGCCGCGCAAAAGAAAAGAAGTCTTTCTCGATTACTTTGCGCGAAGAATACGGCGACAAGCGACTCAAATACACGCTGTTCCCGGATCACCCCGAACTCAAAAAGTTCAAGGCATTCTCGCTCAGAAACTTCGGTAACAACTGCGGCGATGACTATGTACGCGACCGCCTGGGAACCTCGATGACAGAGGGCCTTGACGTGGATTACCAGCGTGGACGTTACGTTGTTGTATATTACAATGGTAAGTACTATGGCGTGCATGATTTGCGCGAACGCAATAGCGAATACTATTACGAAACCAAGTACGGCCTTGACCCCAACGACATTGACCTTATTGATGCTCAGAATGAGGTGGGTGCAGGCTCTGCAACCGATTACAAGAACATGCTGGATTGGCTCCAGAGTAATGAACTTTCCAGTGATGCCAACTACCAGAAAATTGCCGACCAGATTGATGTGGACAACTACATGAACTACATGCAGGCCGAAATGTTCTTGAACAATGGCGACTGGCCCCACAACAACATGAAAAAGTGGCGCATCGCAAGCCAGAAGAGCAAATGGAAATGGTTCTTGTACGATGTGGACTTCGGTTTTGGCGTGGGTTACAATACGCAAAACAGCAACGTGTTTAGCTACGTGACCAATCGAAACGGCACAAATGGCATGGGCATGATGCCTGGCATGGGTGGCGGTCAGCAGGGTGGTGGCTCCATTTCGGAACACACGATTCTCATGATCCGCTTGCTCGAAAACGAAGGCTTCAAGAAGGCGTTTATTAACCGCTTCTGCGTGCTTTTGTCCATGAACTTCTCTGCCGAAAGACTCCTTAAGCGCATTGAAGAATTGCAGTCCCAGGTGCAGGCCGAAGTTTCTGGCGATGCAACCTTCTGGGGCTATGATGAAGCTTCGATGTCCAGCAATCTTGAAAAGATCAAGAACTTTGCCCAGACACGTCAGCAGACTATCATGAGCGAAATGGCGGCCTTCTTTACCTTGGGCGAATCCACTCCGGTAACGCTTTCGACACAGGGCTCGGGCCACATTCAGGTGCATAACCTTACGGTTGACCAAAGTTCTATGGCGGTGAACTTCTTTAGAGAAGTCCCGGTCACAGTGACGGCGGTGCCAAGCACAGGAGCCGTATTCGGAGGCTGGAGCGACGGCGTTCAAGAGGCTACCCGTACGTTTACCCCGGGTGAGGTCACAACGCTTACGGCAACCTTCAAGTAGTATCTTCTAGCGGTTTGTAATCAATTTGTAGCTACTGATTACAGGCCGTTTTTCTATATTTACATACGATGAAATTACCTGTCGTATGT
>Ga0310786_10013632_pt1 | contig 10026 bp, 7 predicted proteins | sample AusTroGonzalo_MG_FD_203881 | JGI IMG/M metagenome (GOLD analysis project Ga0310786, IMG submission 203881) | Bovine rumen microbial communities from tropical cattle in Woodstock, Queensland, Australia - Gonzalo_03 (v2) (version 2) | ecosystem: Host-associated > Mammals > Digestive system >... | reverse complement strand
GGCGCGCGTAGAAGTTCTTGATCTCCGCGTCCTCCATTAGGCGGTGGTTTGGTATGTCGAGGTACACCATGGAGCCGGGTTTCAGACGTCCGTGGCGCGCGACGCGTTCGGGCGCGATGTCGAGTACGCCCGTCTCGGAGGCGAGCACGAAGAGCCCGTCCTTGGTCAGGGTCCAGCGCGCTGGGCGGAGCCCGTTGCGGTCGAGTGCCGCGCCGGCCGTCATGCCGTCGGTGAACGCGACGGCGGCGGGACCGTCCCACGGCTCCATCAGCGCGGAGTGGTACTCGAAGAAGCCGCGCACGTCGTGGCCCATGTGGTATTTAGCGCCCCAAGCCTGCGGCATGAGCATCAGCATCGCGTGCGGCAGGTCGCGTCCGGAGTTGACGAGCAGCTCGAAGACGTTGTCGAGTGAGGCGGAGTCGGACTGGCGGCGGGAGGCGATGTCGAGCCCGCGCACCTTGAGGGCGTTGAGGTTGCCCTTGATGGTGTTGATCTCGCCGTTGTGCGCGAGCATGCGGAACGGGTGCGCTAGGTCCCAGGTCGGGAAGGTGTTGGTCGAGTAGCGCTGGTGGACGAGCGCTATAGCCGAGGCGAAGTCCGGGTCGGCCAGGTCGGGGTAGAAGCGCTCCACCTGCGGCGCGAGCAACAGCCCCTTGTAGACGATGGTGCGCGACGAAAGCGAGCAGATGTAGGTGGTGGATGTTGTCGCCTCGATCTCGCGGCGGATCTTGTAAAGGACGGCTTCGTCCGCGCAGTCGATGAAGAGCTGCCGGATGCGCGGCATCACGGCGCGGGCATCGCGTCCGATGGCGTTGGGATTAGTCGGCACCTCGCGCCACGCCAACACGCCGCAGCCGTTCTTCTTGGCCGCCGCCTCGATCGCCGCCTCTTCGCCCACACCGCCGAAAAGCATCCCGACGCCAAAGTCGCCGTCGAGTGCTAACGCCTTGCGGAAGAACGCCTTCGGGATTTGCAACAGTAGCCCTGCGCCATCGCCCGTTTCAGGGTCGTTGCCGGTGGCGCCGCGATGCATGAGGCGCTTCAGCACCGTCAGTCCCGCCTCGACTATGGCGTGGCTCGGCCTGCCGCCCAGATCCGCCACCAGCCCCACGCCGCATGCATCGTGTTCATACTCGCTCCTGTAGAGCGCTTGCTGTCCATCTGATTCTTCCATCTCTTATGCTCCTTCAAGAAACAAGTAGCACACGGTGTGCCAATGGCCAAACCGCCGGTTCTTTTACATTTTATGTTGCCAAGCGGCAAAACGCCGCCGCAGCCATTACAAAATAGGGAATTGGCTGGGTTGTTTTGCGGCATGGGAGTGCCGGGCTCCCGCCCGGCACTCTGGACTTTTTCCCGGTCCTCGGCTGACTGGCAACCCGGGTGCGCCGCCTGTTCCCGGGTGCGCCAGGGGGTTTGTGCACTCAGCCGATAGGGATGGTGTTCTGCGCCATAGCGCCTCTTCATGCGGAATTTGTAATTGACTTGCTGCCGGTTGGCGGGGATGCGACATAAAATGTAAAAGATTCGGCTTTTACATCGTTGGCACGCCATGTGCTAGTATATGTGCAACGGGTGCGATTGGCGTGTCCGGGAAAAGGAAAGATACAGATGACAGAAGAGACTAAGGCGGCGACGAACTTCGGCGCCGACGTGTTTGGCGAAGAGGCGATAAAGACATATCTGAGCAAGGATACTGCGAAGAAGCTTCAGGCGACGATCCAGGAGGGGAAGCCGCTCGACCCCTCGATCGCGGGCGAAGTGGCGCACGGCATCCGCCACTGGGCGATGGACCGCGGGGCCACGCACTATACGCACTGGTTCCTGCCGATGACCGGCTCGACAGCCGAGAAGCACGACTCCTTCCTCGAATTGAAGGATGGCGAACCGATAATGCTGTTCAGCGGCAAGAACCTTATCGTCGGCGAGCCGGACGCCTCATCCTTCCCCTCCGGCGGCATCCGCTCCACCTTCGAGGCGCGCGGCTACACGGCGTGGGACCCGACCAGCCCGGCATTCATCAAGCGCCACTCGAACGGCGCCACCTTGTGCATCCCGACAGCGTTTTGCGCATACACCGGCGAGGCGCTGGACAAGAAGACGCCGCTTCTTCGCTCGATGCAGGCGCTCGACAAATCAGTCAAGCGCCTCATGAAGCTCTTCGCGCGTCCGCCGGCCCATGTCGGCTGCACGCTCGGCGCGGAGCAGGAATACTTCCTCGTCGACAAGGAATACTGGAAGAAACGTCCCGACCTTGTGCTTACCGGCCGCACGCTTTTCGGCGCGCCCTCCGCGAAGGGCCAGCAGCTAGAAGACCATTACTTCGGAACGATTCCCGACCGCGTCCTTTCGTTCATGAACGACGTCGAGCGCGAATTGTGGAAGCTCGGAATCCCGGCGAAGACGCGCCACAACGAGGTGGCACCCGCGCAATTCGAGCTTGCGCCGCAGTTCGAGGAGCTGAACCTCGCGAGCGACCACAACATGCTTGTGATGGACACATTGCGTAATGTGGCGGATAAGCACGGCCTGAAGTGCCTGCTGCATGAAAAGCCCTACGCCGGCGTCAACGGCTCGGGCAAGCACAACAACTGGTCGGTGACATACGGCGGCAAGAACCTGCTCGACCCCGGTAGCGATCCGCACGAGAACGCCGTATTCCTTACGATGCTCTGCGCCGTGATCGAGGCGGTGGACCGCCACGCCGACCTGTTGCGCGCATCCGTCGCCGGTGCGGGTAACGACCACCGTCTAGGCGCTAACGAAGCGCCGCCTGCCGTAATATCCATCTACGTGGGCGACCAGCTCGCCGAGGTGCTTGACCGCATCGAGAGCGCGGGAACCGGGGAACGCGGACCGGAGAACGGGGAACGCGGAGCGATGATGATTGGCGTCGATACGCTGCCCGCCATCCCCAAGGACGCCACAGACCGCAACCGCACATCGCCGTTTGCCTTCACCGGCAACAAGTTCGAGTTCCGCGCGCCGGGATCGAGCGTATGCTGTTCGGGTCCGATGACCGTCTTGAACACCATCGTAGCCGAGGCGGTGGAGCGCATCGCCGACGAACTCGAGGCGAGCGGCACTACAGGCAAGGCCAAGCCCGGCGAGCATACCGCCGCGTTCCACAATGCGTTGCAGTCGATTCTGCAGGCGTCGCTCAAGGCCCACAAGCGCGTGGTGTTCAACGGCAACGGCTACGAGGCCGACTGGCCGAAGGAAGCCGCACGGCGGGGACTTCCCAACGCGCCTGATACGCCGAGCGCCCTCGCCGCGCTCGCGAAGCCGGAGAATGCGGCGCTCTTCGAGAAGTACGGCGTCATGACGCGGCGCGAACTCGAAAGTCGCCACGAAATCTTCCTCGAGGAATACGCTAAGAAGGTGCGCATCGAAGGCGCATGCGCACGCGACATCGCAAGCGAAATGGTGCTGCCTGCCGTCAAGGCCGAATACCTCGAAACCGCGAAGGCGTTCGCCACTGCCGGGAAGGTCGGTGTTTCCTCCGGCACGGCTGCGCTTAGGGAAAGCCTGGTGGAGCTCGGAAACGGGCTCGACGCGCTCAAGGGCGGACTCAAGAAGCTTGACGAAGCCATCGATGCGAGCGATGAAGCCGCGACGCTCGGCGCGATGCAAACGTTGCGCGCGACGGTCGATTCGCTTGAACGCCAAGTTGCCGACTCGCGCTGGCCCATGCCCAAATACCGCGATATGTTGTTCCTCTACTGACAAACGTGCTGCGGGGCGAAGGGTGTCTTGTCCTTCGCCAACATGCAAGAAACACCCTCGTCCCCTCGTCCCCAAACACCCTTCAGGGACGAGGGGCGCCTTTCCCCATGACGCGAGGCGAGCATCCCCCTGACGGAAGGCGAGCGTCTCCCTGACGCAAGGCGAGCGTCTCCATGACGTCAAACGACTGCTCCCCTGACATGCGCCATTTGCCGTTTTGGGGGCGTGGAGTGGTGCTTGTGGACATAGGAATTCACTATGGACATATGATAGTTATTCCAATTATGCAATGGCCTTCGCTTTTGCTATAATGTGTGCCGTCTACCGCAAGAAAGGAGCAGCGCACATGAGCACGAAACAGTACCACATCGAAACACTTGCCGTCCATGCAGGGCAGGAAGTCTACGGCGATTCTGCGACGAAGTCCAGGGCGGTGCCGGTCTACCGCACTACGGCATACAATTTCCGCGATTCGAAGCACGGGGCGGACCTCTTCGCTCTGCGCGAACTGGGCAACATCTACGCCCGTCTTATGAACCCGACGAACGACGTGCTCGCCAAGCGCATAGCGGCGCTCGAGGGAGGCGCCGCCGCACAGACGCTCGCTTCCGGCACGGCGGCGATATACTTCACAATAACGAATATCGCCCGCGCGGGCGACGAGGTGGTCGCGGCGAGCAATCTCTACGGCGGAACGTTCAGCCAGTTCGACGCGATTCTTCCTAACGCAGGAATCAAGGTGAACTTCACGCCGGTGAACGATTTCGAGGCTGTCGAGGCCTCGATCAACGACAAGACCAGGCTTGTCTTCATCGAGGCTGTCGGCAACCCCGCTCTTGACATAGCGGACATCGAGAAATACGCCGAAGTGGCGCACCGCCACCATCTGCCGCTCGTGGTGGATGCCACGTTTACGCCGCCGCCGCTCCTCAGGGCGCTCGACCGCGGAGCAGATTTCGTGATCCATTCTCTCTCCAAGTGGATTGGCGGCCACGGCGCCGGCATCGGCGGCATAGTGGTGGAGAAAGGCGGCTTCAACTGGAGCGATCCGAAGTTCGCGCTATACAACGACCCGGACAAAGGCTACCACGGGCTGCGTTTCGCGCTTGATCTGCCGGAGCCGCTGAAGCAGGTCGCTTTCTCTATACGCCTTTTGACGGTCGGCATCCGCAACCAAGGGCCGACGCTCGCGCCGGACGCCGCATGGATATTTCTCCAGGGAGTGGAGTCGCTTCCGCTCAGGATTGCGCGGCACAGCGAGAACGCGCTCGCCGTAGCAAAGTGGCTCGAGAAGCATCCGAAGGTCGCTTGGGTCAAGTATCCCTCTCTCACGCAACCGGAGCTTGCGGCAAAGTATCTGCCGCGCGGCGCGGGCGGAATGGTGGTGTTCGGTGTCAAGGGCGGCTCCGCGGAAGCGCGCAAGGTCACGGATGCGCTCAACGGAGAGATATTCTCGCTGCTCGCCAATGTCGGAGATGCGAAATCGCTTGTAATACATCCCGCCTCCACGACCCATTCGCAGCTTTCGGACGAAGACCTGCGAAAGGGCGGCGTTCTTCCCGAATTGATCCGCCTCTCCATCGGTCTAGAGCACATCGACGACATCATCGCTGAACTCGACCGTGCATTGGAAGCCATTTAACCCCCGCCCTGCTCCGGCAACGGGGCAGGGCATTTAAATACATCAAAGACGTCAAAACAACAATAACAGGAGAAGGGAAAACATGGACAATAGGCAGGAACTGAACAGGAACCTTGCTCAGATGCTCAAAGGCGGGGTGATCATGGATGTGACTACGCCGGAGCAGGCGAAGATTGCGGAGGCTGCGGGCGCGTGCGCCGTGATGGCGCTCGAACGCATTCCGGCCGACATACGCGCGGCGGGCGGAGTCTCGCGCATGAGCGACCCCGCTATGATCAAGGGAATACAGGATGCCGTCTCCATTCCTGTAATGGCCAAGTGCCGCATTGGGCACATAGCCGAGGCGCGCATTCTCGAGGCCATTGAAATCGACTACATCGACGAGTCGGAGGTGCTTTCGCCCGCGGACGATGTGCGGCACATCGACAAGACGAAGTTTGCCGTTCCGTTCGTGTGCGGCGCGCGCGACCTAGGCGAGGCACTGCGCCGCATCGGCGAGGGTGCGACCATGATCCGCACGAAGGGCGAGCCCGGAACGGGCGATGTGGTGCAGGCTGTCAGGCACATGCGAAAGATGCAGAGCGAGATCCGGCGCGTAGCGTCGCTGCGCGAGGACGAGCTCTACGAGGCGGCGAAGGAGTTGGCGGCGCCGCTTGATCTGGTGAAATTCGTCCACGACAATGGCAAGCTTCCTGTCGTGAACTTCGCCGCCGGCGGCGTCGCCACGCCCGCAGATGCCGCTCTCATGATGGAGCTTGGCGCAGAGGGCGTGTTCGTAGGCTCCGGAATTTTCAAGAGCGGCGACCCCGCGAAGCGCGCGGCCGCAATCGTCCAGGCCGTCACCAACTGGCAGGATGCGAAACTGCTCGCGAAACTCTCCGGGAACCTAGGCCCCGCGATGGTGGGCATAAACGCGGACGAGATCGAAACTATAATGGAAGAGCGGGGGAAATGAACGTCGGCGTTTTGGCGGTACAGGGTGCGTTTGCCGAAATGGCGGCGTACTGGCGGGCGCAGGGCGCTGAAACGTTCGAGATAAGGCAGCTTGCCGATTTGCGGCGAGACATCGACCTGCTCGCCTTGCCGGGCGGCGAATCGACCGTGCAGGGTAAACTCCTCCTGGAGCTCGGCCTATTCGAACCGCTGAAGGAGCGCATCGATCGAGGCTTGCCGGTATTCGCCGTCTGCGCAGGGCTGATTCTGCTGGCCGAAAGAATAGAGGACGATGGCGGACGCGCGGGCGTGCGTCCTGCCAAATGGTTTGGCGTGTTGCCCGTTACAGTGCGGCGCAACGCATACGGACGGCAGGCCGGCAGCTTCATGACGGTGGGCATGTTCGACGACAAACCGGATGTGCCTATGACCTTCATCCGCGCGCCTGCAATTACAGCAGTCTCGCCAGAAGCCGAAGTTCTATCAACCTTCAAAAATCAACCGACAGCCGTACGATGGCGCAATATCACCGCATTCGCTTGGCATCCCGAACTGGAGCGGGCAAACGGCAAATGACGGCGATGCCGTGGTTCAATGTGCGCCGCGCGCTGCTGCATTGGCGAAACGGCGTGCCAGGTTGCCGCTCCGTGATGTGGAAGTGCCGCCACCGTTTGAGCCGTTACAAATCCTACCTATTCGTGGAAAACTTCGGCGCGGAACACCTCGAAGTCGGCGCCTTCGCGCCAATCGTCTCTTCCAAGACCCGCTTTCATGGCAAGGTACGTGAGAGTTGTCGGCAAATCCCAGCCTTGTTCTGGTGCGACTTGCGGCAGGAATACGGCCGAACATCCATTCTTCTCCAGTATAATGCCGTCGCGGCCGAGAACTATGTCGCGCCACGATGCGATTTTCTCCGGCGGGGTAAGCGCCGATATTTCAATCCTGATGTCGTTCAGCTCGGATTCTTCTACAGGCGCGAAGCGGGTATCGTGAAGCGCAGAATCGATGCTGCGTGCGATCACCACGTCCGCCAAGGGCCTTCTCGGCATTATTTCGCCTATGCAGCCGCGAAGCTCACCGGTCGAGGCGTGGGTCAAAGTCACAAACCCGCCCATTTTCGCCAATGCGGCTTTGGGAACGTCCGCCGGGCGGCGCAAACGTGAGAATGGCGAACGGATGGCGCTTGCAAGCGACTGTCGTGCCAGATTCAGCAGATACGAGCGCGTTTCATCGTCAAAAACGCGGCTTCCTTGCGGTTCCCAATCGACTTTGCCTGTTATGGCCGCATAACAAACGAAGCGGGAGTAATCCTTGTCGCCATCGGCCGAAGTAGCATAGACGGCTTTCGCGATCCGCTTCCCGGCCGGCAAGGCGCGCAGGGCAAGTTCTATAGGCAGGTGGCCGCAGATTGTCGCACCGGACTCTTCGATGAACGCCGCAAAACCGTCGGCATCGGTGCTTTCAATGAATCCGATTGCCTTGTGGTCGAGTCCGGAGACTTTTTCGCGGACGTCTTCGCCGCCTTGCGTCCCGAACGGACTGAACGAGAAATCGTTTCCGTAGTGTGTGAAGTCGGATGAAACCACAAGCAGGGTTTCGCTGTCCATAAGCTGCGCCAAAGCGCGCGCACACATGTCCATCTGGTCTCGCCCGAAACTGCACATGATCAGCGGCACGAGCTTGAAAGGTTTCGCGAGCGCGACCTGCAGCAACGGATATTCAATCTGAGTGGCGTGCTCCGCCAGGTGCACCCTGTCGTTTTCCGTGACCGGGGCAAGCAGTTCTAGCCTGCCAAGCCATTCGCGGTCTATTTCTATTTCGCCGAGAGGTGTGGCTACCTTGCCCGCTGCCGGAGCCACGAGCCTGTTTTCGATCCAGGCGCGGTGGCTCGGGGCCAGCAGGACCACCCGCTTGAACGTTCCGGGCTTGATTGCCGAGAGCGCCTGCCAGGCGACACGCCCTGAATATTCCCAACCGGCGTGCGGGAGCACGAGAAACGAGGGGTTTGGGATGGAGGAAGGGAAATGCGGGCTTGTTTCCCATCCGGCAATCATGTCCATTATGCCGGCTTTGCTGCCGGGGTACCAGCTGCCTGCGATAGTGCTTTCCAGAGTCTTCGACATGGCTTCACCTCCATTGAAATGCGGTTTGGTTGTTTTGCAGCAGCCCGCGAAGTCGGCCACGGACGCAACGATAGCGACGGCCAGCGAGGCCGTTGCAATCGCCTTTACGCGCTTTGCGCAGCGCGGACATGCCTGGGTGTTCCACCAAGGCCGGGTATCTGCGTCATTATCCATTACGGGCACATTATACCATTTTCCCGGCGTTCGCGCCAGTGGAATGGGGAAGATCGGGCAGTTTGAAGGTTTCGGGGCCTTGGGTCGGGCGGCCGGGCGGAAAAGCGTCCGGGGAGGGTGGACGGAGGAGACTTTTTCGACAAATAGTGAAGAATCCTGTTGCCAAACGGGGGGAGAATATGGTAGAATATCCATGTTTATAGGCTAATAAGGAAAAAAAATGGCGAAAGAAGAAGATCAGGCTATCGAGGTGACCGGTGTCGTCACCAAGGTTCTGCCTGCAACCATGTACAAGGTTCAGCTCGAAAACGGGCATGAAGTACTCGCGCACATCTCCGGAAAAATGCGCAAGTTCTTCATCAAAATCGCCATTGGCGACAAGGTTACAGTCGAAATCTCGCCGTACGACCTCGGCAAAGGCCGCATAACCTACCGCCACAAGATTTGATTTCATCCAAAAGAAACAGTTGAAAGGATAAACAAAAATGTCAGGTCACAGTCACTGGGCTACGATCAAGCGCGCGAAGGGCGCGGCGGACGCCAAGAAGGGCAAGATATTCTCCAAGCTCGGCAAGGAAATCACCATCGTGGTGAAGGCGAAGGGCGGCAACCCGGACAACAACCCCACCCTGCGTACGTTGATCGCAAAGGCCAAGGCGGCCCAGATGCCCAACGACAACATCGAGCGCGCAATCAAGAAGGGTACCGGCGAGCTCGAGTCCGCGGCGCTGGTGGATGCCCAGTACGAAGGAATCAAGGGCGGCGTTGCGATCGTGGTCAATGTTCTCACCGACAACAAGAACCGCGCGGCCGCCGAAGTCGGCAATGTGTTCAAGAAGAACGGCATCGAATTCGCCAAGCAGGGTTCGGCTTCGCGCCTTTTCGAGCGCAAGGGCCAGATCATGATTCCCGCGGCCGACGGTGTCGACGAAGACAGCGTGATGATGGTTGCTCTTGACGCAGGCGCCGAGGACGTGGTCAGCGAGGACGGCGGCTTCACAGTGAAGTGCCAGCCGAACGATTTCACCACCGTGCTCGAAGCAATCAAGGCGGGCGGGATCAATGTGGATGAAGAAAACTCGTCCGTCGGCCTCGTTCCGACCATGACCAATCCCGTCAGCGACGTGGCGCAGGCCAAGGCGATCAACAAGTTCCTCGACATGCTCGAAGACCTCGAGGACGTCCAGGACGTGTACAACAACATGGAAACCACCGACGAGGTGGATGCCGCGCTGGATGCTGAAGGCTGATTTTCCGGCTCAATCCCAAAACAACGAAAGGACCTTGAAAAATGAAGCTCGAACATGTGGCGATAGACGTGCCTGACGCAGAAGCGTTCAAGGCTTGGTGGTGCAAGAACCTCGGTTTCCGCGTGAGCACCAACCCCGGGTTTATCATGGACGACTCCGGCGAGGCGGGTCTTGAGAT
>Ga0310786_10013627_pt1 | contig 10028 bp, 4 predicted proteins | sample AusTroGonzalo_MG_FD_203881 | JGI IMG/M metagenome (GOLD analysis project Ga0310786, IMG submission 203881) | Bovine rumen microbial communities from tropical cattle in Woodstock, Queensland, Australia - Gonzalo_03 (v2) (version 2) | ecosystem: Host-associated > Mammals > Digestive system >... | reverse complement strand
GCCGTGAATGCCATCCTCCAACAGCCCGACGGCCGGCTCTGGGTCGGGACCGTGGAAGGCGGACTGAGCATCCGGGAACCGGGCAGCCGGGAATTCGGTCATTTCAGCCGTGAGCGCGGCGGCCTGTGCCACAACAGCGTCAGCGCCCTGTGCCTGTTGCCGCAGGACCGGCTGGCTGTCGGGACCTGGGGTGGCGGCATCGACATCATCTCCACCCGGAAACCTTTCCGCATACTGGAGCACCTGCTGCCCGGCCACCCCCTGATGGACTACATCGGCTCGCTGGAGTACGACGACCGCAACGGGCTCCTCTGGATCGGATCCAACCGGGGCATGTTCCGTTATGACTTGCGCACGCGCGAACTTCTCCCGGCCCTTCGTAACCAGGTCAGCGGCTGCATTGGTTCCTGCCTGGACACGGACGGACTTCTCTGGATGGGATGTCGGGAAGGATTGTATGTGTTCAACTTGCAGGATCCGGATTCTCCTCCCGCCCGCTACGGCTATAAACTGGACGCCCCAGGCACCCAGGCCCAGGAAATGATTTGCTACATCATCCAGGCGGCAGACGGAACAATTTGGCTGGGCAGCAACGGAAGCGGCGTGTACCGGGCCGTCCGTCAGGACGACGGCGGTTTCCTTTTCACGGGATTCTCCACCCGGGACGGGCTTTCCAACGACCGGGTGCGCGGTCTGGCCGAGGATACATCCGGACGCATCTGGATAAGTACCGAACACGGTCTGAACGTGCTTGACCCCGCCACCGGCCGCATCACACCTTATTTCCGGGAAGACGGCCTGGCCAGTACCCAATTTCACTGGAACAATGCCTGCCAGGGGACGGACGGACTGCTCTACTTCGGTCAGACCGAAGGTTTCAGTGCCGTGAATCCGGCCCTGACCCTCGAACGCACCACAGAGGGACCGCTCCGGATCACCGACGTCCAAATCGGCGACAGGCACATCCGGAATCCTTATCTGACAAGCGTCCGCCTCCACGAAAGAGATCGTTCCATTCTCTTCCAGTTCGCCCTGCTCAGCCCGGCCGCCCCTCGGCAGTATAGTTTCGAATACCGGTTGGAAGGCTTTGACAAGGGATGGACCCGTCTGGGGGCAGGCCGCCATGAAGCCGCCTACTCGTCCCTGCCGAGGGGTGACTACCGGTTCATCGTCCGGGCGGTCCCCCGAAGCGGCGATGTCGTGAAGCAACTGGAACTGGACGTCGATGTCCATCCCTATTTCTATAAGACCTGGTGGTTCCAGATCCTGATGGCCGTCCTGATCGCCGCCCTCGTCTACGGAATTCTCACCTGGCGCACCCGCAGCCTGCTCAGGCAGCAGGAACTGCTGCAGCGGACCGTAGACGAACGGACCCGCGAGATTTCCGAGCAGAAAAAATTGGTGGAGCAGAAGGCGGAGGAACTCGACCGCCAGAACAAGGTTCTTCTCCACCAGAACGAGGAACTGGCCGGGCGCCGGCTCCTGTCGTCGCAGGAGACCCAGCAGGAAGACCCCTTTGCGGCCAAGGTCATCGAGACCGTCCGCGCCCGTTACAAGGACCCCGACCTGGATGTTCCGGCAGTCTGCACGGCCATGGGCATGAGCAAGACCCTCCTGAACAAGCGCCTCCAAGAGACCTTCGGACAGTCCGTCGGACAGTTTATCCGCACGTACCGTCTCTCCGTCGCGCGGGAAATGATCCTGAACAACCGGGAGACGAAGAACCTGAACATTTCGGAAATCGCCTACGAGGTCGGATTCAACGATCCCAAGTATTTCAGCCGCTGTTTCGCCAAGGAATTCGGTTTCCCGCCCAGTTCCCTCTTGGAAAACTAGTGTCCAAAAATCCACCTTTTACGGCTTTTTGTACACCATAGGCATCTGGAAAGTGCCTAATTTTGCTATCGGTTAACCTCTTAATCGATGACGCTGAAACAATTATCCGCCCTTTTCGGGCTCCTTTTCCTCACACTGACCGCCTCGGCGCAGGGTCTTCGCCATGATCCGCTTCAACCGGCCGCCCATGATCCCGCCGCCGTCCGCTGCGGGGATACCTGGTATCTGTTCAGCACCGGATTCGGCGTCAGCGTCCTCTCCTCACAAGACCTGAAAACCTGGGAACCCGCCGGGCGCGTCTTCGATACGCCGCCCCAATGGGCCTTGAATTCGGTCCCGGGATACCACGGCCATACATGGGCCCCCGACATCCTTTTCCACGAGGGGACCTATTATCTTTATTATTCCTGTTCTTCCTTCGGCAAGAACACGTCGGCCATCGGCGTCGCCACCAACCGGACCCTGGATCCGGCTTCCCCGGACTTCAACTGGGAGGACAGGGGCTGCGTCGTCCGTTCCATCGCCGGAAGGGACAACTGGAACGCCATCGACCCGAACGTGTTCATCGACACGGACGGAACGGGCTGGATGAGTTTCGGATCCTTCTGGAGCGGCATCAAGCTCGTGAAGCTGGACGCCTCTCTCACCCGCCTGGCGGAACCGCAGGTATGGTTCCCGCTTTGCCGGCGCCCGGAAGGGACGGCGGAAGACACGTCACAGACCGACGATGCTATCCAGGCGGACCCGCGCGGCTTGGACTTCAATCCCGGCAACGGTGCCGTAGAGGCCCCTTTCATTGTCCGGCACGGAGACTGGTACTACCTGTTCGTCTCCTACGACCTTTGCTGCCGCGGCCCCAAAAGTACCTATAAAGTAGTGGTAGGACGGTCCGACAATGTAACCGGTCCGTATGTCGATGCGGCCGGAACACCCCTCATGCAGGGCGGCGGAACCGTCGTGGCCGCCGGCAACGACCGCTATCCGGGCGCCGGTCACTGCGCCGTCATCTCCACGCCCGAAGGCGAGAAGATGCTCCTGCATGCCTATGACCGCGAAGACGGCTATAACGCACACCTGCTGGTCCGGTCCGTTTCCTGGGACCGGGACGGCTGGCCTTCTATCGACCTTTAAGAAGATAACATAAACATAACCAACAAAAACCCACAACATGAAAATCGGAAAATGGATGCTGAAAGCGCTTAGCGCGACTGCCCTTACGGCAGCGGTATCGGTAGGGTGCAACTCTTTGGAGCCCTACGTCATCGATGCTCCGGACGATCTTGCCGACAAGATCGCCGCCTACAAGGCGGAAAAGGAAGCCGGCAAGAGCGACGACTATGAGGAGATCGACATCACCGTCGCCATCGTCGGCGCGGAAGACAACTCCTCCGGCTGGTGGACTGAGTTCAGCCAATATTTTATCGTTCCGAGCGGCAAGAAGCTTTTCGTTGAGTTCGAAAACTTCGGCACCGGCGCGAACAACTGGAACAACTGGAACGTCTGCGTCGCCACCCCCTACGAGCGGGACGGGGACGCCTACAGCGAGTACTTCGTCCTCCGTTCTGACTGGTACGGCTGGGGCAACGCCGACTACAACGGCGCCATCATCGAATTCGACTACGGCGGCGGCGAAGTGAACTGGGACGAGTTCCGCGAAAAGATGCAGGGGGCCACGGTCACCCTGAGCCTGGACCACGCCCGCGCCGGCGCCGCCTACCTGGAGGTGCACAGCGTCGCCACGGACGGCTTCGAGATCGTCGAGAAATACAACCAGAAAGTCTCCGCCACGGAAGACATCGAAGCCTTCCTCATCGCGGACGGCAGCCACTTCAACGTGAAGAAGGCCTGGCTGGTTCCCTCTGAAATCGCTGAGATCCCGGACGAGATGGCCGCGTCGATCAACGTGACCGGTCTCCCGGAATCCGTGGAAATCGGTTCTCCGGCGGAAGCAATCCTTGCGAATGCCGTCGCTACGGTCACCTTCACGGATAATTCTTCCGCGACCGTTCCCCTCGAGGATGTGACCTTCTCCCTGACCGATGACTTTACCGCCACCTTGGGTACGAAGACGCTCGTTTACTCTTACAGCAAGACCAAGCAGGGCAACTACGGCACATCCGTCGCCGGTTACGCCCAGATCGAGGTGACCAATCCCGTCGTCGAACTGCAAATCACCCAGATGCCGGTGTTCAACACCTACTATTTCTACGAGAACACCGCCCTCGACTTCCGCACCGCGGGTCTGGAGGTGACCGCCGTCTACGCCGACGGCACGACTGGCAACATGCCCATCTCCAACCTCACCTTCTCCCCCATCGAGCTCCGGGAAGGCGAACAAGAAGTGACTCTCAGCTACAAGGAGGCGTCGACGACTTGCACCATCAACCTCGTGAAAGGCGCCTATGCCGTGGGCGCTCCCGACTTCACCAACGGATGGTGGAGCACTTTCTCCCCCGATTTCACCGTCGCTTCCGGAGAGAGCAAAGTCTTCGAAATGGATCTCTACTCTGACAATCTCGCCAACTACCACAGCCCGTGCGTGGTCGTCCGAAAGGCCGACCTGTCCCTCGGCGCAGATGGCGAATACGTCGTCGTCCGTGAAGACCACTTCGGCTGGGGCAACTCTTATGGAACCGCCACGGCCGAGAGCAACTGGAACTGGGACTACTTCGCCGCCCGGCTGAACAACTCCCATGTGAAGATCACCGTCACCAACAACGGTGACAACACGGCCAGCATCCGCTACGAGGTCACCGACAGCGAGGGTGAGGCCCACTTCCAGAACTACCTGAATTTCACCGTGGACAGTGCCGATGTCACCTGCGCCGTCCTCACCGAGGAATCCTATCTCGTCCTTGTCGATTAAGCTAAAGACAGAAAGAATATGAAAAAGATATTTGCATGCATCGCACTCTGCGGCCTTCTGGCCACCATGCCCGCCGTCCTGGGCGGACGCACCGGCCTGGTCACCCTGGCGCAGAACAACGTCACCGTCAGCGGCACCGTCGTCGATGAGAACGGAGAGCCGATCCTCGGCGCCGGCATCGTGGTAAAAGGCACCACGACCGGCATCACGGCCGACCTGGACGGCACCTTCTCTCTCGCGGTTCCCGCCGGTTCCGTCCTCCAGTTCATCTCCGTGGGTTTCGAGACCGTGGAAAAGACCGTCAATGCGGGCGGCGATCTCGGAACCATCACGATGCCCACCGAGCACACCGTCCTGGACCAGGTGGTCGTGATCGGTTACGGTTCCCAGAAGAAGGTCGACCTCACCGGCTCTGTCGCCATTGTCGATGCCGACGAGATGAAGAAAGTCTCCAACTCCAACATTTCCACGATGCTCGAGGGTAAGGTCGCCGGTGTCCAAATCACCTCCGACGGTCAGCCGGGCGCCGATCCGTCCGTGCGCATCCGCGGTCTGGGCAGCTTCGGCAGCACCGCTCCGCTGTACGTCATCGACGGCGTTCCGATGGGTACCACCATCCGTGACTTCTCCCCGAACGACATCGAGACCATCCAGGTCCTCAAAGACGCCTCCGCGGCGGCCATCTACGGTTCCCGCGCGGCGAACGGCGTGGTGATCATCACCACCAAGGGCGGCAAGAAGAACCAGCCCATCATGGTGGACTACACCGGTTATGTGGGCGTGGACAAGATCCGCAAGAACGTCTACAAGGTCATGGACGCCGATCAGTACGGCCAATTCGTCCGGATGGCCTTCGAGAACAGCGGACTGGCCGTCCCCGGCGGCTACGATCCTTCCAGCAGCCTGTATGTGGACCCGAAGGCAGTCAATACCGACTGGTTCGACGCCGTATTCAAGACCGGCATCCGCCAGAACCACAATGTCAACCTCTCCGGCGGCGGCGAGAACAGCACCTTCAACATCGCCCTCGACTACTTCAACCAGAAGGGTACGATGGTGGGCGCCGGTCCCAACTACGACCGCTTCACCGTGCGCGCGAACAATACGATGGACATCAAGTTCCTCAAGCTCCGCACCGGCATCGTGTACTCTCACAGCGACCAGGACAGCATGTCCCTGTCCAACGCCAACGAGTATGTGCAGGGCCTCTATGGCACCCAATATCCAGTGATGGCCTCCGCCCTCCTCATGCCGCCGTCCATCAAGGCCTACGATGAGAGCACCTGGTTCCTAGACCGCGACATCTCCGCGGCCGGCGAGTACTCCTACGACTCCTGGGGTTTCGGCACCTATTATGACAATGTCCATGGCGACATCCGCATGACGAACCCCCTGCTGTACAACAACCTTCTGGAGCGCAACACGACCGTGGACCGCGTCGTGGCGACCGGAAGCGCCACGGTGGACATCCTGGACATGTTCGGCGCGAAGAACCAGAACCACAAACTGGACTACACCTTGAACCTCTCCTGGTCCAAGACCGGCTGCAAGGACTTCACGTTCGTCCCGTCCTTCATCCAGAGTACGACCAACTACCTGTCCAAGAGCAACGAACGCCTCTCCCAGGGCTATCGCGCCTATTCCGACTTCCTGGTGGAGAACTACCTCACCTATGACGGAAAGTTCGGCAAGAACCACCTCAACGCCGTGGCCGGCATCACCTTCGAGCGCGAACTCACCTACAACCTGTCCGCATGGGGCAACAACATGCCCGAACCGTACTACCTGCAGATTGGGAACGCCACCGACCGGGACGCCTCCTCCTCCCAGTTCGAGCATGTCCTCGCCTCTTACATCGGCCGTATCACCTATGACTATGACAGCCGGTACCTCTTCCAGGCGACGGTCCGCCGCGACGGTTCTTCCCGTCTTTCCGTCGGCAATCACTGGGACTGGTTCCCTTCCGCTTCCATCGGCTGGAGAATCGACAAGGAGCCTTTCTTCAACGTGGACCCGCAGCTGGTCAGCCTCCTGAAGCTCCGCGCGAGCTACGGCGTCCTCGGTAACGAGAACATCGGCGAGTACCAGTACATGGACACGATGGCCCGCGGCAACTACACCTACAGCTTCGGCGGCGACAAAGTCACCGGTTCCTCCATCTCCAACTACGTGAACACAGCCATCCACTGGGAGAAGAAGAAGACCCTGGACATCGGTCTCGACTATGCGATGATGGGCGGCGCCCTCGAGGTGAACGTCGACTACTATAACGCACTTTCCGAAGACCTCCTCTACAGCGTGCCCGTCCCGGCCGAGGCCGGCGCCACCAACGACTCCGTGACGATGAACGCCGCCTCGATGCGGAATACCGGCCTGGAACTCTCCGCCTCCTGGCGTAACTACCAGCACGATTTCAAGTACGAGTTCTCCGGCAACGTCACCTTCCCGAAGAACACCGTCGTCTCCCTCGGCCCTTCCGGCGAAGCCCGCAACGACGCATACACCCGCACCGAACTCGGCGCGGAGGTGGGCCGGTTCTACGGCTATGTCTATGAAGGCATCTTCCAGAGCCAGGAACAGATCGACAGCCGCATCAACGACGAAGGCAATTACGTGACGCAGGCCGGCGCCCAGCCCGGCGACGTGGCCTACAAGGACATCAACAACGACGGCCAGATCACGGCCGACGACCAGACCTTCATCGGCAGCGGCATGTCCAAGGTCCAGTTCGGCCTGAGCGCCCGCTTCGAGTACAAGGGATTCGACCTGAGCATCTCCACCTTCGGGGCCGCCGGTTACCAGCTCCTCGACTTCGTGGACATGACCCTCCGCAGTTCCTACGGCATGACCAACCGCAGCGCGGACCTGATGAACGCCTGGACGCCCGAGCATCCTTCCACGACGGTTCCGCGAGTGTATTACAAGGCCACCGGCACCATCACCAACGACATGTTCAGTTCCCGCTACCTGCAGAACGGATCCTATTGGAAGATCGCCAATGTCGAATTCGGCTACAACCTTCCGGAAGGCCTGTTCGGAGGTTTCGTCCGCGGCGCCCGTGTCTATGTGAGCGGTCAGAACCTGCTGACCATCAGCAAGTACCGCGGCTACAACATCGACTTCGCCGGCGGCGCTTTCACTCCGGGTTACAACTACTGCTCCTATCCGGCCCCTATGACCGCGATGGTGGGCGTGAAGCTTTCCTTCTAAGATGATGTCCGACTTGAAAATGACTACGCATATGAAAAAGATATCCATCGTCCTGGCTTCCCTCGCGATCCTCGGTCTCGCCGCGTCCTGCGACAAGTACCTGGACGTCAAGAACCCGAACAACCAGACCACCTACGACTTCGGCTACACCGAGTCCGACCTCCAGGAGGCGCTCGTGGCCTGCTACAACCGCATCCGGCTGGAAGGCACCTTCGCCCGCGTGGGCTACACCCTGGACGCCGTCCGCGGCGACGAGGTCTGGAACGCCTCCCAGCAGTGGTACCTCCCCTATGACAACCTCAACTCCACCGGCCAGATCGACATCGGCGACCAGTGGCCCTGGCGGGACAACTTCCACGTGGTGAACCGCTGCAACCTCGTGCTTTCCCGCATCGAGGAGGCCGGCCTCACCGGCACGAACATCGACCGGATCAAGGGTCAGGCCCTGTTCCTGCGGGGACTCGCCTATTACACCCTCGCCACCTACTACCAGGAAGTTCCTTTGTTCGTCGACTATTCCCAGTACTCCTCCATCGAGTCGATGTATGCCGAGAACGTGGACCAGGATACCGTCTTCGACCAGGTCGAGGCCGATTTCAAGGAGGCCCTGAGCCTGCTTCCCTCCAAGGATACGGGCGGCGAATGGGCCAAGGGACGCGCCAATTCCGGTGCCGCCGCCGGCTACCTCGCCCGCGCCTACATGTTCCGCCACAAGTACAGCGACGCCCTCACCCTGCTGAAGGCCATCATAAGCGGTACCTACGGCCACTATGAGCTGACAAAGGACTACGGCGACAACTTCCGCGAAGGCGCCGCCTATGAGAACAATGTCGAGAGCCTCTTCGAGGTTCAGTTCCTGGACTATGGAATGGGCGGTTCCGATGAGGAGTGGACCCCGGTCAACATCTCCTCCAACGCCACCCAGGGCCATGCCGTCGAGTCCAACTACGGTTCCCAGGAACTCGGCAGCTGGGGCGACCTCGCCGCCTCTCCGTGGCTGTACAACCTGTTCAAGGCCGAGCGCTGCACCGACGGTACGCTGGACCCGCGCCTGTACTGGACCATCGTTACTTATGAGCCCGAATACAGCGCCTACACCGGCACGACCAATGCCGGATATCCGAACGGAGGCGACCCCCGCTCCAACGTCGTGTACCAGCAGGAAATCAATCGCACCCCGCGTTGCAACAACACCCAGGGCGGTATGTCCATCGCCAAGTTTACCAATGCCCGCAACAACATTTACGCGAGCATCACCACCGGCCTGCATTGCGGCGTGAACCTTCGCCTGATGCGTTTCAGCGACGTCCTCCTGAGGGCCGCCGAGTGCATCAACGAGATCGAGGGTCCAACCGCCGAGGCCATCGGCTACATCAACGAAGTGCGTTCCCGCGCCGGCCTCGCCGGCCTCGCCACCACCGGTTGGACCGCCGACAAGCTCTTCGAGCAGATTGCCAATGTCGAGCGTCCGAAGGAGTTCGGCTGCGAGAACGGACGCGGCATCGACCTGATCCGCTGGGGATTCTTCTATGACGGCGGCCGGAAGGCCCAGCTGGACCAGCACAGCTGCTTCATGCTGGATACGGCCGAGGGTTCCGAGGTCTCCACCCAGGAACTCACCACCGCCACCGCTTCCGACTATTCCTACAAGTACTTCACGGCGGGCCACGAGTATTTCCCGATCTATCAGGGTACCCGCAACGCCAACAAGAACATCCACGGGAACTCCGCGAACACCAACTACGACAACGGTCCCGACTGGATCGCCAAATACGGAAAGGTGCATCCGGTTACGGCTCTTTAGATTATTTGACTATCTTTGTGGAGACGGGGGCTTCTCCGTCTCCACGACTTTTTAAGCTATGAAGATCACTCGCATCGCACTTGCCGTCCTTAGCGTCTCTCTCCTGGTCCTCGCCGGTTGCGAGAAGGATCCGGCCGAAGGGACCGGTATCAAGACCGACACGGGCGAAAACAACGGAAACAACGGTAATAACGGAAATAACGGGAACGAGGATACGGGCTATTCGACCATCAAGCCTTACAGCACCGGAGCCTGGAGCGGGAGGGTCGCCGAGCCGGCCGTCACCGACGGCAAGACCATTCCGACCTTTTC
>Ga0310786_10013626_pt1 | contig 10028 bp, 11 predicted proteins | sample AusTroGonzalo_MG_FD_203881 | JGI IMG/M metagenome (GOLD analysis project Ga0310786, IMG submission 203881) | Bovine rumen microbial communities from tropical cattle in Woodstock, Queensland, Australia - Gonzalo_03 (v2) (version 2) | ecosystem: Host-associated > Mammals > Digestive system >... | reverse complement strand
CTTTGACGCGTTCTTTTTCGTCATAGGCTTTTTTACAAATATCCCAGCCCAAAAATTCCAAAGCTTTTTTATGAGACAAGATTGCCGGGCGTTCATCGCTTCCGCGTTTAACGAGTACGGCGGAAATCGTATCCCCCACAGCCGGCATCGGTTTGCCTTCAAATTCGCTCACGGCAATAGCGCCTTCTTTTTTGGCTCCGGTATCTACTAAAATATAATCTTGATTGATTTGTACAACAGGTACTTCTACAATTTCTTTTTTGTTTAACTTCTCCGATAAAGACTCTTGCTGCGCAATTAACTGTTCCATTGTCATTTCGGTTTCGTTAATTGTGTCTTCGGTTTGTTTAATTTCTTCATTTGTCGTCATATAAGTCCTTATTAACAGGTCCCGTTTTTGACGGCGGCCTGCGTTAACCTCCGTTAGATATTAATGGAAGTAATGGCTTCCATTATTTTACTTGCAAATTGTTTATACTGCTCTTTTGGCTCCAAGTCCGGATCCTTCTCTAAGTGCATTACTGTACCGAATTTGATGCGTATTTTACGTACCCACGGCCAGCCAAACGTACCTTCTATTCTCACTGGCAACACCGGCACTCCGGTTTTATACACTAAAAATCCAATACCGCTTTTGGGTTTTTGCGGTTTTCCCGTCTTGCTGCGGGTACCTTCGGGGAACATTACCACACTTTCCCCCCGTTCTAAGGCAGCAACAACTTCTTTGAGTGCACCAAAATCGCCGATGGTACGGGCGCGGTCCACAGAAATATAACCGCTCCGACGGAAAAACCATCCCACAAAAGGAATTTCAAAGAGTTCTTTTTTTGCCACAAAACGGGAATCGCGCACTAAACCTGCAAAACCGCCGATAGCCGGCGGATCGGCATTGGACAAGTGGTTACCGGCAATGATCAATGCCCCCGTTTTGGGAATATTTTCCAAACCTTCCACCTTAAAATCATGGAATGTTTTAAAATAAATTCGTGCAATACATTTTACCAAATTAAGCAACATGATGTGAAAGTTTCTCCAAAACTGCCGCAATAGATTGCTGTAAATCTAACTCGGACGTATCAATGATAATCGCGTCCTTTGCCGCCACCAACGGGCTGGCGGCACGATGTGAATCGCGGTAATCCCGCTCTTGAATTTTGCGCAGGATTTCATCGTAATCAGCCGGTTGACCGGCTTCTTGCAATTGGGAAAACCGACGGCGGGCACGTTCCTGAGCAGACGCATCCATATAAATTTTTACATCTGCATCCGGGAACACAACCGTTCCAATATCACGTCCTTCCATCACAATGCCGCCTTCTTCCCCCACTTCGCGCATTTTTTCCGTCAATACGCGGCGGGCTTCGGCGTTAGTAGAAACGCGGCTAGCCACATTACCCACTTCCTCCAAACGCAATTTGGCACCCAAAAACTCTCCGTTAACAAACATTTTGAGTGATGCGTCCGGTTGTTTGGCAAATGTAAACCGCAATTCACGTGCAATGTCTAGCACCGCATCGTGATCCTCCGGTGATACTTGTTTGGCAAACACGGTATATGCTAGCGCGCGGTACATTTCTCCCGTACTCAAAAAGCCGTAGCCCAAATGCGCTGCCACTGCTTTTCCAACGGAAGATTTACCCGTTCCGGCAGGGCCGTCAATCGCGATTACTAAACCTTTTCTACGCATATTATTCCGCAGCCGACAGACTATCTGTTACGCCACGCACAGCGAGCATAATGGCATCGGGGCTGGTAGCGGCAGCTTGGGCCGTTTCCAAATCCACATATCCGTCTTTATACAATTGAGCCAACGATTGGTCAAACGTATTCATGCCGTAGAACTCACCTGTTTGCAAGGCTTTAAACAAGTCCCCAGTCTTATTTTCAAAAATCAGTTTGCGTACCTGCGGAGTGGAAACCATAATTTCCAAGGCCGGACGCATACCGGGTTTTATCGTCGGCAATAAACGCTGACAAACAACACCGCGAATCAATTCCGAAAGTTGCAGGCGGATTTGTTGGTGCTGCTCCACCGGGAAGGCATCCACCAAACGAGAAATTGTCTGCACGACGTTGACTGTGTGCATGGTGCTGATCACGAGCTGCCCCGTTTCCGCAGCAGACAGGGCCGCTTTCATTACTTCTTTATCACGTAACTCACCGATTAAGATGACATCAGGATCCTGACGCATGGCTGCGCGCAACGCACCGGAATAAGAAGGCGTATCCACCCCCAGTTCCATTTGGCTGACAACACAACGGCTATCGGTGTGAATAAATTCAATAGGATCTTCAATGGTTAAAATGTGGCCGGCACGGGTTTTGTTGATATGGTCAATCATGGCGGCCAAGGTAGAAGTTTTACCCGAACCCGTCATCCCCGTCACCAAAATCAAACCACGGCGATTTTCGGCTATTTTGCGTAAAATATCACCGGGAAGATGGAGTTCTTCAAAGGAAGGGATCTTCAACGGAATGTGGCGGATAGCCATACAAATTTTACCCATTTGGCGGAATACGTTGAAGCGGAAACGTCCGTAGGATTTGGCATCTAATGAAAAGTCCACCGTGCTGTACTGTTCAAAAATTTTCCGTTCGCGGTCACCCATACACGCATACGCCATTTTTTTTGCTTCGTCGTTAGAAACAAAACTGTCTTCAATCGGCTTCATTTGGCCGTTCAAGCGTACGTACGCATTGGAATTGCCGCGAATATGCAAACCGCTGGCTTTATTATCTACTACCGTTCTCAACAGACTTTGTAAACCTACCGCCATATTTTTCTCCTCTTAACGATTTTTTTTACGGCGCAAATACGCCGGAATTAACATTTCATCTTCCACTTCCGCCATGCGCGAATCACCTAAAGAAGGAAATAAGCGTGTCTTCGTAGACGGAGCACTAAAATTTCCCATCGGGCCTCTGACACCGGCTCCTTGTTCAACGGGTGGTGCTGTACGCCGCGCATTAAAACCAGTTGCAATCACCGTCACTTTGATGACACCGTTTAACGTGGCATCATACGTATGCCCGAACATAATAATGGAATCGTTGCTGGCATATTGCCGAATTAAATTCATGACTTCACCCTGTTCCATTAACGGCAAATCTTCTTCCGCGGTAAAATGGACAATAAAGCCTTTTGCTCCTTGGATGTCGGCATTTTCCAGCAACGGCGAGGTGATGGCTTTTTTAACGGCCTGCAAATGACGCCCCGCACCGCTGGCTTCGCCGATACCGATGAGCGATTTATTGGAATGGCTCATGACTTTGCGGATATCGTTAAAATCAATGTTCACTTCCCCCGGCTTGGTAATGACATCGGAAATACCTTTGACGGCTTCCAGTAACACTTCATCAACCATTTTAAATGCATCGCGGGAAGAAGTTTCCGGGTCGATATTATCAAATAACTTTTCGTTAGGCACCACAATCATAGAGTCCACATATTTGGACATTTCTTTGATGCCTTCGTCGGCATTTTTTTCGCGCACGAATCCTTCAAAATGAAACGGCCTTGTGACTACGCCGATAACGAGCAAATCATCACCGTGCATCTCTTTTGCAAGTTTGGCTAGATAAGGGGCCACACCCGTTCCGGTGCCGCCACCCATACCGGCTGTGATAAATAACAAATCACAATCGCCGATAATCAATTCTAACTCGTTCTTTGATTCTTCTGCCGCACGTTTGCCTTTTTCAGGATCACCGCCGACTCCCAAACCCTTGGTAATTTTCTCCCCTACTTGTACCAAGTAGGGTGCTTGGTTACGGCGCAAATCCTGTGCGTCGGTATTTACCGCCACAAAATCTACATCGGCCAGCCCGGAACTAACCATGTGGTTAATAGCATTTCCGCCGCCGCCGCCGACGCCGATAACTCTTATTTTTGCTTTTTTGCTTTCAAACGAAGCCGCAGACCGATATACATCTTCCATAAAAATCCTCGTTAACTGCTAAAAATATCGCCTTTTTTAAACCATTGTTTCAGTTTACCGAAAATCGAACCGGATTTTTCGTAACTGCCGGTATTATATTCATTGTAAACAGTTTGGTCAGACGCATACAACACCAGTGCCATCGCCGTGCTGAATTCGGGATCAAAGAAAGAATCATCACTGGTCACCAATTCTCTCTGTACACCGCCGCAGCGAACTTCTTTCAAACCCAGATAACTGACGCACTGATCCGTCACACCCGGCATCTGCGAACCGCCGCCGGTGACAACGCCGGCCGTTAATAAATTTTTATAGCCGGAGTTTTCCACACACCGCGAGACTTGTTCGATTAAATCTTCTACACGGGGTTGAATAATGTCCAGCACGTAGCTTTTCTTAATATTATGCGTGCTACGACCGTCCAACGACGGAACCGGGATTTCCCCCTCTTCGTCTAAGAAAGTAGGAAATGCCACCCCGTAACGCTCTTTAATTTCCTGTGCGTTTTGGCGGGACGTGTGCAAAGCGTGCGATAAATCACGCGTGATCAAATCGCACCCGTAAGGGATATCGCGGGAGAATTTCAAGATACCATCCATATAAATCCCCACAGACATTGTTTCTCCGCCCAAATCAAGTAGCAACGTACCGATTTCTTTTTCTTCCGGCGTCAGCACGGCTTCCGCCAGCGGCACTAAACCATAGTTTAATCCGTCCACGTTATAGCCGGCACGCTGAATGGCTTTGAGTAAGTTGTTGCGATGGGTGGCAGAACCGGAGGTAATATGCACGTCCACTTCCAGCACAGAACCTTCCATCCCTTCCGGGTTGGCAATGCCTCGTTGTTTATCGATATAAAAACCTTGGGTAATAACGTTAATAATTTCGTGATTGTTTTTTATCGGTACGGACTTGGCATTTTCAATAGCCAGCCCCATATCATTTTGGGTAATTTCTTTATCCACGCGGGAAATGTGATAAGAACCGTGGCTGGTAAATGATTCCAAATGTGCCCCGCGTACGCCGACGAATAAATTGCTGATTTCTTGGTCGCATTCTCTTTCGATACTGCTTAAAAGATGCCGGGCGGCAGCCGAAGTATCTACAATATCCGTCACTAACCCGCCCCGTACTCCTTTACACGGCACACTGCGTCCTGCTACTACTTGCAACGTATTGGTTTGCGGATCGTGCACGGCGGCAATACAGGTTAATTTACCGCTGCCGACGTCCAACCCTGCAATTAAATTTGTTTTTGCCATATCTTTCACCTGCTACGCTTATGGATTTAATCTATTTTAATTGTACTATAAAAAACGAGCCCTGTTTCTATTATAAAATTTAATGGGGCAGTTGTGTCAAAAAAACTTTTCCTTCTTCAAAAAAACGAAAATCTAACGCAAATGGGACCGTATACTTATTCCTTGCCAATGCTAAAATTTGTGCGGCGCGATCAGCCTTCTTTTTTAGATGAGTGGCTTGACCGAAATCCACGCGGCATTTATCTGCCATATACATTTTGACCGTATTATCCGTCAAATTGATTCTTAATATGGCAAAAGAAAGTTCGCGGTCCAACTTTAAGGCTTGCTCTACTAAATCTACCAGTTCTGCGCTGAGACGTTGCGGAACAGTGCCTTCCAGTTCCACCAATGGGATCGGTTTTAACAAATCGGGATTAGGATCAGCATAGACAACGCTATCTGTGTCAATATATTTAAACGAGCCGTCCGGCAAAGAGAACTTGGCCACCGGAATACGCCGTTTGGCACTTAATTTGAGTTCCCCGTTTAAAAGGCCGCGTTTCACACGTACCTGCGTCAGCATCGGATAGGCTTTTACAATTTGTTCTTGCAAAACTACCGCATCTTTAATGGAAAAAGCTTTCTTTTCAAACGGTTGTGCCAACGAAAGCATTTCTTTTTGAAAGTTGCCTGTCACTCCGTCTACTGTAATACTTTTTACATGCCAATTAGCTATTTGTGCCCGCACCAACAAACGGTATCCTTTTTGCAATGCAAACCAGCCGCCGGTGCAAATCCCCAGTATTAGCAACAAAAGAAAAAACTTGAAAAAAAAGGGCGACCCTTGTCGGCGGCGCGGGATACGTTTGTTTTTCTTAATATGTACCGCAGCCGGCCTGTAAAAGTCACTCTTTCTCATAGGTAGATAAAAAATATGGGCGGAAAGGGAGTTGAACCCTTAAGGACTTTCGTCCATACGGTCCTGAGCCGTACGCGTCTGCCAATTCCGCCACCCGCCCAATTAGATATATTTTAGAATATTACGACAAAAAAATCTAGTATTTTTACTGCTACTATACACGCACACGGTTTTTGAATTGCTTTTCCATTTCGCGATTCAAATCCCGTTTTTTAAGTGTTTCTCGTTTATCAAATAAATGCTTACCTTTGGCCACTGCCACTTTCAGTTTAGCCCAACCATTTTTGAAATATACCTCCACCGGCACTAGGGCATAGCCTTTAATTTCCGCTTTTGACGCCAATTTGCGTAGCTCCCGCTTATTTAACAACAAACGACGGGGACGAGTAGGATCCGGCTCCGTAAGCGTATTAAACGAATACGGTTTCACATGCATATGATACACGGTAGCAATTCCGTTTTCTACCCGCACATAACTGCCCTCTAAACTCAGTTCTTTTTGACGGATTGATTTTACTTCCGCACCCAATAATTCCAGGCCGGCTTCATACGTATCTTCCACAAAATAGTCATGATAGGCCTTGCGATTTGTACAGACAACCAATACAGATTCTTTCTTCGGCATACGGATATTATAGCAAACAAAACGGCCGCTTACAAAAGCGGCCGTTATCAAACTGTTTGTCGGTGCTAAAAAGGTTTATCTCCCTTGTAAATATCCAACGATTTACAAACAGCTATACTGGCTTCTTTATCACCGGCACTGGTGCAGGCTAACGTATGTCCTTTTCCGGCAGTACCGACCGTGAAAGGATTCCAAATAATATAATCCATATCCCTACCGGCTTTACGTGTAGCGGTTACACCGGGGCAATCCGTACCGGGAATAAGAGCATTGGTAGCGGAATTAATCGTATAAATAAAATCACGTGATGTAATTTGTGAACCATCAGATGAATGTGTACCCGGAAATGCAATCGCCAATTTTTTAAACGAAGTCGGGCAAGCGGTTGCGCCTGTACGACCGGCCGCATACGCATATACGGAGTCATTTAATGCTTTGATAGCGGCCATAGCTTCCGTTGCACGGGAACGCTCAATAGACCGCGTATACTGCGGCAATGCGATCGTAGTTAATATACCAACAATTACCACTACGACCAATATTTCAATCATCGTAAAACCTTTATTATTCATTATGCATCCTCCTTAAAATTAAAAACGTAATGCAGCTACACGCTGGGCAGCCTGGCGGGTAAGAGCCGGCGTGTTAAATGCCGTTAAGCGGAAGAAGCCTTCTCCGCATGTACCAAAACCCACGCCGGGGGTTCCCACCACATGTGCTTCTACTAATAGTTTATCAAAAAATGTCCAAGAATCCACATTTTTCGGTGTTTTAAGCCAAATATACGGTGCATTTTCACCGCCGTATACCGTTAATCCCGCCTGACGCAAAGCGGCTAAAATTACTTTTGCATTTTCCTGGTACGATGCAATCGTGCGGCGGATTTGTTCCTGCCCTTGCGGTGAATAAACCGCTTCGGCCGCGCGTTGCACAATATAAGGAACACCGTTAAATTTAGTCGTCTGCCGGCGCAACCACAAATCACGCAAGTTCACTTTTGTACCGTCGGTTGTTTGCACCTGTACTTCTTTTGGCACAACTGTGTAAGCACAGCGTGTACCCGTAAAGCCGGCCGTTTTGGAAAACGAACGGAACTCTACTGCCACTTCTTTGGCACCTTCTACTTCATAAATGGAATGAGGCACATCCGCTTGCGTAATATACGCTTCATAAGCAGAATCATACAAAATAATACTGTTGTGTTCGCGGGCATATTCTACCCATTTTTTCAGTTCCGTTTTTGTCAATGCAGTACCGGTGGGATTGTTGGGTGAGCACAAGTAAATTAAATCGGCATGTTCTGCGGGCAACTGCGGTGAAAAATGATTTTCTTCCGTGCACGGTAAATAAATAATTCCGTCAAATTTCCCGTTAGCAAAACTGCCGCTGCGCCCGGCCATTACGTTGGTGTCCAAATATACCGGATAGACAGGGTTTTGCAACGCCACCACCGCTTTGGAAGAAAATAATTCCTGAAAGTTAGCCACGTCGCTTTTGGCACCGTCGCTAACAAAAACTTCATCCTCGGATAGTTCAATTCCGCGTGACGCGTAATCACCGCGCACAATGGCTTGGCGCAAAAAAGCATATCCCTGTTCAGGGCCATAACCACGGAACGTTTCCGCATGTCCCATTTCTTCGGCGGCTTTGTGCAATGCTTCAATCACCGCCGCCGGCAACGGAGCGGATACATCTCCAATACCTAAACTGATTACATTTTCTTGCGGATGAGCGGCTTTGTAAGCGGCCACTTTTTTTGCAATGGTTGAAAAAAGATAACTGCCTTGTAATTTAAGATAATGCTGATTTACTAATGTCATAATTTCATCTCCGGCCACTCCCCTGTGTACACAAGGCGGGCGGGCCCTGTCATAAAAATTTGTTCGCGCTTCGGCCATGCAATTTGCAAATTGCCGCCGTCTAACTTGACGGTGACTTCGGGTTCTGTTTTTTTGTTCAGCACAGCGGCTACGGCAGTGGCACATGCCCCTGTTCCGCATGCCATAGTCACACCGGCACCGCGCTCCCATACGCGCATACGCACGGTGTGCGCGTCCAATACTTGCACAAATTCCACATTTGTTTTTTGCGGGAAGAACGGATGTTTTTCCAACTGAGGGCCCCATACTTCCAGCGGCACTTGGGAAATATCTTCCACAAAAATCACTACATGCGGATTCCCCATCGAAACTGCCGTACCGGTAAATTTTTGTCCGGCCGCTTCCAACGCAAATGCAACAGCCGCATCCTCCGGTGCACCGGTCATCGGAATTTGGGCACGTTTCAAACGCGGGCACCCCATGTTGACGCGTACCAGCCCGGCGGTAGCGTCTATCATTTCCGTATAAATAAGCCCGGCCAAGGTATCCAGCACTACTTGAGGCTGATTAGTAAACCCTTGCGTTTTCCAATGCAACGCCACACAGCGGGAAGCATTGCCGCACATCTCCGCTTCACTACCGTCCGCATTCCAAATGCGCATTTGAACGTCTGCTTTTTCAGACGGCAATAATAGCACCAGCCCGTCAGCTCCCACCCCAAAACGGCGATGGCATATACGACGGGCAACTTCCGCTATATTAAGCGGCTCTTTGGCAGACAGCAACTGTTGTGCCTCTTTGCCGTCCACAAAAACAAAATCGTTTCCTAAACCGGTATATTTATAAAATTTCATCTGTATTATTGTATAAAACAAGCGCCTGTTTTTGCTAATATATTTTTATATCCGTTAATAAGGGGGCAAAAAAATGGAAGTATTACAAGCCATTGAAACGCGCCGCAGCGTGCGCAAATATCAAGAGAAACCGGTAGAACGGGAAAAAATCAGTGCCTGCTTGGAAGCCGCCCGTCTGGCTCCGTCCGCCTGCAATTCGCAGCCGTGGGAATTTATTGTGATTGACGATCCGCAAGTGAAAGATGCCTTCTGCAAAGAAGTTTTCGGCGGTGTATATAAAATAAGTACGTGGGCCGAAAAAGCACCCGTGCTGATTGCCGCAGTATCGGATAAAGGAAGTTTTATCAGCCGCATCGGTAACTTTTTTCGGCGAACGGAATTTTATTTAGTGGATCACGGCATTGCATGCGAACATTTAGTATTGCGCGCATGGGACCTTGGTCTGGGTTCTTGCTGGATCGGTTGGTTCAATGCGGAAAAAGCCGCCCAATTTTTCAAACTACCAAAAAACAAAAAGATGGAGCATTTAATCGCGCTGGGTTATCCGGCCGAAACACCCGATGCACGTCCGCGGCAAACGCTGGAAAGTATCGTTCATTATAATACCTATAAATAAGCCCACAAAAAA
>Ga0310786_10013624_pt1 | contig 10030 bp, 6 predicted proteins | sample AusTroGonzalo_MG_FD_203881 | JGI IMG/M metagenome (GOLD analysis project Ga0310786, IMG submission 203881) | Bovine rumen microbial communities from tropical cattle in Woodstock, Queensland, Australia - Gonzalo_03 (v2) (version 2) | ecosystem: Host-associated > Mammals > Digestive system >... | reverse complement strand
CGCTGTAGAAAACCATACATACGATTCATCACCAGCGAATCAACCTGCGATTCGCCTGAAACCGAGGTCGTCATGGCCAAAGTTATCAGTATGGTTAGTAATAAGCGTTTCATCTTTTTCAGGTGCAAAGATAGTGTAAACGGATCTAAATACCAAATATATTTGGACTTTTCTATGCACCAGAGAACAAAGACAGTTAGAGATAATACAAAAAATAATTGGAAGATAACGACTTTCGTCATATTATCTCCCAATTATCTCCTTATTACCTCCTTAATCCTATCCTAAATACTTCATGAGGATGCGGGCATTACCAGAATCGCGAAGCTTGGCAATACTCTTCTCGCGAATCTGGCGAACACGCTCACGGGTCAAGCCCAGTTCATCACCAATCTCCTCAAGACCTTTCTCGTGACAACCAATACCGAAGCACTCACGGATAATGATAATCTCACGGTCTTTCAGAACTCTTGAAAGTACAGAGTTCAGTTCCTGAGCCATTGACTCATGATCTACATGACGGTCTGTACGACTGTCATCACCACTGGCCATCACATCCAGCATACAGTTGTCCTCACCATCCTGGAAAGGCGCATCGATAGACACGTGGTGACTATCAGCCTGCATTGACTGGCCAATCTTCTCCTCGTCGAGGTCGGTCATTTCTGCCAACTCGCTCACTGAGGGATGACGCTGGTTCTCCTGCTCAAACTTATTGATCTCGTGGTTAATCTTATTAAGTGAACCAACCTGATTCAAGGGCAGACGCACAATACGACTCTGCTCGGCAATAGCCTGGAGGATGCTCTGACGAATCCACCATACTGCATAGGAAATGAATTTGAAGCCGCGTGTCTCATCAAATTTCTGGGCAGCTTTAATCAAACCAATATTGCCTTCATCAATCAAGTCTGTCAGTGTCAGACCCTGATGCTGGTATTGCTTGGCTACAGATACCACAAATCGCAGATTGGCTGTTACAAGCTTGTCTTTAGCACGCTCTCCTTCCGGACCTCCCTTGCGAATCTTCTGGGCCAGCTCTATCTCTTCATCAATACTGATAAGGGGTGCACGGCCAATTTCTACAAGGTATTTGTCAAGCGCTTCGCTTGAGCGGTTTGTGATACTCTTTTGAATCTTAAGTTGTCTCATCTGATATTTTCCTTAGATTTTCTAAACTAACTGCCTGATATTTAGGCTTATACGTATAAACTCTTTGTTTTTGCGGGTGCAAAGTTACAAAAAATATCAATACGTTGTTCTCCTGACCCCCACTTTTTTTAGTTTTTTAAATGAAAATGCCGTTTCCTACGTCAAAATAAAAAGACGCCCGAATCACTTCGAGCGCCCCTTTCTTCTTATTCTCGCACAGAATTCTTTTATGCGATGGTATATATTTTTTGATTTTGTGCGATAATATCAATTTTTTTTGTAACTTTGCAGTGTGTTAAGACATTACCTTAATTAAAATCCTAAAACGACTATGAAGCAGAGAAAAATTATTGGTTTGATAATCCTTGTGGCATCCGCACTCCTCTACGGCTGCAGCAAAAGTGATGACGGGGTTTCACCCACGGACCCCATAGACCCACCCACAGACCCGACTATACCTGCAAGTGGCGAGTATTGCAAATACATGCCTGATGAGGTAGTGTTATCATGTAGCGAGACCCTTTACCAATTATATGTTGAAAGCAATATCTCCCCAGAAAAGTTCAACATCAGCATTGAGGCGGAAGGAGAGCAGTGGTGCCAAGCAGCAATCGCGAAGGATCAGAATGCAGAGAACTCTCTTGTCATAAAGATTACGAGCGACACCTACAACCGTGAGGACGGTCTGGGCCAGCCCCTTTACGAGCCATATAGAACAGCTACGCTCCATGTCACATACGGCTCTGTGGTCGATAAGCGTATCAAGGTTGTGCAGGAGAGTCACGTCATGCTTCTTACAGAACTTGATTACACCTCAGCTAGTGTGCTCAGGGTCTCTCCTAAAGGTGAAACGACTGAAGTGAAGGTCCTTACCAATTGCTACAGTTGGATGTGTGGTACTAACGACGACTGGATTACCGTGACAAAGAAGGACGACGCCACGTTTGTTGTTACCTCGACGGCACGCCCTGAGGGTCAAACGGAAATGCGCCAAGCCGAGATAACCGTTATGAGCAATAAGATTATCGACGGTTTGATGCCTACGATGGTAAAGATTCAGGTAGTTGATTCTGATGCTGGTGTCAGCGGCGAGGATTACGGCTACGATGATAATGTGACAGAATGGGATTAACAAGACATAGATTTACCTTATGAAGACAAGATATTTTTATATATTCGGATGGCTTTTAACAACCTTATTCATAGCCACTTCGTGTAATCAGGAGTTAGAGGAAAAGGCAAGCACAGCTCCTTCAGCAGGACTGACGGCCACCATCGCAAATGACGAGTCGGTCACCCGTTCTATCGTCATCGATAATCCTGGCGTTTGCTTGGAATCCTTCTGGACAGAAAACGACCAGTTGGGCATCTTCGGTGAGGGTTCCGAGAACGTAGCCTATCAGATTGATGCCACAAGTATCACGAACGACGGTCGCAAGGCAACGTTCCACTCCACGGCCTCTACGCCATCGGGTGACATCACAGCATATTTCCCTTATCAGGAAAATGCCACTTATAGTAGCAACACGCTGCAGCTAACCTTCCCACAGACACAGCATTATGTCGTGTTGGGCAATATCGTTCAGCCCGACCCGCAGGCTTGCATGATGGTGGGCAGCGGTTCACAAGAGAACGGCATACAGATGCGCAATGTGATGGCTGTCTTAAAGGTCGGTCAGGTGTATGACGAGACTACCACGGTGAAGCGTGTAGAATTCCGCGACCTGGCAGAAAAGCCCGTTTGCGGTGAGTTCACGGTTTGTATGTCAGGAGGTCTGCCCGTGAGTACCTTCTCTGGCAGTGGCGACGTGCTGACGCTGGATTTGGGTGATGGCGTCAAGGCGCAGGGCGGCAACTCTTTCATCGTATTCCTTGTAGTGCCGGCACGCGAATATCCTAAGGGTTTCGAAATCACCTTCGTTGATGACAATGGCGGACGCGTGGTGAAGACTGCGGGCACGAAGCAGGGTAAGACGCTCCAACGTGGCGTGGTACACCCTGTAGGCGACATTGGCAGTTACGATAACATGGCTGGCATGAGCTATGAACTCAAGCCCACTGCTCACCTGATGACTCCACAGAAGCTGGATCTCATCAAGATTCTCAGTGTGATGGAAGACAACACCTACGACGTAGAAGGCAACCTCGTGCGCGCAGAGGATGGACTTCCATATAAGACGCCAATACTAAAAGTCATGGTTCACCGCGACCTGAATCCTAAAGTGGGCGGATGGCTCATCTTCAATATGCCATCATCACAATTACCTGAAGGCGGCATATTCCGCATCAAGAATGCTATGCCGATGGGCGACGGCGAGAACTATCTGGTAGATGCCGTAACCGAAGTAAACTTTGCAGCACCTTTTGAGTCGTTGGAGATTGGCACAGAACCGAAGTTTGACACGAATGGAGAACTGAATGAAGATGGTGGGATAGAGTTCGACATCTCACCCTATGTGAAGGAATTAGTGGAAAGGGACCAGAATGGAAACGTACTGAGCCGAACAGCCATACACCCACGTAGCTCCTACGAAATGAATGTTGCCGAGAGAATGACGCGAGGCACAGTCAGTCATACCTATAAAACGCCACCGCTCACCCTGACAATGGACGATAACAAACATTGCTCCTGCGAAGTGACGGCACAGGCCAGCATCCCCATGCGTCTGGCCATTGGCGTGAAACAAGGCGAGCTACAGTATGTCTATCTTACCGTCAATCCCAACTTCGACCTCAAGACCACGTTCGCCCTTTATCATAAGTTTGAAGCGTCAACAAGTGAGCGCCTTTGGACATTCTATACGTCAGGCGTCCCCATAGGCCCTATTGTCCTTCTTCCGGAAATAGGATTCAACGGTGGACTAGGTGCAGGAGCCGAGGCTAAGTTTTCGGCCTCCACAACCTTCCATTACAACACGGGCACTTTCGGCGTTTCGTACAATAAAGGCCAGGGCCTCATGTTCCACAAACAGGAACCGCCCAAACCTGCCAAGGACGACAACTTCATGCCCGACCTCGGCGCAGGCGCTGAACTCAATCTGTATGCCTATGGCTCGCTGGGCATGAGCTTCGGTGTGTCAGTATATGCTATGTGTTCACTGGGTTTGAATGCTGACATGAAACTGACCTTCGGCATCAAACAGGCCATCGACAATGAACAGAATTTCCAGCCTGCCAAGCTACATCTGACGCCCGAGCTCGACATTGCCCCTTACACAGCTTTCATCAATGGTAAATACATGCAAGTGCTGGACGGACTTGGTTTTAAGAGTGAGTTCGACCCCATCTGGGAACGCCTGCTAAGACCCATAAGTGTTCACAGCAGCACTATTATCAATAAGACCCATTACAATATTTCAGACACGTATGGCGCATATTCAGGTTTAAAATTAAATAATGAGAAGATCATAAATTGCAACGTAACAACGGGCGTTACAGGAATATCATACAACTACGAATATACAGGCGAGACGCTGCTTGACCATGACATCGTCATAGAAATATATCAAGGCACAAGCGTCACATACCGTCCTGACAGCGCTCCCATGGGATTGTGGCCGTATGATGATCCGGAAAAGGGCATAGAAGCGTTCCGTAGCGCAGGTCTATACCACTTGGCACGTTTTTTCTGTAATGCAGAATGGCGTATTGAAGGCCTCAGTCTCGTATCACGACAAAAAGTGGGTGTCTTCAAGGCTGGCCAGAAAGAATCACAGAAATTCGAAGGAACCATTCACAGCGATGTTCCCTCCGGTGTTCCATATTACATTGCAGGAGGTCTCGGCGCCATGGACGGCGAACCCTATTATGGTGGAGACCGCACAACCTCTCGTTGGCTGTGGGGCGATGATGCGGATGCAGTATGGTACTATTGGCCTAACAATTCCAACGACGGTCCATATCCCTGGTATTACGGACCTGACAACAACTAAGAACAACATTTGTAAAAGCAAAACGATACTCTTACTTTCCACCTTAGTCCTCTAACGTGACCACGAGGGTAGAGGTGGTAGATGGGCTGACGCAGAAGCGAGCGTCAGGACGATGGCCTACGAGCCAAAGGATATGGCCATCGGCATCGCATAATACGAGGGTGCTACGCTTCTCGAAAATAGAGAGGTGAAGGTCTGTGAGGTAGTCGCTCACGAGTTTGGTGCCCTTCATTCCAAACGGTATGAAACGGTCGCCTGTGGTAATGGGGCGAAGGGTGAGGGGAAAACGGACTTTCCCTGCGTCCAGACAGGCGGTATCAGAACGCTTGATGATGCAAGAGCCGGATTGCTGGGAAAGGCGGATTTTTGAGGTGTCGTCGTAGATATAGGTACCCGTCTCAGGAATGCGCAGGGTGGGGCGCTGGGCTTGTTTGGGCTCCACAATGAGTTTGCCGCGACAGATGGTCATCTGATGGGTGGCGGAATACCACTCAGAGCCTGATTGGGAGGTGGCAACCGCCTGCCAGATATTTTCTATCAAGGCGGAACTGAAGCCGAATGGACTGAGCCACTGGTGAAGGATACTCTCGGGTGAGGGATCTTCTAATAGCGCGTCGATGGCAACGGAATTGCCATCTACCAGTCTGCTGAGCGTCTGCTCGATGTAGTGGTCGTAAATGGTGGTGGCCTCGCTGAGGTGCTGGGCAGTCTTCAGAATATTGCCGACGGCATTCGGATAGACGTCCTGCAGCTGTGGAATGACGTTCAGGCGCAGCTTGTTACGCACCACGTCGGCCTCAAGGTTGGTGGAGTCGGTAACGTAGTCCTGATGCTGGGAGGCGAGGAATGCCTCTATCTCCTTCCTGCTGACGCAGAGTAGCGGGCGGAGGATATGACCATTGCGCGGCTTGATGCCTGAAAGGCCGTGGATGCCCGTGCCACGCAGCAGGTTCATGAGGATGGTCTCTACGGAGTCGTCCTGATGATGGGCCACGCAGATGGCTTCTGCGCCGATATCCTTCCTTAACTGCTCAAAATACTGATAGCGCAGGTCGCGCGCTGCCATCTCGATGCTGACCTTATGCAACTCGGCATAGGTACGGGTGTCGAAATGGATGACATGGAAGGGCACGCCCTGCTTCTCACAGAGATTGCGGGCGAAGGCTTCATCACGATGGCTCTCGTCGCCACGTAGCAGGAAGTTGCAATGAACGGCCTCTACCTGATAGCCCAACTGTCTTAAAACGAGAAGCAGGCACACGCTATCGGCACCACCGCTGAGGGCTACCAGATAGCGTTTGCCTGATTCCAGCAAACATTGTTTTTCTATGTACTCCCTGACCTTATTCAACATAGAGTACAAGTCCCTTCAGGTATTCGCCCTCGGGATGATAGATGTTGATAGGGTGGTCGGCAGGCTGGTGGAGCTGGTGCAGGATGCGCACCTTACGCTTGGCCTGGGCTGCAGCTGTGAAGACGGCATTGCGGAAATGGTCTTTCGTGACGACCTGAGAGCAGGAGAACGTAAAGAGGATGCCGCCCTTCTCAATCTTCTCGAAGGCCTTCTCATTCAAACGGGTGTAGCCCTTCAGCGCATTATGCAGGGCACCACGATGCTTAGCGAAGGCTGGTGGGTCGAGGATGATGAGGTTATAACCCTCTCCATGCGTATCCAAATACTTGAAGGCATCCTCGCAGAAAGCCTCGTGACGAGGGTCGCCAGGGAAGTTGAGCTCCACATTACGACGGGTTAGCTCGATGGCCTTGGCTGAGCTATCTACGGAATGTACCAACTCTGCACCACCACGCATGGCATAGAATGAGAAACCGCCTGTATAGCAGAACATATTCAGCACGCGTTTGCCTTTGGAGAACTTCTCTAACAGAGCACGATTCTCACGCTGGTCAACGAAGAATCCAGTCTTCTGTCCGCGAAGCCAGTCCACATAGAAGCGCAGGCCATTCTCAACAGCAATATTGTCGTCGCTGCTGCCCAGCAGAAATCCGTTTTCAGGCTCCATGAAGGGTAGGGTAGTCTCACTCTTATAATAGATGTTTTCTATGCGTCCCTTCAATACGTCGGCCAACGCCTTTGCAACAGCATGACGGGCGATGTGCATACCAATGCTGTGGGCCTGCATCACGGCTGTCTTGTCGTAAACATCGATAATCAGTCCTGGCAGCAGGTCGCCCTCGCCATGAACCAAGCGGAAGGCATTGGTATTGGGACTATCGGCCAGTCCGATGTCCTGACGCATATTGAGGGCCGACTGGATGCGCGAGTGCCAGAAGGCGTCGTCAATCTCCACGTCGTTGAACGTCAGTACGCGTACAGAGATAGAGCCCTGCTGATAGTGTCCCACAGCAATGAAGTCGCCCTTCTCTTTCACCACACGCACCACGTCGCCTTCCTTGATGCCATCGTCCATGTGATGGATGGCACCTGAGAAAACCCAGGGGTGGAAACGTTGCAGACTTTCTTCTTTACCTCTTTTCAGATATATTTGCTTCATTATTATCTTCTTCTTTAATGATTAAATTGTAATCCTTTGATTCTTTGAGTCTGATAATTTCGTTGTAGATTTCGATGCAAGCCCATGCGTCAGTAGCAGCATAGGCTTTCTGCTTGTCCAAAAGCACGTCGGCTTCCCAGTTGCTGAGTTGCTGTCGTTTGCTGATTTTCTGTCCGAAGAGGTTGGCGAAAAGCTTTTGCAGACTTAAATCCTCAATGCCTATTTCGCGAACCAAGTCCTGTATGTCAACGAAGCGTCCAGTCTTGAAATCCTTCAGTTTGTGAAGGGCGTTGATATCATCGTGCCATGAGAGTCCAATCTTCAAAACGGTCTCATCCTCCAAAAGCTCTACAAGCGCGTCTGTCAGACCCGTATAGTTCAGGCGGAAGAGGAAGCAGATGTCGGGCGTTGACACCTGCAGGAGTGACACCTTGTGCTGATGTCCCTTCTTGAAGGACGGACGCGTCTCTGTGTCGAAGCCCAGAATGGGTTGCGACAGCAGGTAGCGTACGGCTCTTTCGGCCTCGCCTTTCGTCAGAATTACGATGATTTTCCCCTGAAACTGAGCCACAGGAAGTGAAGAAATCAGGGATTTATCGTACTTATTGTATATTGTTTTAAGCATACTATTCGTTTTCGAGGTGCAAAAATACAAAATATTTCATAAATCATGGTCAATATTTCATATTTATTTTCTACCTTTGCAGAAGAATTAACGAATAACAAGAAAATGTCAAAGACAATAGATAAGAAAAAGACTAAGAAAGGTCCTCAGAGAACAACAAAGACTTCAGTAGATGAGACAATCGGTTTTTCACACGTTGTAGAGTTCTTCAAGAATGAAAGGGCTCATTTCCTGCTTGGTATCATCCTGCTGGCTATATCAGTTTGTATGGCATGGGCATTCGTGTCCTTCTTCTCTACGGGTGCTTCCGACCAGAGCATCATTGAGAACTTGAATAGTGAGGATGTAGCTAATCAGAACCGCATATTCAAGAATGCGATAGGCAGTCTGGGTGCCTGGATGTCTTATTTCATGATGAACAGATGCTTTGGCGTGGCTGCCTTTGGCGTGCCTTTGTACTTGGTAATGCTCTCGTTGGCTCTGATGCGGGCTTACAGGGTGGCATTGCTGAAGTGGTTCATGTGTATTTCCATTCTGATGATCTGGTCTTCAGTGGTGCTGGCTATGTTTGTTACGCCACTGGTGCCTGAGAGTCATTTCTGTCTTGGCGGGCAGCATGGTTTGTTTATCGGCGACTTTATTGAGCGTTATGTAGGAACACCTGGACTGGTGGCTATCCTTGCCTTGGTGGCCCTGTCGTTCCTGACATACGTGAGCAATCAGACTATCCTCTGGATTCGTAAGTTGATTAATCCCACAAAGTTCTTGGAGAAGGTGAAGTTCACCGTGACCAATAACATGAAGGATGATGAAGAGGAAAGCAGCTCTTATGAGAACCTGATTCAGACGGAGGAAGACCCAGAGGTGTTTGATGACCCTATCAAGGAGGAGATAGAGTTTGATAACCTGTCAGACGGTCGTCCAGAAGAGGTGGAAGAGAGTGTTGAGGACGAGGAAGAAGAGACGGTAGAAGATACCAGCAGAGAGGGCGACCCCGATATGGACGTCGTTGTGGCTGGTGATGAGGAGAAGGCCGACGGACAGAAGGTTGCTGAGACGGCCTTTGAGAATATGGAGCCTTACGACCCCAAGCGCGACTTGGAGAACTACCACTATCCTACACTCGACCTGCTGCAGACCTACGAGAGCGACGGCAAGCCCTATATCGACATGGATGAGCAGAATGCCAACAAGAACCGCATCATCGACGTGCTGCGTAACTTCGGCATCGAGATCTCGTCTATCCGTGCTACTGTAGGTCCTACCATCACACTTTACGAGATTACACCTGCCCAGGGCGTGCGTATTGCGAAGATTCGTAACCTGGAAGATGATATCGCCCTGAGCCTGAAGGCACTGGGTATCCGTATCATTGCACCTATCCCTGGTAAGGGTACTATTGGTATCGAGGTGCCAAATGCAAAGGCAAATATCGTGTCAATGGAGTCAATTCTGAACTCAAAGAAGTTCCAGGAGACCACGATGGAGCTGCCTTGCGCAATGGGTAAGACCATCACCAACGAGGTGTTTATGTTTGACCTGGCAAAAGCTCCCCACCTGCTCGTGGCTGGTGCTACTGGTCAAGGTAAGTCAGTAGGTCTGAATGCTATCCTCACCTCTTTATTATATAAGAAGCACCCCGCAGAACTGAAGATTGTGCTCGTTGACCCGAAGATGGTGGAGTTCTCTATCTATAAGAGCATCGACAAGCATTTCCTGGCTGCCCTGCCTGATGAGGCCGGCACACCTATCATCACTGATACTTCTAAGGTGATTCGCACCCTGCAGAGCCTCTGCGTAGAGATGGA
>Ga0310786_10013623_pt1 | contig 10030 bp, 8 predicted proteins | sample AusTroGonzalo_MG_FD_203881 | JGI IMG/M metagenome (GOLD analysis project Ga0310786, IMG submission 203881) | Bovine rumen microbial communities from tropical cattle in Woodstock, Queensland, Australia - Gonzalo_03 (v2) (version 2) | ecosystem: Host-associated > Mammals > Digestive system >... | reverse complement strand
TCAGCCAAAGAACGTGAGCAGGCAGATGTCATTCACAAAATGATCTATGCCTTGATTGCCTTTATAGTGATTGTGGTGATTGTAGCACAGATGGCAGTTGCCAACTGGCGGGCAAAACGACGCTTGCAGTTGCAGTTACAACAGATACACGAGGAACACGACGAGCGTCCACAGCTTGTCAAGCAAGCCATCAAGACGGTGGAGGAAGCGTTTTTCGCCTCCGACGATTATCTTTCCTTGCAACGTCGTCTCTCCACAGGTCAGCGGTTGAAAGCAGAAGATTGGGACGAAATCGAGGGACAACTGAAGAAAGTCTATCCAGGTTTCACGAGCCAGTTGCGGACATTATATCCCATGTCTGAGTTGGAATATCAGACTTGCCTGCTCATCAAGTTGCGCATCGTGCCCAAGGACATTGCCGCTGTGTTGAGTCGCGATGTGAGCACCATCAGTACCGTTCGTAGTCGCCTCTATCAGAAGGTGTTTGGTCAAAAAGGCGGAACCCGAGAATGGGACGATTTTGTCCTGAGTATCGGGGCTTGACGGCGTTTGCAAACAGTTTGCAAACAGTTTGCATGGAGAATGCAAACAAGATGCAAACTCAAAAACTTGACAGCTTGAGAAAAAGCCCATACCTTTGCATCGAGTTCCAAAGTCGGAGAGTATCATTGCGCTGGCATGACTCCCCCATCCGGGCTCACCAAATAATCCTATTATTCACTCATTTAAAACCTAAGACGTATGAAGAAAGTTATGTTAATGATGGCAGTGACACTCATGAGTGCGCTCCAAGTATGTGCCCAGACCACACAAGTGGCTGACAAGGAACTCATCGGTGCATGGATGCTGGAATGGATGCAGTATGATGGTGAGAAGAAGATCATGTGTGGCAAGGGAACCACCTACACTTCATTCAAGTATTATGGTGCCGACGGCGAGTACGCCTGCTGCGAAATTGCCTTAAGCAAGGACGGCAAGATTGTGCCAATGCCCCATGAGTATGGCAAATACACCTACAAGAACGGCAGGTACAGCGAGATGGGACGCCCCGTCGTCAAGCCCGAAGAAATGAAGATGATTGACAAGACGCATTTCCACGGTCGCTGGAAGAATCGTACTGAAGCATGGAAAAAGGTAGCCCTCCCCCAGAAGGCCGTCAGGTTCATCGTGGATTGCTGCAAGTCCAAGAACACGCCCGCCGATATTCAGCAGCAAATCAAGCAGTACATGTTCAATTAGCATTCAAAAGACATTAGTTAGTAATTAATTAATAGTACCCGGGAGATTCTGGAGGTCGCAGTGATGTGCTCTCCAGAATGTGTGTATGTGTGGGGGAGGTGTCAAATCATCCGTTTCTATCCCCGAAAGCAGGCAGAAAATGAAGTCGTCTGGAAAAAAATGAGGATGAACAATGGTCAATTGTCAAGAATTCATTACCTTTGTGCCGACAATTCATCCAAAAACTATTTTTACTACCCTATTCAAAATTACACAAACAATGAAAAAAATCCTCAATGTCCTACTCTTGTGGGTCATCGCCCTGACAACATGGGCGCAAACTGTTCCTGCCCTTGAGCAAGTAAAGGCTGATCCAAGAAAAGCCTATGGACAAGACTACCCCTACGCGATGAAGCCAGTCGCACAGTCGAAGTCGCCCAAAGGCTACAAGGCTTTCTACATCAGCCACTATGGCCGTCATGGCTCACGCTACTACTGGAACGACATGCTCTATCGCGACCTCGACTCGCTCCTTACCAAAGCACATGCCAAGAACCAGCTCACCCCAGAGGGAGAGGCATTCCGCACCAAGTTCATGGCAGCCAAGACCGAATTGGCAACCAGCGTCAGCGAATTGAGTCAACTGGGTTGGGAACAGCACCAATACATCGCACGCACCATGTACAACGACTTCAACGAGGTGTTCAAGAAGGGAGGCAACATCTTTGCCATCTCCTCCCTCACAGGCCGTTGCGTGCTCAGTATGGCATCCTTCTGTCAGGAACTCGCACAATGCAATCCCAAGTTGGAAATCCGCCAAGAGTCTGCCCGCAAGGTGCTTTCTGGTGTGAAGCCCGACGACCGTCAGAACCCACAGTATCACAAGTTCCCCAAGTCAAGACCACGATTTGAGGCAAACCGTAAGAACTTCCAATACCAAGACAACCTGCGCGAGAAAATCATCTCACGCGTCTTCACCAGCACTGAAGGTCTGCCTGGCAATATGATGGTCATTGGCAACAACCTCATCAATCTCTACACCTCCCTGCCCAGCATCGGACATGACGGCATGATGGGCAACATCATCACCGATGAAGAGATTGCTGCCCGTTGGGAACAAGAAAACCTCGGTTCCTACACTTGGGTGTTCGAACCCCGTTACGACATGATTCCCATCTTGCGCGACATCATCGAGAAGGCTGACAATGTAGTCAAGGGAAAGGTGCAGCGCATTGCCGACCTCCGTTTCGGACACGACACCTGTCTGGGACCTCTCACCGTACTCATGGGACTCAATGGTGCCGACATCGACCCTGAAGATCCTTACGAGGTGAAGAACTGCTACCAGAACTGGACGATGGGCAAGGCTTCCAACCTCCAGATTATCTTCTACCAAAGCAAGAAACCTGGGCAGCCCATCTTGTTGAAGTGCCTGCTCAATGGAGAAGAAGTCGCACTCCCCTTCTCAACCAACAACTTCCCTTACTACAAGTGGGAAGATTTCAAGAAATTCTATACAGATAGATGTGATAGCGTGAAAGAATGATATAAGGGGAGGTTCCGAACGGAGCCTCCCCTACTTTCATTTTCTCATTTCCTCATTCTTTCATTTTTTTCCTCTAACCTTTACAGGAGTCTCATGCAACTTGTCGTTCCGAGTGCATGAGAATGATGTAAGATGTAAGATGTAAGAGAGAGGAGAGACTCCGCAAAAAGAAAGGCACGGATTGAAATCCTGTGCCTTACTTATAATATATATGTGTGTGCCGCTTAGAACTCAGCCGTCTTTGGTGTGCGTGGGAATGGGATGACGTCGCGGATGTTTTGCATACCTGTGACGAAGAGGATGAGACGTTCGAAACCAAGTCCGAAACCTGCATGAGGACAAGAACCGAACTTGCGGGTATCGAGGTACCACCACATATCCTTCATCGGGATGTTGCGCTCTTCGATTTCGTTCATCAACTTGCCATAGTCTTCTTCACGGACAGAACCACCGATAATCTCACCAATCTGTGGGAAGAGCACGTCAGTACCCTGTACGGTTTGTTCCATCTCCTGACCATTGAGAATAGGATTCTTCTCGTCTATCTTCATGTAGAAAGCCTTGATCTTCTTAGGATAGTTGGTCATGATGACTGGCTTCTTGAAGTATTCCTCCACCAAGAAACGCTCATGCTCGGAAGCAAGGTCGTCGCCCCATTCGCAAGGGAACTCAAACTTCTTGCCGTCCTTGATAGCTTGCTGAAGAATCTCGATGCCCTTAGTGTAAGGCAGACGAACGAAATCTTCCTTGAGGATACCTTCGAGACGCTCGATGAGTCCCTTGTCAATCATCTTGTTGAGGAACTCAAGGTCATCCTTACAGTTATCAAGTGCCCACTTCACACAATACTTGATGAAGTCCTCTTCCAAATCCATCAGGTCGGGCAGGTCCATGAAAGCGATTTCTGGCTCAATCATCCAGAACTCAGCCAAGTGGCGAGGCGTGTTGGAGTTCTCTGCACGGAAGGTAGGACCGAACGTGTAGATAGCACCCAATGCCGTAGCACCCAGCTCACCTTCCAACTGACCAGAAACGGTCAGAGAAGTCTGCTTGCCGAAGAAATCATCGTCGTAGATAATGGAGCCGTTCTCGTCCTTCTTCAGGTCGTAGAGGTTCTTGGTTGTCACCTGGAACATCTGACCAGCACCCTCACAGTCGGAAGCGGTGATGATAGGAGTGTGGAAATAGAAGTATCCGTGCTGGTGGAAGTAAGTGTGAATAGCCATCGCCATATTGTGACGAATGCGCATCACAGCCCCGAACGTGTTGGTACGCAGACGCATGTGAGCATACTGACGCATATATTCGAAGGACTGTCCCTTCTTCTGCATGGGGTAGTCAGCAGGGCATTCACCAAACACCTTGATGTCGGTTGCCTGCACCTCCACCGCCTGTCCTAAACCAATCGATTCCACCATCGTACCTGTCACAGAAAGACAAGCACCTGTGGTGATCAGTTTCATCATTTCAGGGTCGAACTTCTCCACATCTGCCACCACCTGCACATTCTTGATGGTGGAACCGTCGTTGAGGGCGATGAAGTTGACAGCCTTGCTGCCACGCTTCGTACGCACCCATCCCATCACGGTGACCTCTGCACCAAAGTCGGTGCGCTGAAGGAGGTCTATGATTTTTGTTCTTTTCATTCTCTTAACTCTTGAACTCTTAAACTTATTCATAGTGTCCCGTGTGCAACATTGCCACTTCCTGCTCAGTGAGGAAACGCCAATCGCCACGCTTGATACCCTTCTTAGTGAGACCTGCGAACATTACGCGGTCGAGCTTGCAAACTCGGTAACCGAGGCTTTCGAAGATACGACGCACGATGCGGTTCTTACCAGAGTGAATCTCGATGCCCACCTGCTTGCGGTCGGTCTCAGAAGCATAGCTGATAGCATCAGCCTTGATGTCACCATCCTCGAGTGTGATACCCTCTGCTATCTGCTTCATGTCGGCAGCGGTGAGGTTCTTATCAAGGTGAACATGATAAATCTTCTTCTTGAGGAACTTAGGATGCGTGAGCTTGGAAGCCAAGTCACCATCGTTGGTGAAGAGGAGCACACCCGTTGTGTTGCGGTCGAGACGACCAACAGGATAGATACGCTCACGGCAGCAGTTCTTCACGAGATCCATCACAGTCTTGCGCTGCTGTGGGTCATCGGAAGTAGTCACATAATCCTTTGGCTTGTTGAGGATAACATACACCTTCTTCTCGATGCTGACAAGCTGATCGTGGAAGTGCACTTCGTCAGTACGCTGCACCTTAGTTCCCAACTCGGTCACCACCTGTCCATTGACTGACACAACGCCTGCCTGAATGAACTGGTCAGCCTCACGACGAGAGCATACACCAGCATTTGCCAAGAACTTGTTCAAACGGATAGGTGCATCTGGGTCCTCCAAGTACTCCTTGTACTCAATCTGCTTCTTCATGCTGTACTTCGCATTCGGATTGTAGTCGGAAGAGTGAGGACGATAGCCGCCACGACCACCCTGCTGATAACCGCCACGACCACCTTGCTGGTAACCGCCACGATTGTTGTAGCCACCACGACCACCCTGCTGATAGCCGCCACGATTGTAACCACCACGCTGCTGGTATCCGCCACGCTGCTGGTAACCACCACGCTGCTGGTAACCACCCTGACGAGGCTGGAAGCCACCTTGCTGTTCGAAGTTACCCTCCTCTTCGCCGTTATTCTGCTGATAGCCACGATTGTAACCACCACGCTGCTGGTAACCACCGCCACGCTGCTGATAGCCGCCACGATTGTAACCTCCATTATTATAGGAACGCTGCTGATAACCACCCTGACGAGGCTGGAAGCCACCCTCTTCTGAAGAAGATGATGAACCACCAAAACCTGATGGACGGAAACCACGCTCGTTCTGTACACCATTTGAACTGTAAGCCGCACGTTCGTTACGATTGAAACGAGGACGCTGCGGACGATCGCCACGATTGAATTGTGGACGACCACCATAATTGCTTTCACGGTTGTAGGATGGACGGAAACCCTCACGGTCACCACCATTCTCTGACTTTTCTTCTGATGCAGGAGCACTACCCTGCCATTCTTCTAATTCAGACATGATTTAATTGACAATTTAACGATTTAGTACTTACTATTTATTTTGCGATTGTATATATAGGTCTAAACAATCTTTTTTACATTCCAGTATAGCTGTGTGGTGTGATGGCTCTCAGTTCTTCCTTTACACTTTCAGAAACCTCCAAACCGTCGATGAAGCCCTTGATGCTTTCTGCCGTAATGGCTGCATTCGTGCGAGTCAACGCCTTCAATGCCTCGTAAGGATGTGGATAGGCTTCACGACGGAGAATCGTCTGAATACCCTCTGCACACACTGCCCAGCAGTTGTCGAGGTCGCGGTTGATGGCATCCTGATTGAGCAGGAGTTTGCGCAAACCCTTCAACGTGGATTGGATGGAGATAACCATATGACCCATAGGAACACCTACATTGCGAAGCACAGTTGAGTCGGTCAGGTCACGTTGCAGACGGCTCACAGGCAGTTTCTGGCTGAGGAAAGCAAGGATAGCATTCGCCATACCGAGATTGCCCTCTGAGTTCTCAAAGTCAATTGGGTTCACCTTGTGAGGCATAGCCGAAGAACCCACCTCACCAGCCTTGATCTTCTGCTTGAAGTATTCCATTGACACATACATCCAGAAGTCTCTGTCAAGGTCAATGATGATGGTGTTGATGCGCTTCATGGCATCGAAGATAGCACCCATGTTGTCATAGTTGCTAATCTGCGTGGTCCATTGCTCACGCTCCAAACCGAGTTTCTCACTCACGAACTTGTTACCAAAAGCTTTCCAGTCATATTCAGGATAAGCGATGTGGTGTGCATTGTAGTTACCTGTCGCACCACCAAACTTAGCTGTAATCTTACAAGCCTTCAGTTGGTTCAGTTGCTCTGTAAGACGATACACATACACCATCACCTCCTTACCCAAACGAGTGGGAGAAGCAGGCTGTCCGTGTGTCTTTGCCAACATGGGGATATCCTTCCACTCGTCGGCATATTCCTGTAACTGCGCAATCAGTTCCTCCACCTGTGGATAGTACACCTCATTGAGGGCATCCTTGATGGTGAGTGGCACAGACGTATTGTTGATATCCTGGCTGGTCAAGCCAAAATGAATAAATTCCTTGTAATCTTCGAAGTTACCAATCTTGTCCAACTCCTCCTTGATGAAATACTCCACCGCCTTCACATCGTGGTTGGTCACCTTCTCGATGTCCTTCACACGCTGGGCATCAGCCTCAGAGAAATTGCGGTAGATGTCACGCAGACGTTCGAAGAGGTTCTTGTCGAAACTCTTCAGCTGAGGAAGTGGCAACTCGCACAACGTGATGAAATATTCAATCTCAACACGTACACGATACTTAATAAGTGCATATTCTGAGAAATACGAAGCCAAGTCCTTAGTCTTGCTTCTGTAGCGGCCATCAATAGGCGAGACAGCCGTCAATGCATTCAGTTCCATATCTATCTTTCTACTATTTTTTAATGTGCGTCACCTAGACGCTAATCCCAATCTTCTGTTATCTGATACAATTCTATTGAATATTTTGTTGCTTTTACAAGTGCAAAGTTACGAAAAAGAAAGGAGTTAGGTGTCGGCAGTTAGGAGTTTTTAACGGAAAACAATCTATTTTTGCCGTTTGAGAGGCATATTTTTCATCTTTTCACCCTTTTTCGACTGCTGAAATGCGGAAGATGGTGTAAACTTCCACCACTACAAAAAACACAAATGGCACAAGCCACGAGGTTTTTCCCAGATATATCCCAGCATAAAATCCGACGGGCAACCACATCATCACCGTAGCCAAAATCAAGGCGACGATTCCAAACACTCGCTGATGATACAAACGGCGCATCGTGAGTTCGCGTGGATCATTCACAGGATACTTGAGATAGAAGGGTGTCTGCAAAAACCTGCCGATGACCAAAGCGACAGTTCCCACTGCCAATCCCACAGCAGCGAACGAACGAGTCCCCTCCTGAGGAAGTGCCCAGAGAACCACCGCCAGAACCACCAGCGTCAAGCCCACCACTTCAATGATGCCTAAGATTTTTGCTTTATTCATCTTCGTCCTCCACAATGAAGATGTCCTCATTGTCTGTTTTCATGAAATATCTGCTACGTGCCACCTCTTTGATCGCCTCTGGATCATTCTTCAACGCATGAAGCGTCTTTTTGTCTTGCTCAAATTTGCGATTATAGTCGTCAATCTCCCCTTTCAACCGAGAAATCTCCTGCTGCTGATCAATACGGTTCAAAATACTGCTCTCACCCACGAAACCGATCGCTACGATGAAAACAACCAGTGCAATCACATATTTCAGCTTGAAAAACCAATGTTTGATGCTACTTTTCATAAGGCTCTCACTTCATTCAAAAAGATGGAATTATATTTTTCGCCACAAAGTTACAACTAAGTGCGTAAAAAACAAAACAAAATCATAAAAAAAAATTCATTCCACTTGCACTTTGACGGGGCAGCTCACATTTTTCCTCCAATCTTCCAAAGATGCGAACCAATCTTTCGACGAATGGTAGCCCTTATCTTCTTTGTCGGCACAGAATGTGACGAAATAATGAAGCGAAAGATTCTCGTCTGGGTTCACCACAAAAAGGTAGTTCAAATCATCCTCTTTCGTGTCAGCAATGTATTCCTTTGGCACATACATTGCCATCCCCACAGCTTCTGGTGCCCACATCTGCTTCTTGCCCATATCAGGATAGTCACATCCCCATGAGGCTGCAAGACCATCCTTCTTCACATAGCCCTGGGATTTATACCCCCGACGAGTGGACTCATCTGCGGTCACTCCCACTTTCTGCACACCTGTACAGAAAAGTTTCTTTTCCAGTGGTTTCTCACCTGCAGTTTGACGAAAATGCACATCCACCTGCAAATCGCGATGTCCTGCATAGAGCGAATAACGCTGGTGCATATTATAGAGCAAGTCGTCTTCCCCCCTTACACCAAGATCGTACACCTCCACCACTGCACGCAGGGGACCTGTGGTCACTACACGCTGACCTCTCACACCCACATTTGTCCAGTTGGAAGGCTTTCCCTTTTGCCAATCCTTAAACGAGCCACAGCCAACCGCATCACCCGCCCAAAGCACATCCACGCCATAACCTTGTGCCAGCTGCTCTGCTGAGGTGTAGAACTGAGTCACAGGCAATTCTATCCGGCGATGCTTCTTGCCATAAAGGTCTATGTTTTGCCGTTGGTCGAAATAGATTCGATAGCCCACCACTTCCGACTCGATGGTGATGCCGTGCATGTAGATTTCGTTGAAGAGATTGCTCTTGCCCGATGCCTCTATCCGCAGCACATCAGGATGCTTGTCCTGCTGGTCACGCAGTTGCAAGGCCGTGTAGATGCGAGGCTCCACTTCCTTTTTCGCCTCTTTGGCAGAGAGTTTCACCTCATATGTTTTCGTATCCCTTCCCTTTATGTCGGCAAGAAAGAACACTTCGTCGGGGCGCAAGTCTCCATCCATATCGTCAAGCTGGCAAGGAATATCTTTTCCTTTGCATTTGACGGTTGCGCTCACCACCTCGAAGCCCATCCTTTTTATGTCAGGCAATTTCACGACCACAGGTTCGTCGGTCTTGTCTTCTTTCCAATCATTCGTCACCTTCACCTGAAGGGTTTTCGTTTGTGCTGATGCTGCCAAAACACCAAGCAACATCCACATCATTATCAGTGTTCTCATCATAAAAATGTATATCTTTGATTTCGTTTGCAAAGATACAAACTTTTTTCCAAAGATTGCCACTGTTTTAGCAATCCTTCCCAAAATGTCTGAAAGATATGAAAGAGAAGGGGTTTTCCTCAAATAAATTTGATATTTCGTTCGATTTGCACTACCTTTGTACCATGATTTTGAAAAGGCTTACCATATTAAACTATAGAAATATCGCCACCGCAGAGCTGGACTTCTCTCCCAAAATCAACTGTTTAGTTGGACACAACGGGGAGGGAAAAACCAATGTGTTGGATGCCATTTATTTTCTTTCACTCACGAAAAGCATGGCTAATTCCATCGACTCCATGAACGTTCGTCACGGAGAGGAGATGATGATTGTGCAGGGTATCTACGACCTGAACGGGACAGAAGAAGAAATATCTATCGGCATGAAGCTTCACCAAAAGAAGCACGTGAAGCGTAACAAGAAAGAATACAAACGGCTGACGGAACACATCGGCTTGT
>Ga0310786_10013622_pt1 | contig 10031 bp, 10 predicted proteins | sample AusTroGonzalo_MG_FD_203881 | JGI IMG/M metagenome (GOLD analysis project Ga0310786, IMG submission 203881) | Bovine rumen microbial communities from tropical cattle in Woodstock, Queensland, Australia - Gonzalo_03 (v2) (version 2) | ecosystem: Host-associated > Mammals > Digestive system >... | reverse complement strand
AAGAAGCTGTATTTTCGCCGTTGGCTTGTGCCGTGTAGTTTACCAAATAAAACGGTTCCTTCAAATTATCAAGAAAGTTCGAAAACATTATACGTGCGGGTTCATTGGTCACACCTTCATAAATATGAGAGGCAGGCTTCAATATATGTTTGTCGAGAGAGAGATTTACATCCAACATTGCTTCGTTAAAACACTTGTGCGGATCCGGATTTTCTGGAGTTGACATACACGCAGAAACCAGCAGCAGGGGTACAAGTTTGAATTTCATAAGATCACATCCTCCATGTGGCATCATAGAATATTTTCAATGCAATTTATACTTATTTTTGAAATATTAACTCTAAATTAATAATTTTTATCCATAATAATAGCAAATGACGAGGATAACTTATGTACACGACATATGATACTGCTTCATATTTATTAGAGCCATACAGAAGATTTGCGCAAATATTTCGATCTTCTTTGAGAAAAAATCCGTTAGCGATGGAATTAGGAGCGGGACGTTTCGCCGAAGGACTCGCTGATATGTTTCTGCGTACCAGCAAGTATGTTAAGAAGCCAGAGTTCAACATAGATTCGGTAAAAGTCGGAGAAAAAGAGTTCCCTGTTTATCAGACCACCGTTTTGAAAAAAGATTTTTGTAATTTGCTTCGATTTAAGAAGGCAAATATGGAGGGAAAAAAAGAGCCGAAAGTCTTGATTATATCCCCTGTATCCGGGCATTTTGCGACGCTGCAACGTGACACGGTTAAGCGTATGCTGCAGAAATGCGAAGTTTACATTACCGATTGGAAGAGCATGAGGGATGTTCCTTTGTCTGTGGGTAGTTTCGATTTGGATACATATTTGTCATATTTGATTGATTTCATGCATCATATAGGACCGAATACTCACGTGATGGCGGTATGTCAGCCTGCGGTCCAGATTATGGCACTGGCGGCTGTTATGGATGAAGATAATGATCCTTGTATGCCTGCGACTATTGTGCCTATGGGAGGACCAATTGATCCGAGAGTGAAGAAAACACAGGTTAATGAATTAGCGGAAACTTATCCATTGTCTTGGTTTGAGAAAAATTTCTTAACAATAGTTCCAGAGGGACATATTGGAGCAGGGCGCAGGGTTTATCCGGGATTTATTCAAATTACGGCATTTATTAATATGAATCCGGATGCTCACTACAGGGCCCATATTCAATTTTTGGAAGACAAAATTTTCAACAATGCTGCGGGAATAAAAAAGCACGCTGATTTCTACGACGAATATTTGTCGGTGCTAGATATGGACGACGTTTATTACTTGCAAACTGTCGAAAAGGTATTTCAGACATATGAGCTTCCGCGCGGAGTAATGAAATACAAAGGACGTACCATAGATTTGAAAAAGATAAAGCACGTTCCGTTGCTTACCGTTGAAGGAGAAAAAGATGATATCTCAGCTCCGGGACAAAGCTATGCCGCGCATGGATTGTGTTCCAACCTACCTGCTGAACTGCATGACCATTATCTGCAGCCGGGAGTAGGGCACTACGGCGTATTTTCAGGCAGCAAATGGAGAGCATTTGTCGCACCGAAAATTGAGGAATTCATTTTTAAATTTGATAAGGAACTCGGGTCTTTTTATAAGAAAGAGAAGAAATAGTTTTTCATGTAAATTTTCCAAAAAAGTACGTTGTCGAATGGTTTTAAATTGATCTCTGTTCGACGGCGTTTTGCATACTATTCTGCGTATTTTTTATCATGTTTTATCAAGGAATCCGCGATAGATTTACTCAAGTTTCCGAGCAGTTTACTGTGAACTCGAACCAAATCCTCATAACTGTTTTTCAGAGGAATTGAATCCGAGAATTTGCGGCGGATAATCAGTTGATCTTTGTACGTTTTTATTGTGTACCAGGCATCCAAAGTGATTTTTGAATTCCACAACGTATCTAATTTTACCATATCAACAAATACGTATCGACTCGGTGAATTATTTCCCATGAATATTTCGACGGGAGCGTTTGGCAACAATGTATTAAGATTTTCCACTAAAGTTCGAGTATAAAGCATGGAGAGAGGCTCGATCCAGCGATTATATTCCGAAACAAAAACTTGAACGTCCTCCCTGTTTCGGCTGATAATTTGGGGCTTGTCCATAAATTTTGGCATTTGAACCCTTAATACGGCTACGGAATTTGCATACGTAGTCGATAAAACCGAATCTACTTCCGATGTTGTGTTATAGAACTTCGAATTTTGGCTGACTCCCGGAACGCAGGCCGATATCAAAAAACATATCGCAATGACTGAACAATTTTTATTCATTCCCTACCTCCTATTTTAATTTTTCCCTCTCAATAACGATTCCGGATGCCTTTCCAAATAATCCGTTAGATTTTGGACAGACCGAGCCGTATCCGAGAGATCCTGCATCATCTTATTTGCGTTGTTGAGCGTTTCTCCGCTTTGGGATGATAATTTTTTCAACAGGCTGTTTAAGTTCTTCGTACTTGAATTTAATGTCGGCAATATTTCCGGAATTTCCTTTTCCAGGATACTCCAAACTTTATCAACTCTGTTCATGATTGATTTTATATCCACATTATCAAGTCTTTGGGCAATGACCCCTGTCTTTGACAGCACTGTCGGAATTTCCCCGAAATTGCCCTCGGGATTTTCAGACTTTTTTAATTCGCTTTTTGGAAGCATGACCAGCTCAATCATTAACTGTCCTGTTAAATAACTTTGTGTAGTTAAGCGGGCACGCAATCCGCGTTTTATCAATTCTTCCAGTAAATCTTGATTGTTCCATAGATTCCATTCTCCGCTGCGAGGTAAGAAATGCATGCGCTTGAAATGACCATAAACTGGGACGCTAAACTCTAGCTTACTCGGGTTTGCAATTATTTTTATTTTAACAACCTTGCCTATTTCTACTCCCTGAAATACTATTGGTGCTCCCTCACTAAGACCTTGCAGCGATTCATCGAAATACATTACAAAAATGTTCTTTCTGACAGATATATACTTATCCCAAACAGTCCGTCCGATAATTAATCCAAAAAAAATTATCCCGGCTATCAAAAAAATACCTATCAGGCGCTTATTAGGATTTTTTTTCATCTGACATACCTCTAGTTAAAAACGCTAATACTCTTTCATTCGGCGGATTTTTTAATAAATCATTCGGATTTCCTTCTGCTGAAATTGTTTTTATGGAACTATCCAAGAAAATACTGTTCTTTCCTATGTTGAAAAGGGAAGATAACTCATGAGTTACCACAACGATAGTTGTTCCTAAAATTTTGTTTATTTCTAAAATTAGATTGTCTAAATGTTTTGAGCTGACAGGATCAAGGCCGGCCGACGGCTCATCAAAAAAAACAATTTCAGGATCCAAAGCCAAAGCCCGTGCCAAACCTGCTCGTTTTCTCATTCCTCCACTGATTTCCGACGGGTAAAAATCCTCAAATCCCGCCAATCCCACCAAAGCCAACTTAAATCTTACAATTTCGCGAATTTTTTCGGCTGAATATGATGTATATTCTTCCAGAGGCAATGCAATATTTTCGAATAAACTCATTGAACTAAAAAGAGCGCTACTCTGATATAAAATTCCGCATCGAGTAACCAAGTAACGTTTTTTCTCCTCGGTAGCTGACACCATATCGATTCCGTTCATGAGAACGTGTCCGTTTAATGCGGGTAATAATCCTATTATTGTTCGTAGCAGGGTACTTTTGCCGCAGCCGGAACCTCCCATTATTATGAAGATGTCGCCTTGTTTTATCTCAAAGCACAACCGCTTCATGATCGCTCTATCATCGTATCCAATGCTTAAATTCCGAACTTCAATAATCGAAGAAGTCATATGCCAAGCCCCTCACAAATCAAGGTGATGATCCCTGTCATTATTATCATCCACACAATTGAATAAACTACGGCGTCCGTTGTTGCTCTACCTACGCTGTCGGCATTGCGGCCGCAATTCATTCCGAAGTAGCATCCGCACAAGGTGATTACCAATCCGAAGACCAATCCGTGAAAAACGCCAACTAAAAAATTCTGTAAGCTGAAAGCCATCGTGCAATAGCGGATATATTCACTTAATGGAATTTCCCATAGAAAAACGCAGACAAAACATCCACCTAAAATTCCCACAAAATCCGAGATCAAAACCAAAATCGGCATAGACATCAGCAGGGCATTCATGCGGGGCAGTCCCAGAAAGTCAATTTGCGAAATTCCCATGGTTTGTAACGCGTCCAGCTCTTCATTTACCTGCATTGTTCCGATTGTTGCGGCATAAGAAGCTCCAGTTCTGCCAGCCATGATAACTCCTGTCATTATCGCTCCCATGATTCGTGTCATTCCTATGGTAACCAAACTTGCAACGTATATCTGAGCACCGAAAGTTTTCAATTGTAGAGCCCCGACAAAAGCTAAAATTAATCCAACCATGAAACTGATTAAGGAAACGATCATAACTGCTTTAGGACCGCAGTCTTCTAAAATCAGCAGGAAATCTTTTTTTCGATAGATAGCTTCACCTCCGATTTGCCGTTTCCAGGCCTTAATCATTTTCACAAAAAAGTCTAAGCCGGATCTGATACTGAGAGCAACCTCAATTCCTTTGCTGCCCCAACGTTCCAAAAAGTCCTCTTCTGGTGAATTATTTTTTTCATTTTTAGGGGATGGTTTCAAAGCCAATGCCAACAATTGGCTCATTCCCTCCGGCAGATTTTTTATTTGTAAGTTCGTTGTAGCAGGCAATTGACTGAGGGCTGAGTACAGAACAGTCACCGATTCTTGATTCCAGTCGGAAATTCCCCCGTTTTTCACCACCAAACTCTTCTTATTTTTCAAAGAGTTGAGGAAATCAGATACGGAAAAATCTTTTGTTAAGTCTCCGCTCAGAACAAGATTTTCTCCTTTTATCTTAACTGTCATTTTTCACTATCCCATCCACAGATCAGCTTAGCATAAATTCGAGAAATTGTCAAAAAACAGCAAATAATGTAAATAGAAACCTTGGCGATTAAATATAAATTTGTGAGATCAAAGTGTTAAATAACAAAACCTTGCTGAAAAACTTCGCAGAGAGTATGACAAACGACACAAAACATTCCAAAAAAATCGAAACATTTTAAATAGCAAAAATTTTTTAATCACGAGTTAAAGAATCACGTCATTTGTAAGCTGACACAATTCCGTCGTCTGAGACAAAATATAACACGTTTCCTGAAATTATCGGACGTGCGGCTATTTTTTCGCCGAAATTATCCAACCATTTGCTTGATTTTATGCTTCCGTTTTCCTCAGAAACCGTGACTACATTTCCGTTAGACGACAGTACCATAATACCTTCGTTTGTTTGGATTGGACCAAACCATTCCACAGACACTTCCGATCTCCCAAACCAACTGAAAGAGCTATCATCTGACGTTTTGAGCGAGCGGATCCATCTGACTTTTCCGTTATCTTTATTCAGACAGACCAAACCCGCCAGAGAGTCCAGCACGAAAAGGCTATTTCCGCTGACCAACGGAGTTTCCAGTCCTCCGAAATCCTTTTTCCATACAACATTTCCGCTTCCGATATCAAATGCGGTGATTTGCTGGTTAGCACTGGTGAAATAAACCAAATTGTCTTTTATGACAGGGCATGCTCTCGGATGTGAAAAAGATTCTCCGGCATTTACGAATGAAAACTTGGCGAGCATTGCACTCCAAAGTACTGAACCGTTGCTCAGCAATGCGAACACCTCTCCCGACGGATAGGATAAGTAAACAACATCATCTTTGATCACGACCCCGGCACTTCCCATGTAGGTTGTGTCCATCCCCATACCGGAATGAGACCAAAGCAACTTGCCGTTCCGTATATCCAACACCTGCAAGCTGCTGTTATCGCACAGCAAGTAAACTCTCCCGTCGGAAATCGTAATCCCGTCTCCTTTGCAACAAGCGGGGAGTTTTATTCTCCACAACATCTTCCCGTTTGTCTCATCAAAGGCAAAAGCTTCCGCAAAGCTGGATGTAACAATTAATTTTCCGTCACTATAGGATAGGGCTCCGCCAACTTGACCATCCTTTTCTTTTATTGTCGTCGTTTTTTCCCAGATTTTTCTTCCGCTTTTAGCGTCGAAAGCATAAACTAATCCTCCAGCATCAATACAAAACACTCTACCATTTGCAGATACTACAGAAGAAGCCATTCTAAGTGACGCCGAAGACCCGTATTTCATATCGTTCGACCAGAACAAATTCAAGTTTTTGCTTAACTTTGCGGAAGTTTGACCCAAAACAACAGGGCCATTATCACGTTCCTCATTTTGAATTTCAGAAAGAACGATATCCTTCCGAACTCCTTTCAACGGCTCTTTACTGGAACAACCTGCTAAAACCAACCCCAAAAACGAGAAAACAACAACTTTCTTCATTAAACTACCTCCGAATTTACTTATTGTTTTTGCTGAACTTGCTGGTCTTTACGCTTGCGTCATCAAGAGCAAGTGTTCCATGATCGTTCTTATGATTTTTTATGTAATTGATTACCTTGGTTAGCCTTCTTTTCAGAGAGTCAGGAGCCTCTTTGTTGTCAGTTATTTTCATTAAGATTTCGACGGACTTACCGAATTCTTTTTTACTGGCGTAGATCATTGCGATTTTTTCCATTGCCGTAAAACGGAACGGACGATCATCTCCCGTCAATTTTTTCAAACGTTCCAACAACTTGTCCTCAGGCTCTAATTTGTAAGAGACATAAATCAACATCGCAAGATCTCGCCAAACGATGTCAACTCCCTTTTTTTCAGACAATTCCAATAGTTGTTTCGCTGTTTTCTGCATATCTTCTGAAGTTATGGCCTCGCGTCCCATTTTGATGAGAGATACCAACGGAACTAACTCAGACGGAGCATGTTGTATCAAATTTTCCAGCGTAGCCTTGCTTTTCTTCTTTCCGGCTTCATTTTTCATTGCCGATGAATAGATTTCTTCATGTAAATTGGTCGTCGCAATTTCCAATTGCTTTTTCTTGTTGGAGTACCAGGCCGAATGACCGATTATTCCGGCAATTATCAAAATAATAATCCATGAAATTATATTTTGATGCTTTTTTAAAAATTTCAGAACCTCGTCATGTTTCAGTTCTTCATTAATCTCATCAAAAATCGAATTTTCTTCCGCCGACATGCTAGCCCCTCGCTAAAACAAACAACTTAATTCTAAACTATGTTAAAAGTTCTTTCCAGATCCAATTAACCTTTATTTAACGAAGAGATGAGATAATGCGAAAAAGTCGAGGATAAAAATGTTGAAAAAAATTTGTGTTATTTGTTTGGTTTTTCCTTTAATTTCAAGTGCAAATGTTTACGTATCAGAACCTCCCAGTGCTGCTGTGGTGATAAAGAATGTTTCGGATTTGAAAAAGGAGATTAATTCACAGAGTAATATTAATGTACAAGAAATATATAACCAACTGATCGCGAAGAGAAAAGAAATTACCGATAAAAATTTGTTGGAAATCTATTATGTAGTGCAGTCATTTTTGCAAGTTCAGCTCCTGCCAAATGATAAGAAGGCTCAGCCAGAGTTTGATAATGCAAAGTTTCGAAAAAAACTCGATTCGCTGCTGGACAGTATAAGTTGGCTTTATTCTGAACACAAAGATGAACAGTTTTCAGATAGAGTTACAAAATTGGGCAGATTACTGAATCCGGAATTTTTTATCCATTTAAGTATTCCAAAAATGTCTGAATGTTTGGATATTGCTCACAATTTAAAGAATGTTGTGGAATACAGTAGCTTAGGAAATGATCTATCTCCTGAAGATGGACCTGACTATTTCAGCACAAGTTTCTTTCTGAATAAAGAGATAGAAACGGCTGAGCAGATATATAAACAAATAGAAAATCTGGAGAAACAATCCGAGAACTTTTCGAAAAATTGCTCAACTCTTTCAAAACAGCAGTTAGAAGACATCATAAAAAAGGCAAATAATTTTATTAACGGGTTGCGATCCGCAAAAATTAACATCGGAGGCAAAGAAGTTACAATCTCTCGAAATATTCGGAAGCATCTGAAGAATTTAGCTTCTTCCTCGATAGAGAAATTGGTGGAGCAGAGAAACAAGATTGAATATTAATCGAGAAGTTGAAATATCCGGAATTTGAATCATCCGTGATTTTTCTTTTTAAGTTTTCTTTTTCGCTTTTTTTTGAAAATGAAGTAAAACAGAGCGCTCAGTAAAACAACCAACGCCGCATATTGGACGTACTGTAAGTTATCTTTTGCTTTTTCCACTACGTTAGCAAATGCATATCCGACACCAGCGACAATTACTGCCCATATAAACGCCGCCGGAATATTCAGAGCCGAATATTTCAGCGGAGGAATACCCGCAACTCCTATCATGATCGGACTGACATTTCGTATTCCGTAAACAAATCGACATCCGAAAATAAATGCCGAGTCATACTTTCTTAAAAACTCCAGGACTTTCTTGAACTTTTCCTTCAATTTAGGATGTTTTTCAATTATCTTCGTTCCGTAAATTCTGCCGACAAAATACAGAATCTGCTCTGTGATCATAGTGCCGAGAAAGGCAGCAAAAATGACACCTTGTAACGACATCAATCCCTGACTACACAAAAAACCTGCGGTTAAAACAGCAAGCTCCCCCTCAATACACGCAAAGAGAAAAACCGCATAATAACCAAAATCTTGTATAAAACTTTCGAACAAACCAATATCTCTTGAGTTACATGGTGCGCCCGGAAGGATTCGAACCCTCAATCTTCAGATCCGTAGTCTGACGCTCTATCCAGTTGGGCTACGGGCGCACAATTGGTGGGTGATAACAGGTTTGAACTGCTGACCCCCTCGGTGTAAACGAGATGCTCTACCGCTGAGCTAATCACCCAAAACCGTTTAGAACATACCTTAAGTCCTAATTAGAATCAAGCCGTATTTTTCTGAAAAATCGAGGGAATTTTATATATACTTCAAAAATACCGATTTTATTTTCATTGCTGCATTCATTAACCAATCGAATCCTTCTGACAAACTGGTTCCTTCTTGAAATATAAAGCTCTTTTCTGTTCTAATGTTGCTCCCTTTGTTACCATCCATTCTGCGCCAATTAAACTTGATTCCTGTTTCTTCTTCTATTTCATTTTTATGAGCATATAATTGGTCGAATATCAGCTTATTATCGATAATCCAGAAATCTACGACGACCGAATTTGTCCTGCTATATCGAGTCAAATCTATATGCGCTTCGCTAGTTCCGATTGATAATGCGTACCAATGCTCTGGTCTTGCTCTATGCTTACGAAAAGTTTTTGCAAATTTTTGATTTTTCCAGGCATATTCATTAAAAGCACACCAGAAAGCTTCGTGTCCTCGTTTGCTCTCCGATAATTCTTCACTTTCCAAACGTTTTTGCTCTTTTTTCCAATCATTTGGAGTAGAAACAGCGACAAACATCGGGGCCATTCTGGAATTATCAATTTGATACAACTTTATCTCACAAAGGAAGAAACCAATGTCATCATTCGTATTTTCGTTGAGCCATTCGATCGCTGCTTTGTGTTCTTCTCGAGCTCGTTTTACAATCCAAACGACATAACTGGCATTCTTTCCAGCAGCGTAAGTAATAATTTTTCCAAGATGATCATGGTTAGTATCTTCAAGCTGATTTTCGATAATAATTTTGCGATCAGTTCCTGTTTCTTTCGCCAAGATATCCGCAGAAAAACCTCCGACTGGAGATTCTGCCTCTTCAACTGTAATATCCAAATCTATCGCTTCAGCAAGACATTCTATATTCTCTTCTTTGAATAGCCATGGCGTAAAATCCTGTGCTTCGTGAGGCCAAACCAATCTCAAATCATCAATTTTTTTCAATCTACTTAGCTCTATTTGCAACACAACTGAAATCCCTTTACCTTCGCTTATTATTTTATCACTCTATTATTATCAAATGGTAAACGGGCTCGCTTTTTGTTTCGATTAAAGTTCTATTAATGTAAGAGTAAAATTT
>Ga0310786_10013621_pt1 | contig 10031 bp, 12 predicted proteins | sample AusTroGonzalo_MG_FD_203881 | JGI IMG/M metagenome (GOLD analysis project Ga0310786, IMG submission 203881) | Bovine rumen microbial communities from tropical cattle in Woodstock, Queensland, Australia - Gonzalo_03 (v2) (version 2) | ecosystem: Host-associated > Mammals > Digestive system >... | reverse complement strand
TGGTGGTGCTGTTGTAAGGGCATCATTAAATCATACTGCTTTGGCTGATGTGTCTAAGACAAATATATCTCCGATGGGTGCAGGTATGATTGGATGGACACATAAATTGAACGATAAATTAGGATTAGATATTCGTTACAAATTTGCTGTTTTCTCTGGTTCAACGTTCTATGACACAAACGTTAAAGTAGATATTGGTGTCATAACAGACAATACTTTGTCAATTGGTATCAAGTACAGGTTTTAATGAATATATTAAATAGGTGCAGATAAAATGATTAAAATAAAAAATATATTATTTGTTTGGGGGATTATGATGCTATCAATGTTGCCTGGGCATTCTGCGCCATCGATAAAGCATTTTGGAATTCAAAAGGTGCAACATGGTGATGTTGTTTCTGCATCAATTAAAAATAATAATGGCAAAGTTGCTCGTATTGGGTCTTTGCGTTCAAATAATTCCGTATCAACAAAGCCAGCAACAATAACGGCAAATTCTGGTAATACCAGCAATAGAAACGCTGCGCGTTTGTCTGTAGGAAAATATTTGCATAATTCTGGTGTGGACACTGGGATTATCAAAAAAATAAGTTCGCCAAATACAAATATATCCAGTACAGAGTTCACAGCATTAGGTGATCAGGTGTCTTTGTTGGATGTACGTATCACTGCGTTAGAAGATATTTTGGCGGCTATGAAATTAAATGTTATAGAGGCAGATGAGAACGCAGATGAAGATAAGATGATTAGCAATTTGGATATTGATGAAGATGGTAAAACTTTAAAGGTGACTCGGGCAAATATAAAAATACCTGTGGGATCAGAAGATGGGCATCCAGCAGCAACTATATGGATAGAAGATTAGTAAATTAGGGATAGTCAATATGGCGAAATACAAAATTCAAGTAGATGGTGTGGATTATGTTGTGAAACCAGATGTCTATCAACCACAATACAGAAATGTTATGTATTCTGTTATGAAAATTTATCAAGTCAATAACGCGGGTGTTAAAAATGGTTTGGCAGTCACTGTTCTTGACAGTACATTTGATGACAAAAAGAAACAATTTACGCCAGTAAGTAAAAGGTTTGTTCCTTTCATATTGGAAATTTTTATTGATGGTAAAAGTGCGGATATAGTGTATGATTTTGATTATGACACAACAGATCCAAGATTGGATACAAATGTGGTACCAGTTGGCAAGTTGACAAATGTGTTTATAGATGGCAAACATAAAACAGGTAAGGATTTAGATTATTTTAAAACCGAAGGGAAATTTTATTATAAAAAAGCAACTGATTTATTACAAAAAATTTGTCACGACTATATAGACATTGTTTGTGACTGTTTGGGCATAGCAAACGAAAAAGCAACACAAGATTTATTAGCTGCATGTAAAACTGGCGATGTTATAAAAGCGACTATAAATGCCAAGTCTGGTGGGGATGTTAATGCAAAAAATAAAGATGGTTATCCGTTATTGATATGGATGGCTTTCAGTGGAAATACACCAATTGCGGAAGTACTTATTGAGGCTGGTGCAGATGTCAATGCAAAGGATCAACATGGTAATACTGCATTGTATTATGCGGCTTTCTATGGACATACAAAAATTGTAGATGCGCTTATCAAAGCCAAGGCAGATGTTAATGCAACTAATAATGGTTTTCCTGCTTTGTATGCGGCGGCAGAACAAGGGCATACGAAAATTGTAGATATGCTTATCAAAGCTGGCGCATATGTTGATGCAATGACATCTAACGATGGTAAGACGGCATTGATGGAAGCAGCTTTCAATGGACACACGGAAATCGTAAAACTGCTTATTGATGCCAAGGCAATAATGGACATACCGAATCGTATAAATAGTTCAACAGCATTGATGTGGGCTGCTAAACGGGGGCACACAGAAATCGTAAAATTGCTTATTGGTGCTGGTGCTGATGTTAATCAACATAATGATGATGGTAAGACAGCTTTTGATGTGGCAGATAACGAACAAATAAAACAATTACTTCGTGTTGCGATGAATAATAAAAAAACGTCCGGTATAAATTATTCAAGGTTGAATTCTGGTCGTTGGTGAAAACATTAACATTATATAATTGTAATAATCAATAATCCCAATAATGCGAATATTATTGCCCCGATTGTCAGTTGCCAAGAATATTTTTTTATTAACGCATTAGCTTTTTCTTGGAAACACCATAACAAAAAACCAACAAGTGCGAATCTGCCAGTTCTGAATATCGCAGATACCCCAAGAAATATAGCCACAGGATAATTTAGAAATCCTGCACATAATGCAAGTAATTTATATGGGACAGGTGTCACAGCCGTTATGATAATAATCATTATTCCATATTTGCTGAACAAGGTTTTAGTCAATTCAAATTTTTCGGGACTGGCAAAATGTTCTATCAACCATATTCCAATACTGTCAAACAACCACAGCCCAATCATGTATGTAATCAACCCACCAATCACAGAACCAATTGCTGCGGCAACTGTTATTGGTACCGCGCGTTTTTTGTTTGCTACGATTGCAGGGGTCATAAATACTTCTGGCGGAATAAATAAAAATATGGATTCAAAGACAGTCATAATAAAAACAACCCATGCATACCAAGGTTGTGAAGATTTATCAAGAATCCGTGTGACAAGTTTCATACTGTGAATAATAAAATATTTGTACAAAACACGCAAGTGTTATAAATAATTTACTTGTTTTTTTTATATACATGTGTATCATTGCCGCATACAGGATTAACACAAAAGGGTTTTCCATGATGAAAAAAACGACCAATTCAAACAGAAGTGAAAAGATTGCCAGTAAAGTGCAGACATTGGTCGCAGAGATTTTGCAACGTGAGTTTTCTGATGATTCATTAATAAGCAGTGTATCTTTGGTTGGCGCAGAATCACGTGGTGGAATGCAATTTGTAAAATTATTTTTTTATACTAGCAACAATGCAAAGGCTGTTCAAAAACGGCTTGACGAAATAACAAAAATGGTGCGTTTTTTGTTGGCTCAGAAAATAAACCAAAAATATGTTCCTGAAATTAGATTCGTGTATGACGATACTTTGGAACGTGCAGACAGAATTGAACAACTGTTAAACAGTATTGATAAATAATTTTATGGTGAATAAAATGAAACAAAGTCATATAAGAAATTTTTCTATTGTTGCACATATCGATCATGGTAAATCTACATTGTCGGATAGATTAATAGAATATACGGGTGGTCTGGAATCACGTGAAATGAAAGCGCAGGTTTTAGATTCTATGGATATAGAGCGTGAACGTGGTATTACCATTAAAGCACAAACAGTGCGTTTAAAATACACTGCTAAAAACGGTGAAACATATCAACTGAATTTGATGGATACCCCCGGACATGTTGATTTTTCTTATGAAGTATCACGCAGTTTAGCAGCATGCGAAGGTGCTATTGTTTTAGTTGATGCAACACAAGGAGTTCAGGCGCAGACATTGGCAAATGCATACTTGGCATTAGATAATGATTTAGAAATGTTGCCTGTGTTAAATAAAATAGATTTACCATCAAGTGATGTAAAATCAACACGTGAACAAATTGCAGATGTAATCGGTATGGACGCATCAAATGCTTTGTGTGTTTCTGGTAAAACTGGGGCCGGGGTACCAGAATTGCTGGAAGAAATAGTAAATAAATTACCTGCACCAAATGGTAATGAAAATGCGCCAACTCGCGCGCTGTTGGTGGATTCATGGTATGATTCGTATTTAGGTGTTGTCGTTTTGGTACGTGTTGTAGATGGCGAATTAAAACGTGGGCAAAAAATAAAGTTTATTGCAACTGGTGCAGAATATGTTGTGGAAAAAGTTGGATATTTTACACCAAAAATGGAAAATGTGGACAGTTTAACAACTGGTGAAATAGGTTTTATTATTACGGGTATGAAAACAATTCATGATTGTAAAGTAGGGGATACGATTTGTGATGCAAAAAGTGAAGTTGAAGCATTACCAGGATTCAAACCGTCTGTGCCTGTGGTGTTTTCCAGTTTTTTTCCTGTGGAAGCAAATGATTATCCTGATTTGCGTGAAGGTGCAGAAAAATTGGCGTTAAATGATGCTTCGTTTGTTTTCACAACTGAAAAATCATCCGCATTGGGTTTTGGTTTGCGCTGTGGATTTTTGGGTTTGTTGCATATGGAAATAGTTAGCGAAAGATTAAATCGAGAGTTTAATTTAAGTTTGATAAATACTGTCCCCAGCGTGTTATATAAAATACATTTACGTGATGGCTCTGTAATGGATTTGGAAAATCCTGCAGATATGCCAGATATAACACGTATTGAATCTATTGAAGAACCATGGGTGCGCGCAACAATTATGATGCCGGATAAATATTTGGGTGCAATAATGGAATTATGTGCATCACGTCGTGGTGTTCAAGAAAATATTTCTTATGTTGGTAATCGTGCAGTTTTGGTTTATCAATTACCGTTGTCAGAAATTGTGTTTGATTTCTATGACAGGGTAAAATCTTTGTCGTCTGGATATGCATCTTTTGATTATGTTATGTTTGAATACCGTGTATCAGATTTGGTCAAAGTTTCTATATTAGTAAATGATGAAAATGTAGAACCTTTGTCATTTTTGTGCCATCGGTCAGCCGCGGATAAACGTGGTCGTCAGATTGTAGAAAAATTGAAAGATTTAATTCCAAGACATCAATTCAAGATTCCTTTGCAAGCTGCCATAGGCGGCAAGATCATCGCACGTGAAACTATTGCAGCATATCGCAAGGATGTGACTGCTAAATGTTATGGTGGTGATATTACGCGTAAAAGAAAATTACTTGAAAAACAAAAAGAAGGAAAGAAACGTATGCGGACTTTTGGTAATGTAGAAATACCACAGACCGCATTTATTAATGCTTTAAAAGTTGGAGATTAAAAAAATGACAATAAAACAAGATATACGTAATGTATTAAATTTTTACAAATTAAAAAAAGATTTAGATAATTTTCGCGAAAATAATGCAGAAATATGTTCTGTTGTTGATTACTATGAAAATTATATCAATATATTGGATTTTAAACCAACTACATCATGCTTTTATGTCGGACCAGAACCACAATTTCGTATTGACCAATGTGTGAATGTTCACAAAGATGGTTCGATTAATCGTGAGTGTTGTTCAAAGTGTTCAAAATCAAACTTTAAAACAATTCAACGATTTGCTGAAAAAGCAAGATTATTAGAAGAAGCAAAACATAATTTGCCAGTGGTGGTAAAGAGTGTTTTATCTGTGTTAAGCTCTTTAAAAACATGTTTAAAATAAGGTTTATATATGGCACATCAATTCTTTTTCAATACATATATATTGGATAATCTGCCCGCACCAGAAAAGGGATTTGATGTTGTCCAAGATTTATCTGAACCGCGTTTGCGTATGTACATCACACAACGCGGTGTAAAAAGTTTTTTCGTCCGCAAACGTATAAATGGTATTGATAAAAGGATTATTATTGGTAAGTACCCTGATGTAGATATAGAAGATGCACGTGCAAAGGTAAATGAAATATTGGCTGATGCATGTAAAAAAATACCTGTACACAGAAAAAAGATTATTTTTCAAGATTTTGTTGGTTTGTATTTAAATAACAAAGTTCGTCGTAATGAAGATTCTTTGGAAAAATTAAAGCGTGCAATTCGTTTACATTTCAGTAATTTGTTCGGTATATATATTCAAGATTTGACAACCAATGATTTAAAAAATGTATTAGATAATATAAGCGGACGCTCTATGGCTGTTAGAATGCAGGAATTGTTGCAAAGTATTTTCAATTATGCTGTCAATATTGGATATTTGAAATTAAATCCAACAGATGATATACCAAAGATTACTGTTGAAAGACGGCAAAGAATATTAAGAAAATCTGGCTTGCAACGTCTAATTGTTGCTATTAACAAAGAAGCAGATTTAAATTTGAGATCAGCTTTCTTGATGTTGGTTTATGGGTTTGCTTCAAAAAGTAAAATATTTAAAATGCGCTGGGATGATTTAGATTTTAATCATGATACTTGGTGTGATTTTCCATTATCAAATAAAGCTGTTTTATTATTGCAAGATTTACCACAAGACGGGGAATGGGTTTTTTTAGGCTGTGGGCGTTCTCATCTGATAGATCCGCGTGTTGCGTGGAAACGTGTTGTTGCTAATGCTGGTATGCCTGATTTAACAATGGATGATGTTCATAAGTTTTTAATGCGTTCTTTAACGTGGAATCCAGACAAGGATAAATTAAGGGATAATATGAATGATTTGCTGTCAGATTTGTTGACATAATATATTTTGAACAAAAGTCAATTAGTTGTCATTATTTGTTATAATTTCTTGACACTTTGTCTATAAAATGATACCTTATAGGGCAAGTAGCCTGTATAACAACATAGGGGCACACATTTAACTTAAACAAAGGATTAGAAATGACAACTTTTGAAAAAGTGAAAAAAATTGTATGTGAAAAATTGGGTGTTGATGAATCCAAAGTGACAGAAGCAGCTTCTTTCGTTAATGATTTGGGTGCTGATTCTTTGGATGTTGTGGAGTTTGTTATGGAAGTTGAAAAAGAATTTAATATCACAATTCCTGATGAAGAAGCAACAAAGTTGGCAACAGTTGGTGATGCAGTTAAATACATCGATGCACATGCAAAATAATTTTTTGGTTGTTGTGTAAGAAATAAGTGCCACCATTTTAGGTGGCATTTTTTTATGTCATTGATTTTAACAATATTTTATAGTATGCTGTCATCCGGAAAGTATATAAAAAGGTTTTATTGATATGAAAAGAATAGTTATTACAGGTATGGGAATTGTTTGTCCTGTGGGTTCTGGTATAGATTTTGCATGGAATAATTTGTTAAAAGGTAAAAGTGGTATTCGTAAAATTACCGCGTTTGATACAGAAGATTTGGCTTCTAGAACCGCTGGTTTGCCGATTCGTGGGACAGAACCAGGTGATTTTAATCCAGATGCAATTATTGATGTTCGTGAACAACGCAAGATGGATTTATCAATTATATACGGTTTAACCGCTGCACATGAGGCGTTAAAAGATGCGGGTTTGTTGGATTATACCGGTGATAAAAATCGTGTAGGTGTTTCTGTTGGCAGTGGTGTTGGTGGGTTGTCTACGATTGCTGATACTTATGAAGATATTTTGAAAAATGGACCACGTTTTGTAAGTCCTTTCTTTGTTCCAAAATGTGTTGTGAATATGACGGCTGGTTATATTTCTATTAAATATGGGTTTGCGGGCCCAAATATAGCACTTGCGACCGCATGTGCAACAGGTACGCATTCTATTATAGAGGGCGCTCATATGATTGAACGTGGTGATGCAGATATTATGGTTTGTGGTGGAACAGAAGCTGCTGCGTGTAAATTAGGTATGATTGGATTTTCTGCGTTGCGTGCATTAAGTACACGTAATGATGACCCAGAACATGCATCTCGTCCATGGGATAAAGACCGTGATGGTTTTGTTATGGGTGAAGGTTCTGGTATTTTGGTTCTTGAAGAATATGAACACGCAAAAGCACGTGGTGCAAAGATTTATGCAGAATTTGCTGGTTCTGGTATGACCGCAGATGCACATCATATTACAGCACCTGCACCAAATGGTGAAGGTGGCAAACGTGCGATGGAATTGGCATTGAAAAGTGCTGGGTTAAAACCCGCTGATGTGAATTATATAAATGCACATGGGACATCAACTGGTTTGGGTGATGTTGGCGAATTGGTTGCTGTTAAAGAATTGTTTGCAGGAACAGACGTTTGTATGTCTTCAACTAAATCGATGACAGGGCATTTGTTGGGTGCTGCGGGTGCAATAGAAGCTATATTTTGTGCGTTAGCTATTCGTGATAATATCGTACCACCAACAATGAATCTGGAAAACCCGATAGAAGAAGTTGGTGATTTTAATCTTGTTGCAAATAAAGCTCAAAATCGAACAGTTGATGTCGCGTTAAGTAATTCATTTGGTTTTGGTGGAACAAATGCCAGCTTGATTTTAAAGCGATTTAAATAAAATATTTTGACAAGACTTGAAAGTTGGTACAAAATCAACGGAATCACGGAATTATGAATATGGATTATCAACAAATGCTTACAGAAATACAAAAACCAGAAAACAAGCTGTTCAAGCATGTGCGTTGTATGATGGGCGGTGTTGAAAATATAAAATATTCATTGCATGATAAAAATAATAAGGTATTGTTCGAAGTTTATGGTTCTGAAAAGGGTGAATCTGCACCAAGTCAGTTTAAAAATGTTGTATTGATTAATGAAAAAGTACAACAATTTTCGTTAAAGCAAGTTTGTAAATTATTTACAGCATTGTCTGACAGATACAGTAAAGAAGAACAAATAAAAAAAATGATTGTGAAAGTAAAACAAATGGATTTATAATATTTTTGTTTTCGGAGTATAGCTCAGCCTGGTAGAGCGCTACGTTCGGGACGTAGAGGTCGTGGGTTCGAACCCCGCTACTCCGACCATGAAATTCAAATCGGTGTTTATTGATTTTTGTTGAATCAAAAAAGGAAGGTTATGAAACGAGGTTTTTATTTCTTTAGACATGGACAAACTGATTATAATATAGAAAGACGATCACAGGGGTGGTTAGATACTAAGTTGAATGAAAAAGGTATTGCACAAGCATATGAATTAGCAAAAAAATTATCTGATATAAAATTTGATTGTATTTATTCTTCACCTTTGTCTCGTGCATTAACAACGGCTAAAATCGTTTCTGAACATACAAACGTTAAAATTATAATTGATGATGGATTAAAAGAGCGCAATATGGGGATAATAGGTGGTCATTTGATTCGTCTTACTGATGCGCCAATTAATACACCAATTTATTTTGAATCTGATACCATAGTTATTCCTTCTAAGTTGTTTTTTGATGAAGATTATGCACCTGAAAATGGTGAAAGTTATAATATGTATGCAAAACGCGTTTTGAATACAATAATAAAAATTGCAAAAAACACAGAAGCACAAACTGTAGGAGTTGCGGTACATAGTGGGGTCATAAGGGTTTTATTAGGTTCTATTATGAATATAAAATTTCCACCAGGATCTATACCAAATGCAGAGTTTATAAGAACACAATGGGATGGTGAAAGATTTATATTACCAGAAATACCAGATTGGTTATTGGAATATCAGCAATCGTAACCCTAGGATTTCATACTACTGTTGTCATTATAATTTTTTGATATACTGTTTTTGTTAACCAAAGGAGATGATAATGAAGAAAGCATTAGTCGCTTATTTTTCTGCAACGGGTGTGACGAAAAGAATTGCGGATATATTAGCCAAATCTATTGATGCAAAAATTTTTGAAATTGTTCCGAAACAAATCTATACCAAGGCGGATTTAGATTGGACAAATGATAACAGTCGTTCTTCACAAGAAATGAAAGATAAAGGTTGTCGTCCGGAAATAGAATCGCGTGTTCATGATATGGAAAAATACGAGGTTATATTTTTAGGGTTTCCAATATGGTGGTATCGTGAACCATCAATAATTGATACGTTCATAGAAAAACATAATTTTGATGGGAAAATAATTGTACCGTTTGCTACGTCTGGAGGCAGTGAAATAGGTGATACTTATAAAAATATTCAAAAATTAGCACCAAAAGCAAAAGTTGAAAAAGGTAAATTATTTGAAGCAGGATGTTCAATGGAAAAACTAAAAAAATGTGCTGAAAAATATTTGGAAAAATAATTGTGTTGTTTGAAGACTAAACCGCCAAAATGGCGGTTTGTTTTTTTGTTTGGCTGTGTTATAATCCGTGTTAAAAGGTTTAAATATGAAAAACAAAAAAGCTACGATTCATTTATTGGTTGGTTTCATTGGGGTTGGTAAAACTACTGTTGCAAGGCAGTTATCCCAAGAATTATCCGCAAAATGTTTTACACATGACGATTTAATGGTAGAACGTTATGGTCG
>Ga0310786_10013620_pt1 | contig 10031 bp, 9 predicted proteins | sample AusTroGonzalo_MG_FD_203881 | JGI IMG/M metagenome (GOLD analysis project Ga0310786, IMG submission 203881) | Bovine rumen microbial communities from tropical cattle in Woodstock, Queensland, Australia - Gonzalo_03 (v2) (version 2) | ecosystem: Host-associated > Mammals > Digestive system >... | reverse complement strand
AAGCCTGTGCTGGCATGTCACCTCCAGCAGTTCAGCAGGATCCGTCATGGATCCTGCTTCTTCATTCTCCAGAATCATGTCGCAGATCCGCATCCACATATGGTTTACCAGCAGCAGGGCCGTTTCAGCGGAGAAGGCAGCGTCGCGGCAGCTGAAGGTGCCCGCAGCGGTTCCCTGTTCCAGAGCTTCCGAAAGCGGCGTAAAGCACTGTCCGGCCAGTTCCTTCGAGTAGGAATCCTTCAGCCGGATACCTTCCGGCAGCCGGAATACCGGCAGCAGCATCAGCAGAAAGGTTACCTTCTCACCGTTGAAGGGGATCATTCCGGACAGCAGCAGGTTGACTTTTTCCAGCGGAGATGCGTCCGCGGGCGTTTCCGCCTGGCGCTTCTCGGCGGCCCCGGCCACACGGATCCTGCAGATCTCCTCCAGCAGCGCTTCCTTGCTCTCAAAATGATGATAAAAGCTGCCTTTGCTGGTGTGCAGCGCGTCCAGAATGTCCTGGACGCCGGTGGCCTCATACCCGTTTCTGCAGAAAAGGTTTTCCGCCGTCCGGATAATCTCCTGTTTTTTCAGATCACCTTTTTTCATGGGTTCTTCTCCTCTCCTGTCCTGCCGTTCCGCCCTGCCAGGATTCCGGATGTGAAGGCGAACATCAGGTTGAAACCGCCGCAGTCCCCGTCCACATTCAGCACTTCACCCGCGGCATGCAGCCCGGGTACGGTGCGGGATGCCAGAGTTGCCGGATCAAAACCGCGGCAGTCGGCGCCGCCGGCGGTGACCTGCGCTTCTTCCATCCCTTTTGTGCCGGTAATATGCAGCGTATAGCGGCGGATCCGCCGCGCAATTTCATCGGTTTCCGCGTCTGTAAGATCCCCGCAGGTCCGGTTTCGCATCTCAATCCCGGCTTGTTTCATGACAGCAAAGGAAAGGCGCGGCATCAGAATTCCGCTGAGCAGCTGCTCCGCAGGCAGAGGCGCGAAACGTTTTGCGCGTTCCCGAAGGATCTGCGGGAATTCGCTGCTTTCTGCCGGATAGGGATCCAACAGGTCCAGTTCCAGCGTGCAGCCTTTTCCGTCAATCCGCCGGGCGCACTGCATGGCGCAGATTCCGCTGATACCGTAATCAGTGAACAGCACTTCCCCTTTGTGCCTGCAGATCAGCGTCTGTCCGGAGCTATACAGGGAAACGGCACACCGGACGCGCAGACCCGCAAGGCCAGATATATCTCTGGCATCCGCGGTCAGCGGACAAAGCGCCGGTGAAACGGGCAAAGTCGGATGTCCCAGCGAAGAAAGCAGTTCGTATCCGGCGGATGTACCGCCCAGTTTCGGGCTGGCTGCGCCTCCGCAGGCAATGAGGATTCTGCGGGCGGCGATTTCATCTGTCCCGGTGAGGATAACAAAGACATCATTGTTCCGCAGAACATGGGTCACCGCTGTCTGCAGGCGGATGCTGACACCGTTCATCTTCAGCGCGGCCTTCAGCGCATCCGTAACAGTCGGGGCATGGAAAGTACCGGGATAAACCCGGCCTTCCGCATCTTCGGCCAGAAATATTCCGAGATTCCGCATGAATTGTATGAGGGCCTGCCGCGGATAATGCCCCAGTACGTCAGCGGCAAAGGAAACGTCCCCGAAATAGGCAGGGGCACCGGTGTTCATCAGGTTGCAGCGTCCGTTTCCGGAGGCGTTCAGTTTTCTGCCAAGCGCGGGACCCTTTTCCAGAAGGATGACATCGTCCCCAAGCGCAGAAGCAGCAACGGCTGCTGCCATGCCGGAAGCACCGCCGCCGATGACCGCAAAATCCCAGATCCTTTCCATAAAAGCTCCTGATACGGATTGTTCAGACCGAAGTCTGATCTATATGATAAACAGACTTCAGTTTGTTTGTCAAGTGGCGGTCCGAAGTGTAGATAATCAGCGGCGGCATGGGGTGCAGCATCGGTTTCGCGTCTTTTACCGCTTCAATCAACACCAGATTGGCAGGCTTGTCTTCATACGGATATACCAGCTGGAAGCGTTTTGGCTCAAGGTGCGCCTGCTGGAGCATGCGCATGGCATGCAGCATCTGCGGCGCCGGATATACCATGCTGAAGGTGCCTTTTCCCTTCAGGATCCGGAACGCGGCTGTAAAAAATCCGCTGAGAGTGTTTTCCTGCTGGTTTCTGGATATGGCCCGGGTGGAATAGGGGCTGGAAACGGCGGATCCCGGAGCACCGTAGGGAGGATTGCAGATAACAGCGTCCACGCTGCAAGGTTCAAAATACGACGCCGCGTCTTCCGCCCCTCCGTGAATAATGCTGACCTGGCCTTCAAGCGCATTGATTTTCATGGTTCTCTCCGCCATCGCGGCGATTTCTTCCTGAATCTCAATGCAGTGAAATACGCTTCCTTTGTTTCTGGAAAGCAGCAGCAGGGGCAGCACGCCGCTCCCTGTACCGAAATCCACAACCGTATCCTGCTGCCGGATTCCGGCGAAATGCGCCAGTAAAACAGAATCCATACCGAACCGGAAACCTGTCTTTTTTTGCAGCAGCTGAAAGCCTCCGGGCTGGAGTTCCTCCAGCGTCTCGTCTTCACGAACCAGCTGTTCGTCCATAGGCGCGCTCCCTTCCCTGCAAAGGCTCAAAAGAAAGAGCTGCGAAAGCGGGCCGTGTGCCCGTTTCACAGCTCATGGATCCGGATAGGCCGGTTTATCCGTTTACGTCAACAACGACAGGGTTTTCCTCATCAACGGCAGGCGCCGGGGCCGGCTTCTTCTCCTCAAACAGCGAGTTATACAGCTTCATGTACTCGCTGGCGGAATGTGACCAGCTGTAGTCTCCGGTCATTCCGCGCTGCTGAAGCAGCTGCCATACATCCTTCCGGTTCAGGTAATATCCCACAGCGCGCTCGATCACATGCAGCATGTCGTGGGCATTGTAGTTGAAAAAGCTGAATCCGTTGCCTTCCCCGCTGAACTCGTTGTAGCTCAGCACGGTATCCCGCAGGCCGCCGGTTTCCCGGACAATGGGGATGCTGCCGTACCGCATGGCGATCATCTGGCTCAGACCGCAGGGTTCAAACTGGCTCGGCATCAGGAAGATATCAGTTCCCGCATAAATTCTGCGGGCCAGCGCATGGTCCATGGTAAACCGGGCGGCAACCTTTCCTTTGTATTCACCTTCGGCCCAGCTGAACAGGTTAAAGTACCGGCCTTCACCCATGCCCAGTACCACCAGCTGCACATCCTGGCGCATAATGTCCGCAATCACATAGTCTACCAGGTCAAGCCCCTTCTGGTTGCTCAGCCTTCCGACCATGCCGATGACCGGAACATTGGGATTAATGTTCAGGCCCAGTTCCTTTTGCAGCGCTTCCTTGCAGGCAGCTTTGCCCGCCAGGTTGCCGGCACTGAAATGGGCCGGAATGTTGCTGTCCGTTTCCGGGTTGTACTCTTCGATATCGATACCGTTCAGTACGCCGTGGAGATCCTGCTTCCTGGCCCGCAGCAGCCCATCCAGCCGTTCTCCGTAATACGCTGTCTGGATTTCTTCGGCGTAGGAGGGGCTTACGGTGGTAATCATGTCTGTGTAAACCAGCGCTGCTTTCATAAAGTTCGCGCAGCCGAAGCACTCCAGCTTGTCATCTGTCCAGAGGCTGTCTCCCAGCCCGAGTACGTCCTGCACTTCCCGGATCCCGAAGATTCCCTGATACTGCAGGTTGTGGACCGTAAATACGGTTTTGATATTGGCATAGAAAGGCAGGTGGGCATACTGGATCTTCAGCAGAGCAGGCACCATGCCGCTCTGCCAGTCATGGCAGTGGATCACGTCCGGCTGGAAATCCAGCAGCGGGAGCATATTCAGAACGCTGCGGCAGAAGAAACCGAAGCGTTCATACTCGTCTCCGCCCATGCCGTAGATATACTGCCGGCCGAAATAGTACTTGTTGTCCATGAAGTACCAGGTTACGCCGTTCCGGTTCAGCTGCTCAATGCCGCAGTACTGCCGCCTCCATCCCAGCTGAACCTCAAAGTCGCAGACATGGGTCATCTGGGAGGCGAATTCATGCGGAATGGCGCTGAAATCTGGAATAATCACACGAACGTCGTGGCCCTGCTCTGCAAGGACAGGCGCGAGAGCGCCGACAACGTCCGCCAACCCGCCTGTCTTGACAAACGGGACAGCTTCGCTGGCAACAAACAGAATTTTCACGTGGTTCCCTCCTGAATCAGATTACAACATCCTTTCCGATCACGATCGGATAGGCTTCCGGACCGATCAGCTTGGCGTTGCGTTTGATGACCGCCTGCTTGTCCAGAATACAGTTTTCAATGTAGGCGCCTTCATGGGCCTGGCCGTCCTGCATGATGATACAGTTTTTTACATGGGCGTTCGGCGCAATCTTTACGCCGCGGAACAGCACGCTGTTCTCAACCGTGCCCTCGATAATGCATCCGTCCGCAACCAGGGAGTTGACAACGGTGGCGTTATCTCCGTAGCATGCAGGCATTTCGTCCCGGACTTTGGTGAACACGGGCAGCTCGTCCCGGAACAATCCCTTGCGCATTTCCGGATCCAGCACCTCCATATTGAACCGGAAGTAGCTCTGTACCGAGTCGATCTGCCAGCACTTGCCCTTGTATTCGTACGCATTGATCTTGGCGGACTTGTCCTGTACCAGCCGCAGGATGACGTCCCGGTCCAGGGAATGCAGGCCGTGGGAAACAGCTTTGTCCACCAGGTCGCGCAGCAGCTCCCGCTTGATGACAAGCACTGCCATGTACACGCTGTCGTAAGCCGGATGCGTCGGCTGCACTTCCATATCGATGACGTTTCCTTTTTTGTCCAGCGACAGGTAGGTGCCGTACTCGTCCCGCTTCATGCTCTGGTCATTCGTATAGAGCATCGTAATATCCGCTCCGGTTTCCCGGTAGAACTGAACGAGCTCGTCCAGGTGGGCATTGTAGATGATGGTGCTGTTGCTCAGCACCAGCGTCTCCTGCTTGCTGCGCACCAGGAAATTGCTGTTGGAGCGCAGCGCGTCCAGCAGTCCGGGATACAGGCCCACGTTTTCCCTCGTCAGGAAGGGAGGCAGGATATGCAGGCCGTTGTTTTTGCCGTGCAGGTCCCATTCCTTGCCGGATCCGAGATGGTCCATCAGGCTGTGGTAGTTTTTCTGGGTGATAACGCCGATGTTCTTCATCCCGCCGTTTACCATGCTGGAAACCAGGAAGTCAATGACGCGGTATCTGCCGGCGACGGGCATAGCGGCAATTGCGCGCGTGACGGTCAGTTCACGGAGCCTCGCATCATTCTCGCCTGTATAAATCAGACCCATTACATCTTTCATTGTTTTTCGTCCTTTCTTCCGATCTTTCAGAAAGTATAGGTTTCATCAACCTGCTGCCCGGCGGGAATGCTCACTCCTGCGGGAAGCACGATTCCCTGGCCGATCACGGCGATGTTACCGGTGTCTTCTCCTACGAAAGCGCCGGGGCCGACGGTCGCGTTCTCGGCCACGATTGCTCTGCGGACGACCGCACCGCGTTTGATGACGCTGCCGGGCATGATGACGCTGGATTCGATCTTGGCGCCTTCTTCAATGATAACGCCGGCGAACAGAATGGAATGGTTGACGTTCCCATACACTTCGCAGCCTTCTGTAATCAGGGAATCCCTGACGGTTGCGCCTTTGGCGATGTAATGGGGGGCCATGCCGGGATTCTTGGCGAAAATACGCCACCGCTTGTCATGCAGATCGATGGGCATGGGCGTTTCAAGCAGGTCCATGTTGGCTTCCCACAGGCTCTCGATGGTTCCCACGTCTTTCCAGTAGCCGTTGAAGCTGTACGCCACCAGGGTCTGCTTATCGTTGAGCATGTTCGGAATGATGTTTTTGCCGAAGTCGTTGGAACTCTTCTTGTCAGCTTCATCTTCCTCCAGATAGTGGCGGAGTTTTTCCCATGTGAAAATGTAGACGCCCATGGACGCCTTGTTGCTCTTCGGGTTCTTCGGCTTTTCCTCGAACTCCACAATCCTGTCGTCGGAGTCGGTGTTCATGATGCCGAACCGGGGAGCCTCTTCCCACGGAACTTCGCGCACAGCGATGGTGGCGTCGGCGTCATGGCGGATGTGGTAGTTGAGCATGGCGTTGTAGTCCATCTTGTAAATATGGTCGCCGGAAAGGATCAGCACATAATCCGGGTTGTACTGTTCGATAAAGGCGATGTTCTGGTAGATGGCGTTCGCGGTTCCGCGGTACCATTCGCCGCTCTTCCCTTTCTGGTAAGGCGGCAGCACGAATACGCCGCCGTTTGTGATGTCCAGATCCCACGGGGCGCCGCTGCCGATATAGGCGTTAAGTTCCAGGGGCTGGTACTGCGTCAGTACGCCGACGGTATCGATCCCGCTGTTGGTGCAGTTGCTCAGCGGAAAGTCAATAATCCTGTATTTTCCGCCATAAGGTACGGCAGGTTTGGCAACTTTCTTTGTCAGAATCCCGAGGCGGCTTCCCTGTCCGCCGGCCAGGAGCATTGCAACACAAGTCTTCTTCCTTAACACAGAATGACACACTCCTTATTGAATATAGTGAGACCCGAATGAAAACAATAATGTAGTTTTCTTTTATCGTATTTTAACCGGAAAAGCCTTTGTTCGTCAAGTATTAATTGCTTTTTCGGGTGTTTCGGATGCGGAAAAACATTGCCCTTTGGGCTGCTTGCGATTATAATATACAGGGTTCCCGCACCGGGGGCCGGAACACGGGAAATTTTTTCCGGAAGGAGGGAAGAATCAGCTTGCTTCCATCGTTTTTATCTGTGGCGGGGAATGCGGACACGCGTCCGGCCGGTTCTCCCCTGCCGTCCGACGGATGGACGTTCGAAGAATTGTATGAGAAATACGCGACGGACGTGCTTCGCGTTGCCTACTACTATCTGGGAGATCGGCAGCGCGCGGAGGACGTTACCCAGGATGTATTTGTGAAATATCTGCTCACCCGGCCGGAATTGATTCCCGGGCGGGAAAAAGCCTGGCTGCTGAAGGTTGCCCTCAACCGCTGCAGGGATTTGTGGCGCAGCAGCTGGATGAAGAAGGTTATCCTTGGGCATCCGGCTTTTGAACTCTTTCCCGCGGATGATGAAATCGGCCGTTCAGCGGATTCCATCGCCCTGGCGGAGGCTGTCAACCGCCTCCCGGCGGACTTTAAGGAGGTTGTCCTCCTGCATTACTATCAGGGCTACGGCGTTTCTGAAATTGCAGAGATGATGGACGTGGCGGAAGGCACCGTCTCGTCCAGGCTCAGCAGGGCGCGCGGCAGGATTGCGAAAGAAATGAAAGGGGAATGAACATGGATCAACTCAACCGGCTGCCGGAAGTGACCGACGAGCTGCTTTCCGGCCTGAAGGCGGATGAATCCCTGAAGCACAGGATCCTTGTTTCCGCTGCGGAAACACCTGTGAAAAAGCGCTTCAGCGCGAAAACGGTGATTGCCCTGTGCAGCCTTTCCCTGCTTCTTGTTCTGCTTTGCGTGCTGGTTTCGAAAATTCCTTCCTGGACGGGGTCTTCCCCGGAAATCCAGAATATACCCGCCGGCGGAACGAAAGTGGTCTCCACCGAGAATATGCAGGAGGTTGCTGATCAGGCCTCCGGTTTACCGGCAGAAGAAAACGGCGCGGATTGAACCGCGCCGGTTTTTTGTGATTTACAGATGGTTCTCTTCCAGATACTTCTCCAGCTTTCGTTTTACCCGCTGCAGCGCGTTGTCGATGGACTTCACATGGCGCCCAAGCGCTTCGGCAATTTCCTGGTAGCTTTTCCCATCCAGATACGCGTTCAGTACTTCCTGCTCGAGGCCCGAAAGGACCTCGTTGATTTTTGCCCGGATATTTCCAACGTTCTCCATGTTGATGATCAGTTCTTCCGGGTCGGACATCCGGCCCTCCACAATGACATCCAGCAGGGTCCTGTCGCTTTCTTCGTCGTAAAGGGGTTTGTTCAGGGAGACATAGTTGTTCAGGGGAATATGCTTCTGGCGTGTGGCGGCCTTGATGGCCGTAATGATCTGGCGGGTGATGCACAGCTCGGCAAACGCCCGGAAGGAGCTCAGCTTGTCCGGGCGGTAATCGCGAATCGCTTTATACAGCCCGATCATACCCTCCTGTACGATATCCTCGTGGTCTGCTCCAACCAGGAAATAGCTTCTGGCTTTGGAACGGACGAAGTTTTTATACTTGTCCAAAAGATATTCTTCCGCCGCGGAATCTCCGCTGTGGCTCATCTCAACGATCTCTTCGTCGGAAAAGGGAGCAAAACGATCCGCTTCCTCCTGCAGGGCGGTATCATCCCCCGCTTCCTGCGGTTCGGGAAGGGCGTCAGGATAGTACTTGTTCTGGTCCACGGTGTTGAAACCTGCTTTCCGCGTATTTCAGTGGGAACCGCGCCGGGACGACATGATACGGTACATGATGACACCCGCGGCCACGGAAGCGTTCAGGCTGTCAAGATGCCCTTTCATGGGCAGCGATACAGTCATGTCGCACTTTTCTTCCGTCAGGCGGCTGATTCCGGCACCTTCCGCGCCGATCACCACAGCCGTTCCTCCGGTGAAGGAGACTTTTTCATAGTCTGTGCCGTCCATGGACAGCGCGTACACCCAGATATGTTTCTTCTGCAGTTCCTCAATGGTCCTGTTCAGATTGGTGACCCGGGCAATGGGAATGTATTCCACCGCGCCCGCGGATGATTTTACGGCAGCGGGGGTCAGCCCGACACTCCGGTGCAGCGGCACGATAATACCGTGGGCGCCGGTGCATTCAGCGCTTCGGATAATAGCGCCGAGGTTGTGGGGGTCGGTGATCCCGTCAAGCAGAATCAGGAAGGGATCTTCGTTTTTCTCTTCCGCGCTTTTCAGTATCTCCTCCACGGTGGAGTATTTGAAAGCGGAGGCGAAGGCGATCAACCCCTGATGGCGGGGGGTGATTTCGTCCAGCCGGCTCTTCTCCACCACCTGAACCAGAATCTTCCGGTCCTTTGCGGTCTTGACGATTTCCATGGCAGAACCGGATAGCTCGCCTTTCTGAACAAGCAGCTTTTCCAGGTCCCGGTTGTTTTTCAGTGCTTCGCGGATCGGGTTGCGCCCGGTCAGGATGTACTGGTCCATGTTTTCAAAGGACTCTTCCTTTTCCGGCGCGGTATACTCGTAGTCCCTGTAAGAGCTGGCGGGACGGGGCTCTGTATGCTCGTAGTCCCGATAGGAAGCGGCAGGCCGCGGAGCAGAAGTGCCGGCTTCCTGGTGCCTGCTCTGCCTGGCAGCGGGTTTTCCGGCAGGCTTTCCGGCAGTTTTTCCGGGTCCGGCCTGCTTCGAATAAGCCTTGCCGCCGCGGATGTCGTCGCGGTTGCCGCCGCGGTTTCCGGCGGAGCGCCGGCGGTCCTGCCCGGCCCCGTCAGAAGTTCTGCGGTTCCGGTTTTCCGTGCGTTCTTCAGTATTATATCTATATGCCATGTCAATGCTCCTTCGTCATGGATTCAAGCAGCGCTTTCCGCTCCTGCCGTTTCTGTTCTCCCTGTCCGCAGGATTTCTCACCTTCCGGGCATCTGCCCCGCAGGCACGCGGGACCGGCGTCCGCGAACAGAGCCGGCGCTGTTTCCAGGCACAGGCGGTACATCCGTGTGGCCATTTCGTTGATTTCCCACTGGGCCCGGTTGCACATGCGCAGGGAGAAGAAGTGATACAGCTCCCGTACGTTCATCGTCATAAGGATTCTGGTTTCGCAGGCATTCGGAAGCACAAAGCGGGCGTCCTCGTTGGATTTTTCACCTTTGCCAAGCAATTGCTGCCACTCCTTGTACCAGCCCTCGATCTGGTTCATCTGTTCATGATATTTCTTTACGGCTTCCTCCCCCAGCGCCTCAATCTTCGGCGGCAGGATATATCCGAAGCCGTTCTCATAGGATACATAGCGCTGGCTCTGCACGGAGAAGCTGGCAATCCGATGCCTGGTCAGCTGGGCCAGCAGCACCCGGCTTACGCCCTCGATACCGAAGGTGA
>Ga0310786_10013619_pt1 | contig 10031 bp, 18 predicted proteins | sample AusTroGonzalo_MG_FD_203881 | JGI IMG/M metagenome (GOLD analysis project Ga0310786, IMG submission 203881) | Bovine rumen microbial communities from tropical cattle in Woodstock, Queensland, Australia - Gonzalo_03 (v2) (version 2) | ecosystem: Host-associated > Mammals > Digestive system >... | reverse complement strand
ACTGAGCCCCCTCTCACTCTGAAAAGCGACCAGGGGGGCCTCACAGATCTACGTGCCCCAGTTCATCAGCACGCCACCGCGTCCGGCTGTGTTCCTCCAGGTGGCAGGTCTTGCAAAGCAGCTCCAGGTTGTCCCAGTTCAGCGCCACCGCCGGATCCGTTACGTTCTCCGGCGTCAGCCTGATCTTGTGATGCACTTCATCGCCCGGGATGATCAGCCCGTTCTTCCAGCAGCGCTCACACAGTCCGCCCTTTGCCTGCTTGTACGCTCTCGCGCACTTGATCCATGCCCAGGACATGTAAAACGCCCTGGCGAATTGTGGCTCGTTTGTCGTTGTGTTCATATCTCTCCGCGTACACTATATCATGTGCAAAAGGTCCATAATAGTCCATTTTTCAGGCGATTTTGTTTATCAGATCCTCCGCCGCCTTGAGGAAACGTTTGGTCTGTGTTTCCTCGTAGCCGATCTCCGTCATGATCTCCATGATGTTCTTCTCTTCGATGTACCGCTTCCGTATCACCGCGATGTGCTGCCACTTGTCCAGGCGCTTCATGTGGACCTGCAGCTGGCGCTTCATCTCCGCCAGTTCCTTCTTTGCCGCGTCGTATTCTTCCTTCACGGTCACCAGCTCCACCACGTTGTTCTCCAGCTGCTTCCCGACGCCGCCGGCCCGCGGCATGTCCGTGATGGTGATCGTGGTCCTGGTGGCCGTGTCATACTTCCGCTGCACCGCCCCGTACAGCCTGTGCACCTGTTTGATCTTTTCCCTCATCGCCCTGAAGTCGATCATGTTATTCCCTCCACCTCCTCAGCACGCACCTGATATACACCCCGTCCGTGATGTCGCTGTAGCTGACCCGGCAGTCCTGCAGCACATACCCCGGGTAAAGCTTCTCCATGACCTCTTTCGCCTCGTTCCGGAAGTCGTGCGCGATCCGCCGCACCCGGCTGTTCGGCATGTTCGCGTCGCGGCTGCGCCTGACCGGCTGCTTCAGGTTCCTGCTTCCGCGCCACTTCCTGACCCCCGGCTTCTCCGGCCTGTCCTGTTTCTGCTTCGTGAAGTACACCGCGATCCCGCCCAGGCCGTCGCTTCGGGGCTGCAGCCGGTCGGCGTTCGCGAACCCCTTCCCCCAGATCCGCTCCAGCTCGTCCCGGTCGATGCCCCCGCTCAGGATCATGTGAATGTGCGGCCGCTTCCCGCTGTACCCGGCCGCGGGCATCTCGTCCCCGCCGATGGAGTAGATGTACTTCATTTCCGGCAGCCGCATCCGCTCCCTGGTCCGCTTCACCCGGGCGATGAAGTTCCTCACGTCCTTGTCCACCCGCTCCGGATCCGGAGGCTCCCCGTCATAGCTCAGCGTCAGCGCCACGTCCTTCTCCGTGAAGTTGCCCTCCACCAGCTGGATCAGGTGCCGCCTGCTCCGCTCGTCGTTGGCCCGCTGCTGGGCCTCCCGGGTGATCTGGTGCTTCGCCCTCCGCAGCTCCCCCCGCTGGTGCCTCCCGAACACCGGGAACACCTCCGCGTCGATCCGCGGGCCGCTGACCGTTGTCCTCCGCCTGTAGCCCATCTTGCCCACCGGGATGAAGCACGGCTCCTCCAGGAAGCCCCCGTCGCCGGTCAGCGTGTTGTTGAACAGGTCCGCGTACTCCCAGCCCATCCGATCCCCTCCAAACGGGAAGGCGTATGCACCCTTCCCGTACCCTTCCCGCTGTCACCGCCTCCCTTTCGCTGACGATGTGCGAAAAGATAATACTCATTACAAGCCTGATCGTCCGGAACCCATCCCGGTGTTTATGCGGCTCATCCGCAACGGGTACGCTGCCACCCTTTCCTTATTTCAGTGCTTCCCTGATCTTCAGCTCGATCTCGTTCCGCGTCTCCATCACGTGGACCTTGTTGCCGAACACCAGGATCCTGTGGTCATAGAATCCGCCGATGCTGTGAACGTTGATTGAGATCTTCCCCCTGGGCGAGTATTCCAGCCGCCCGGAGTCGTCCGCCTCGCACAGCGCGCCCTCGAACTCGACGAATACCGGCGCCCTGTCGCGCACCACCGCCACGGACGGCGCCTGCGGCGTGCACAGCCGCTGCCCGACGTAGGGGATCACGTCTTTATGCTTTCCGAACATACTGGCCCTCCGTTGTATTTAGTAGGAAGAATGTGCGAGGGGCCGGAGTCGAACCGGCCGGCAGCGCTGGCACATCGACAAAAATCCGCAGGAGCGTTTCACCTCCTCGTTTTTTTTGATCATGCTGCCCGTCCCCGCTTCGCATGAGATCCGGATGCCGGTCTCTGCCGGTGCTTAATCCGGAAAAGTCGTTTTACAGGTCGCTTGCGATGCTCTTGATCTGCATCGCGTAGCAGATCACCTTATATATTTGAAGGAACACCTTCAGGTCCACGCAGATCTTCCCGTCCTCGCGTTCCTCCTCTGTTTTCCGCTGCATCTTTAACTTCATATAGTTGTATATCTCGTCAATCTCCATTCCACTTGATCCTCCTTCCGCAGTGCCGGCAGTAGCTGTCGCTGCTGTTGACCTGTCCGTGGCACTCTCCGCACACGTGCCACCAGTTTGACCCTCCGCCTTCCAGTTCAGCCGGCGACGGCTGCTTGTAGTTTGCCAGCGCCCTGGTCAGTTCTGCTTTCGTTATGCTCAGCTTTGTGGACTGTGTCCACCATTGACCAATCGTCTCAAAGATGAATTCGTCCATTGACTCCGATGCGATTGTGGTGATCCTGTCGATCGTTCCCATTACAGGGTCCTCGATCCGGATGATGTGCTCTTTTTCCGTCATTCCCGCACCCCTCTTTCCCCGTCTGCGCAGAACCAATCGCCTTTATAAGTCCTGTAAATCCCTATTTCCCAATGGTCTGATGAATATCCATGTTTGCAAGCGTGACAATATCCATAATTCGCACCGTCTTTTTTTTGTCCCACCATCTACAATCCTTGCACCGGACGAGCTCCTGTAGTTCGTCTGCAACCTCGTTTTCCATTACTTCATCGGAAATCTTGACAATGTATTCACGGATCACTCTTTCCTCACCGCCCTCAATATCATGCTCAGCGTGTCGTTCAGCCGGTCCAGCTTCGTCAGCAGCTGCACCGTGCACTCGTCCATCTTCTTCGTGATCTCTTCCGTCATGTGCGCCTGGAAGCGCATCATTTTCACCTGCATTTCGCCCAGCGTTTCGTCCTTCTCCGCGGGCTTTTCCTCCGCCGGCTTCAGGTCCATCTCCATCTGCCCGGGCACCTGTTCCTCCGCCGGCTGTTCTTCCTTCTTCCGTTCCTTCTCCCGCCTCAGCTGGTTCCGCTCCAGGAACGCCTCGTAATTAAACCCGGAGTTTTTGATCCGGCTCACCGTTATCGGGCTGATCTCCAGCATCTGCGCGACCTCGACGCCGTTCGCGCCGCCCTTCATCAGGATCTCCACGTGCCGGATCAGCTTTTCGTCCACTACGGTCTTCCCTTTGCCCTTTTCCATTTGACGATTCCCCTTTCTGCCCTTATTTCAGCGGCCCGTTGTTCCCGGTGTATTCCTCCGGCTCCAGCGTCTGGCTCGGTCTTGAGATGTCAAGCTGCCGGATGGCCACCAGGATCTCCTCCGTCAGCTTGAACCACTGGTACGCCGTCAGCTCGATCGCGGTCGTCCCGCGTATCAGGTACATCCTTCCGCCCTCCAGCTTCCTGTATATGGCGCCGTCGATCACCCGGCTGTACACGCTGGCCACCTCCAGCGGCTCCTGCCCCAGGATCCGCTCGTCTGCCGGCTTCTTCATCTCTGCAAATGATTTTTTGATCGTCACCTTCATCTCTCCCGGCGGAAGCTCGTCCCCTTCTTTGTAGGCCGTCGCCTTATTCTCCGGGACCTGTTTCTCCGTCTCCGGCAGCTTCTCCGCCACCTCGACCTGGCCCGCGGTCGTTGTCTTCCCGTGATACCGGATCGGCAGCTGCGCGTACAGCTCCGGCGCCTGCTTCCGGCAGTAGCGTTTGATGTCCTGCCATGCCTGCACCGGGTTCTGGTAGCCCAGCTCCTCCAGGTACCTGATCACCGGCGCGCCGGCCTGCCCGTCCTTCGCCATCTCGATGATCTTCCGGGCGATCTCCACCCGGTCCCTTTTCACCCTTTTGTCTTCCATCTCTGTCTCGTCCTTTCTCTCTTCTTTCGGTTCGCTTTTCCTCAAGCAGCCCCAGCTGCAGAAATACTCCGTCCGCGATCCGTTCATGCGCTTGTAGCGCCACAGCTGCGGATACAGCACCGGGAACTTCTTCCCGCAGGACCGGCACTTCTTCATCTCCAGCCAGTCCGTCCCGTCTCCAGCCATGCCGTCACCTGCTTTCCAGGTCGCTCATGGCCAGCTTCACGCTTTCCGGGTCCTCGATCAGGTCCCGCTGCCACTGCGCGATGCTTTTCTTCACGCCTTCCACCTGCAGCGCCTGGCAGATCTCTTTCAGCGCCAGCACCGCCTCGTCGGCCCGCTCGTATTCTTCCTCCATGCCTTCCTCCGCCTTCATGCCGGCGTGGTTCACGGAGGCCGCCCGGCGCTTCTTCTCCATCTCCCGGATGGCCTCCCGCACCGCCTCGATCCGCGTCATGCTTCCACCTCCGTCTGGAAGACCTGGTGCGTCCCGGTCATCATTTCGATCTCTTCCGTGCTCATGCTGTAGCCGAACTCCGTCAGCCACTCATAGCACAGTTCCAGCGAGACGTTCCTTTTGTATTTGGGGAACTGGTACCCCCGGCTCCCGTCTGCGAACATCGGCGGCCTGCCTTTCTGGCCTTCATAGTCTCCCTCGAACATCAGCAGGATCAGGCCCGGCCAGCTGCTCTGCGGCAGTTCCATCAGCTTCTTTGAAAGCTCCGCCTGCTGCTCCGGGATTGCGCCGGATTTGATCCCCAGTCTGTTTTTGATCGTCATCGTCGGCGTGTTGTAGGTCGCCATGCACACGAAAGCCGCCACCAGCGCCCACTGCATCATCCGCATCGCGTTTTTCGGGCTCACGGTGATCTCGTTCGCGTACCGTTTCCGCAGTTCCGCCGCCGTCTCCGCGCTCCTGTCCACCGTCTTCCAGGCCAGCGCCCGCTTTTTCTCCTCTTCCTTTTCCTCCGCGCTCTTCTCCGGCGCCTCGCTCTTTTTCTTTTTTTCCTTCACATAGAAGCTGATGCTTGTGTCGTCTTCCCAGTAATACAGCTTCCCTTCCTTGATTTTCGGGATGAAGTTCTTTTTGCCGTCCCATTCGTACAGTTTGCAGTCGTTCCCGTACATGTTCCGGTATTTCCCGTAGCTGTACCGCTCTTTCTCCGGCAGTTTCTCCACCTTCGCGTCCTGCAGCATCCTGCTCGCCGCCGGCTTCCTTTTTGCGCTCTCCTGCACATGGAGCGCCCTGGTCACGTTCCAGTTGAAATTGTTCTCCCCGTATTCCTTCAGCAGCGCGTTCCGCTGTTTCACGCTGTCGATCTTTCCCAGCCGGTCCAGGTCGTCCATCGTGATCTGCTTCCCTACGGCCGCCTGAAAGGCTTTTTTGTCCAGTTCCGCCATCTTCAGCCGCCTGCGCACCGTCGTCTCGCTGAATCCGGTCTTTTCGCTGATCTCCTCCGCCTTGTAGCCCAGGTCCATCATCAGCTGGAATCCGCAGGCCTGCTCATATACTGTCAGGTCGCTGCGCTGCATGTTCTCTTCCAGCATCGTGGAGATCTGCTCCCTGTGGTCCATCTCGCTGACCACGCACGGCAGCTCCTCCAGGCCCGCCATCTTTGCCGCCGCCAGCCGCCTGTGGCCGATCACCACCGTGTAGCCCTCGCTCACCCAGGCGTCCGCCAGCCGGTAGCTGGCCTCCGCGCTCACTTTGTCCGCGCCTTCCGCCCTGGCTTCCTTTACCCATTCCTCTTTGCTCATGAAATGGCCCGGCACCACCGTCAGGTTCTGCATGATGCCGTTTTTCCGGATGCTCTCGCTCAGCTCCGTCAGGTCGCCCAGCTGCATCCGCGGGTTCTCCGGATGCGGAAAGATCACCGCGACCGGGATCATCGTAATCTCTTTCATACAGATGCCACCTCCAGATACTGCGTCTTCACGAACCCCCGGTTCGTCACGCACCATTCCTCACTTTTCCAGTACACCGTCACCATCTGCCCGGGCTGCAGCCACTGCCGCACCTCTCCGCAGATGTTCTTTCGCGCGGCCACCCGGCCGTTCCCGACGATCTCCATCTGCTCGCCGTACCACACCGGCCTGTCGAATACCACGAAGCCCGTATAGATCCACGCCTCGCCTGGCGAGTCGATCGTGATCCCCGTCACCCGTGCGAATCCGTTACTGGTCTTCCCGTCCAGCTCCACCGCGTCCCCGCAGTCCATCCGCCCGACCGCCGCGCTTTTCCGGCTTGCCCGTGCCCGCAGGTTGATATAGTCCGACGGCTGGCACAGGACCCACGCTTTCACCGTCGCGCCCTCCGCCGCCGCCTTGCAGCCGGCCGTGCCGATCATCCACGCGATCCCGGCCACGATGATGCCCAGGATCAGCACGATCAGCAAAAACCGCTTTTCCCTTGTTTCTTTGTCGTGATTCGTGTTATAATTCATCTGACGATTCCTTTCTGCGCTTTTGCGCTTCCGTCGGGGCCTGCCCGCCCCGGCGGTCTTTTTTTGTCATCCGATCGCCCGGTGCCGCGCCGCCCTCAGCTGCGCCACCGTCATCAAGCTCTGCTTTGACCTCTCAGCCTCCGCGCCCTGGGCTTCCATCCACGGCACGAACTCGCTGATCACGATCCGGTACAGCCTGCCGCAGCTGCCCCACCTGTGCACCGGCGCCCCGCGCTGCACGCACCGTGTGATCGTCGCCCGGCTGATGCCCAGCACCTCCGCGGCCTCCGCGGGTGTGAGGTATCCGTCGCTCATGCTGCGCCTCCCTTGACCTTTGTCCTCTCCCGCCAGTTGATCCCCCGCGGCCTGCTCTCGTACCGCTTCATGCAGTAGTTGAACGTCACGTTCGCCGGCATGACCTGGCCGTTCTGTTCCCGCAGCCATTCTTTCACCCGCCGGTTTTCTTCCTGGAAGGCTTTGTACTTCTCACAGGATCCGTGACAGCCCACGCGCCGCTCCTGGCATCCTTTGCACTGTGATTTGCTCATGTTTTCGCCCTCTTGTTTTGTTTTCTCAACTTATGCGGCAAAAAAATATAATGCGACTTCGTCCGGCTGGATGCCCAGGATCTCAGTGCTCTTCCAGATCTCGCTCTGCGTGAAGTAGGTGTTCCCCTGCAGCTTGGAAGTCAGAGTCGCCTCCGAAACCCCCAGGCGTTCAGCGAAAACCTTTTGCGAGTCGCACTTCTCTTTGATCCGGCCCCGCAGCTTGGAGTAATTAAACCTAATTTTCTCCATTCGCAATCCCCCCTTTATATCAATATATGGTGTTTAGAAATCTCAACCTGGCTCATCATACTACAAGTCAATTTTGATTGTCAAGCACATTTTTGAGATTTCTCATAAAATTATTTGAGATTTCTTTAATTCTGTATTATACTTGCTTCGGGAGGTGATCGCAGTGACTCATAATTTTCAGTCCCGCTTGAAACAAGCAATCGAAGAAAAAGGTATCTCCGCCTCTGAGCTCTCCCGTCTCAGCGGTGTGGGAAAAAGCGACATCAGTAACTATCTGAACGGAAAATACAAACCGAAACAGGACAAGGTGTACCATCTGGCCAAAGCGCTGAACGTTGACCCCGGATGGCTTATGACCGGCGTTGAACAGAAAATCGACCCGGAGCCGCCCGCCTCGGAGGATATCCGCCTCCTGATCCGCGGGCTGAGCAAGCTCTCCCCCGAACAGGTCGAGCAGGCGAAGAACGTGATGAAAGCCATGTTTGTCCAGTATGCCGATTATTTTGATTCAGAAAAGGAGAATGACGAATGACACCGGATTATCAGAAGGCGGCCGTCAAAGCCGCGGAGACGCTCATCAAGCACGGGGTCAGCTCTTCCCCCGTCTCGCCCCTTCCCATCCTTAAAAAGACGCCCGGCGTCCTTGTCTTTTCCTATCAGGCTGTTTCTGATAAAAGCGACCTGGACCGCCGCTGCGTGATCTCCATGTTCGGCGAGCACAACCAGGACGCCTTCACCACCGTGAACATGAAGGACGGCAAACCGCAGTACATTGTGACCTATAATCAACGGATCTCCCAGGTGCTCATCCAGCGCGCTCTTGCCCGTGAGCTGGGCCACATCGTCCTGGGCCATGACGGCAGCCTTCCGGAGGACGTCCGCAACGAAGAGGCGAAGGCCTTCGCGAACCACCTGCTTTGTCCGCGCCCCGTCATCCACGCCTTCCAGGCTTCCGGCCTCCGCGTCACCGTGGAGATGCTCGGGAACCTCACCGGCTGCTTTGATTACTGTCTGGGCTGTATGCGCCGGATCCCCGGCGTCAGCGTTCCGCCTGAGCTGAACCGGCTCATCCGTGACCAGTTCAAGGACTTCATTATCAATTCCCTCAGCTATTACCGCACCGCCGAACGCACGGACGGATCCGCCCTGGCTGACTTCGGTACCTATATGGACGGATACGAAGAATAAGGAGGATCATTATGAAAAAGCTGTTTGTTTTGTTCCTGATCGTTGTACTGCTTCCCGTTGCCTCTCTTGCCGATTTGCCGGATATCTCCGGACTGAGTTATGAAGAATTGCTTACCCTCCGCGCCCAGATAGATGCCTGTATTTTCTACTGCCCGGATTTTAAGTCCGTTACCGTTCCTGAAGGTGTTTATCAGATCGGCAAAGACATTCCTGCCGGTGATTGGAACATGATCTCCGTCCCTGGCGAGCAGTCTACCGTGGTCTATTTTGAAAAACTTGATGCCTTTGGCGTTGATTATGATAAGGAATCATATTACTGGTGGGATCGCGTCTGCAATATTGAGGATTATGAAGTTACTTCTATTCACCTCGACATGAAAGAAGGCATGTATGTCCATATAGGTATGGCCCCTGTCATTTTTACGCCATATACCGGGCCGGCCTTTAGTTTTGAATAAGGAGGGTCTCATGGCCAGCGTCGTTAAACGTGGGAAAACTTACTGCGTCCGCTACCGCTACGAAACGGAAACCGGCGAAACCCGTGAAAAGCGCGTCTCCGGCTTCCCGACAAAGGAGGCCGCCTGGGCAGCTGCCCGCGACCTGGAGGCGAAATCAAACGCCGGCATCGACGTGCACGGCGACTCTATGACCTGCGCCGAAGTCATGGAGCGCTGGTTTGCGGACCACTGCGGTCCGCTTGCCGCGAACACCCGGGCGAAATATTCCGATAACATCGACAAGCTCGCCGGCACCTTCATCGCGGATCTGCAGGTCCGCCGCCTGGACTCCCGGAAGTTTAATCTTCTGCTCGACCAGCTGCAGGAGAAGGTCTGCACCCGCACCGCCGTATCGAACACGGAGCCCCTCCGCCTCGCCCTCTCCTGGGCCGTCGCGGAGCGTTTGATCCCGCTGGACCCCCTCGCGAACGTTTCCCTGCCGAAGATCCCGAAGCGCGAGCAGCGGATCCTCACGGATGCCGACGCGGAGGATCTGGTGGCCGCTTCCGTCGCGCCCTGCCGCCGGTGTACAGACTTCCATCTTCCCCTGATCCTTGCCCTGTATGGCGGGCTCAGGCGCGAAGAATGTGCCGGCCTGCGCTGGGAGGACGTGGACTTCACGAACAACCGGATCACCGTCTGCCACGCCGTCACCATGACCCCGGACGGCGTCGAGCATCATAAGGACCCGAAGACGGACCTGTCGTCCCGCACCATCTCCATGCCGGCCTGGGTCATGGCGGAACTGGAAACGGCATACGCCGCCTTCCTGGCCCGTTCAGATCTGCACACCCGGCAGATCAATCCCCTGCACCGCGTCTGTGTGACCTCCACCGGCAAGCCCTATTCCTGCAAATCCTACGCGCACGCGCTCCTCCGCCTGATCCGCGAAGTGAACGCCCAGCGCGAACAGAACAGGACGCCCAGGATGCCGGAGGCGTCTTTCCACGACCTTCGCCAT